>Ga0065711_1000985_pt1 | contig 50974 bp, 32 predicted proteins | sample Hoacrofraction12_FD_59098 | JGI IMG/M metagenome (GOLD analysis project Ga0065711, IMG submission 59098) | Hoatzin crop microbial communities from Cojedes, Venezuela - Epithelial fraction 12 v2 (version 2) | ecosystem: Host-associated > Birds > Digestive system > Esophagus > Crop | place... | reverse complement strand
AGCTGAGAGCCCAAGAGCCACCATGGGTTTCCTGGCACAGCGAGCTGGGGGCTGGGAGCCGGCTGTCCTGATCCGTGAGAGAATTGGACTTCTCTTTCCAAAAACGTTGATAGGTGGGAGAATTGACACAGACAAAGTTCTCCTCTGGGCTCTCAATAGCCTTTAAAGAAAGCTAGATCTAAATGGATAGCACTGGTATATAAGGGCAGGGGAATAGGAACTGGAGTAGAGAAGGGAAATGGTTTGGGCAGTTTTCGAAGGGTAATGGTTTTAACAACAACAAACCCGTTCTGCCTGCTTGTAAAACAAAGAACTGTAAATCCTGGTATCCTCTGAGAGAAAAGCCCCTGAGTAATGGCTACTTTGAACAAAAGTAATTGAATAGGGAAATCTGCACTTCTTGGTGGTTCCCATTACCACCAATGAGTGTCTGTGCCCATATAATATCTTCATTGTAGATTTCTGCTGTTGCAAAGGAAAATATGTAGTTGTCAGTTGCTCATATTGCCGAGTCTGTGAGACTTTTGCTTGGTTTTGATGGTTGTTTATTTTTTGGTTGTGTGTTTTTTTTCCCCCATGAATATTAAAGAAGTTTTCAAAAGCTGGCTGAGCTCACTTCCACTTTAAATTAGGGAAATTGAGGCAAAACTGGGGCTTTACCTTGACCAAGATCATAAAATGAATAAATGACAGAGTTTGGGGTAGAACCAAATTTTTTCCTGCTTGAAGTTGGCTGTGCGGTGACTTGAGAGGGCACTAACGGTGCTTCCCTGGAAGTGCGGACCAGGACCATTTCCCTTGCCTGTGAGCCACACAGTTTTACTCAATGATTCATATGCTTGCTGGAAGGACTTACAGGCAGATTTGGCAGTAGTGGTACTTGATAACATCCTTACGTTTTCTTGATTTGGTAATTGATGTTAGCAGTTTAATGCCTGCATGGAGCATGTTTTCATACTGTCAGCACAAACCACGTGGAAATGATCAATGAGATGCTGGGTCCTTGGCAGGAGTAGGAGCAAGAGAAGCAGCTGCCTTTCTCTTGAAGTATTTTGCTCTTATTTGCTACCTGCAAATGCGAACAGTCAGGCTGGTGCTTCCGTGGTCATGAAGCCACTTGGTCTAGGCATAGAGAGAGACCTTATCTCATGCCTGTGGTGTTACTCTCTTGGGTCCTCACCCACATTATGCTTTTCTTGCTTCAGTATTGTAATCTGACTAAATTTAAACTCGTTTATATCCTTTGGGACATCGTGTTCCCTGAAAGAAACTTTTTGTGAGTTCTGGGTGTGACAGGGATGCTGGGTCAGAGCACAGTGCTATGGCAGTATGTGCACGTCCTCGCTGGTGTCATCTGGGTGTACTTGTCCTTGCCACACATCTCCTGAAGGCATGAGACGACTACAGAAACACACTCTCCTCAGGAGCTCTGAGTCACTTCCATAAATATGAGATAAGAAAGTTGCTGTTCAGGAAGCAAATTAATAGAAGCTGTTGTCTGGGGTGGTGGGACACAATGCACCAGCCACATCCTGGCCACGGCACAGGTTGTGGAGGTGGTTAAGGCTCTCCAAGGAGATGCTGTTAGTGTTTGTCTTTGTAGAGGTTGCAGCTGAACTTCCTGGTGCAGGGTTTGGAAGCTGCCGCGGTTTGAATCTTCCTGTGATCTGGGGCAGTGAAACTAGAAGTAGAGGAGTGAGAGAAGAGCATGAAAGGTGGAAAAGAAGAGATACAAAGTGGAATATTGCGCTAGCTTTTATCTGCAGCAAAACCCTAGTCTCTGTGTGTGTGTGTGTGTGTGTGCGCTGTTTATTTTGCCAGAGGTGCTCTTGTCACAAAGACCTGTTTCTGCAGGGACAGTGTCTGGGTGATACTGGTAGAAGTTTTGGATTTGTGATGGGCTATCTGGTTTGAATCAAATAAAGAACCACTCTGAATCCCTGCCCAAAACACAAATGAAGCCTGCAGCATGTTAACAAGATGAGAAAGTCTGGCCAATTCACTTAATCTGTTCCAGGCTCCTCTTGGTTTCCAGGTGTTCATCTCGGATCACAAGCCAAAACATCCTGGGAGAGGCTCTTGCTGTTGTATTTCCAGCCCATCTGATAAGGCTCACGCCTCCGAGCCGGCATGCTCCTGCAAGATTCCCGCTCTGCCTTAGCTGGGGACGTCAGGTTAGGGCTTCAAGGCCAGATCCAAATTGTAGATGTAAAAACAGAGGTTGTATCAACCAAATACCTCACCAACTGTAATGCATTTGACCTCATAGCTCTCCTTTGGGAGAAGTGCTTTCTCTCACAGATGGGCAAATAATTTTCTTGTTTGAAGTTTTACAAAGTTCTCATGGCAGTTTCTCTATTTAAAAGGATGTAGGGGGCTGTACAAGCAAGTGGGCATCTATACGTCAGTCAATGCTCAGAGAGGTCCAAGCTCACCTCTGTCCCCAGGTAAGTGTACATGGTAGCCACAAGTTACCTTGCTAACAGAGCCATGCTAGGACTGCTCAGGTATGCCCAGGCTCTCAGGTGGACTTAATGAAGCAGGGAGAGCCCTGTGCTAATGTGGGAAGTGGTTTAGCGCTAGTGATGGTCATACTGAAGCATGTCTGCTACAGTAACATCCCTTACATCAGAGCAAGCAGCACTGAACTTGGACTTCTCTGTTCTTCGCTGGCTCTCTGAGATCTGACTTGCTTTGGAGAGAGCAGAAGACCTTGTGGTGGGGCTCAGCAGCCCATGCTGGAAGGAGGAAGATCCCCTGAGCTGTGCTTCGCCTCCCCAGGAGCAACCTCCTCTGAGGAGCCTGGTGGGGTGGTGAAGGGGGAGCAAGGGTAGCGAGGAAGGGGGGAAGACTCATCCCTGACAATTTTCCTGAGGACTTGATGGGTGTTGGACTGCCCTAGACAGGGCTGAAACTCAGCCCAAGAGACTTGTCTCTGCCACAAAAGCCTGGCTTTTCTCATAGTTATACTGAAGATGCTTCAGACTGACTTATCGGTGGTTCTCCAAATTATCTGTGTATTCTCCTACCAACTACAAGTACTTGCATTTTTTTTCCCCTGAAGAGCTGAATCTAGACACTTTTTTCCTCTAGGCTTCAGAGGAAATGGAAAGGTACTTAACTTATGTTTTATTCATTGCAGTCTCTATCTCTTGTTAATTTACTTACATTATTTACAGAATTTTAAAGTATTTTGTGTGTCAGGCAACATCCCAGGCCCTATAAAATGCTAATTTTCAAACTGTATCAAAAGAAAACATCTTTCCTGGGCCTCTAGGTAAACAAAGGGTCATCCCTACTCTTAATTTATTTTTCATGATTCCATATATAAATGCAGTAAACCCTGCTTGAATGGCAGATCTTAGGCAACCCACTTCTTTGTGTGGTTAAATTTTATGAAGAGACATTGTGGTTGTGTTACTGGTACAATAAATTTAATTTTTGATCTACTGCCTTTAATTACTAAGGATGACTGAACCTGGTTTAAGTACAGGAATAACTGTCTTGGATCTTGGCCCTAGATGGGAATGAAATATAAGGTTCAGAAAGTTCAAGTAACTTTCTGAAAAGAAATCAAGTTTTATTTTCACAGTTGCTTCTTTGCACTTCCTGATTCCAGCAAGAGAGGAAGTGGGGGGAAACCCAAACCCCAGAAGGCTCTTAATGTTTTCGGTTTTAATCTCATGTCTGTAAGGTCTCAGCAAATTGGTCCTGTTCCCAGCCTTGGGATGTTTGAATCTTTCGAAGTGCTGGGACGGTTGACACCATAAAATTGGGCATTACGCAAAGGTTTAGGGACATTTTAAGATAGTCTAAATCATTGTGACAAGTCTGAACCATGTGTTTTCTGGTGGTTGATTGTCTCTCAAGGATTAAGGCCTGTCAATAGCAAACACTTGACATTAGAATTCAGTGGTGTTTAGCCTGGAAGAGTATGACCAGATGTATGTGGCCACCACAGCACTTCCAAGAGCCCCTCTGTCTCTTGGTCACAGTGGTTATCGCCACTGATGTTTGCTGTACTTCTCCCAGATGTCCCTTTGGTGCCTCAGTGTTCTGCTGCCCAGCTGGGAAGACGTGGGTGATCTGTCCGCTAACGGGGAGCAGGGCTTGTTCAGATCTCTGCTAATTGCTCTGGGGAAGGCCTAAGGGAAAGTGAGGTATTGTGATGTGAAGCATTGCATTCGGGCTTGCTGGTTATGGGAGCAAATCACCCTGCAGGTCTGGAGTTTCTTCAAGAGAAGGGAGGCCAAGGCTGGGGATGCAGAGTAAAGGAGCCGGTGCAGATGGGTGCAAGGGCCAGGCAGGAGTCTGGGAGCGACCAGGGCTGGATTCAGCAAGCAGTGCCAGGACACTGCAGCACCAGCAAGCTCTCCTTTGCAGACAGAGCCCTGGGCTTCTGCCGTTGTTCACAAGGCAGAGTATTTCTCCTCTGCTTCTTCTGAGGTCTGCCTGAACGAGGATGCCTCTTCTTGATCTGTTTGGTCTCCAGCAATGTTGGTGTGTCAAGGCAGTGGCTCCACCATTCGCTGTGGGTGTCATGTCAAGGAGAGGTCAGATTGTGATAAAGTGACTTCATCTCAAAATTAATTTAAAGGTGGCATTGTTCTGGCTTTTCCTACCAGAGGGGGATGCTCTGATGTAGTGCCTTTGACCAAGAAGTGTTGGCAGACTTGAAGACTTCATTTGAATTTTGTAGCCACTCTGAGAAGCAAAGCAGGGATATCAAGTTGCTAACACACAGTCTTGGCAATTATTTTTCAGTACTTGGAGTTTCATGAAAGTTTTAAGATATTTCCAGTAAATACATCATGGTATATAATGTATGCTCGGTCTGTGAGCTGCCTCCTCAATTAACTGCAAAGTACGGGACCTTACCAGTGAGATGATCCTGCATGAAGCAGAGCAATGCAACCTGAGCACAGGCAGCCTGTGGGTCACCTGCAAACCCTCGATCCTTGGAGGCTGAAGCCAAGTTCCCAGCATCCCACAATGCAGATAGCTATTGCTGCACAAAAAATACTACCTCAGTGACATGAGCAGGCTCATGAGCCAGGGTGTATAATGGTGTCGGCGGAGGGAGACGTGGCCCTGCATGTGGCACTCATGATAGGTGATATTGTGATATGAAAGTGTGTGGCTCAACCCCAAAATAACACCGGGGCATCTTGTGGTGTGTGGGCAGCTTCTCCTGGAGAAGCTCAGCTCTGCTGGCAGCCAGACCTTAATGGCTGTCACTGCGATAGGGTAGACCAGGACACCATCTTTAAGGCCTTAGCTTCTTCCCTCCATAACACCTTTGCCATTCCTGGGGTTGTTTTAGGTGTAACTGGTAAAGTTCTGGTGAGGCTGGTTAAAGAGCCAACATGGGTTTTTGGAGAGAGCAGCTGTGATGTTTCCAGTCACGGTGATATCTTTTTTGGAAAAAAGACAGATACTTTTTTTAGAAATGACTGGGGAACATCAGAGGTTTCCCACTGCTGAAAGCCAGGGAGGTCTTATGGTGGGACTGTTACATCCTTCCAGCCCTCACTTTGGAAACAAGTGTCTGCAGGACAGTCCAGTCCAGCAGACGTTGTGGTCCTGACTTCTGTCCCCAAAAGAGCACAGCCAAACTCCTCTCGCCACGCTGAAATTAGCCACTGTGTTCCCATGGAGGTGCACACCTTTGGTGGACACGGAGAGGACAAGTGGTTCCACTCTGTCCAACTCCAAGAAGAGCTGAGCGAAATGCAAGGCTTTGCAAGACTGAAGAGGCTGTTAACGATAACTAGCTCAGGTTTGTGGGGTCTGTCCTGGGTGTTACTTGGCTTTGGGAGGGTTTCTCTTCCGAGTTAGCAAACTGCAGGCGTGTGCCATTACGCTGCTTCTTTGCAGGTGTGCCGTAGCCAGAAGGAATACACTGAACAGACAAAAGCTGTCCTTCTACCAGGGAAAAAACAATCCTGTTTACAAGCTTATTTGAAAGATTCCCTCTGCCCTTTTATCTTAAACAACAAATTGGCATGTTAATAAAAGCAAGCCCCAAGAATCTGAATGCCTCTCAGACACCTGTGAACGGGTTTCTCCGCAGCCAGCGTGAGCCTCCCGGGGAGCCTGGATGCTGCTCGCCCAGCAGCACGCCCCGTGCCGGGGCTGGTTCTGCCTGGCTCCGCTCAGGTCAGTGACGCAGTCCTGGCTCAGGGTGTCTTAGATTTATTTGCAAAGCAGAACTGATGGAATATGAACTCTGACAGGAATTAAGAATACGATAATTTTACCATGACTGGTAATGACTTCTCTGTGGAGCCATTATGAAATGCAGAATGGCATCAAAAGTTTCCCACTGGAAATTACTGGCCCACTGCAGGTAAATTTAAATATGCTCCTCTTCCACCCGGTCCTGTCACCACGTTCCAGTGAACCCATGGATCTACATCACCACCCATCCATCAGGCCTTCTTTTCACCAGATGTAAGACCACCATCGTCTCCAAGCGTTCACTTCAAGTTGACTTGAATACGCTTTGCCACATGTTCCCCCTTTCCCCCAACCTCGGTTTTTCTTTTATTCCACTATGAGGTGAGAAAATCCTTCCTGAGGGTTTGGAAAATACGTACCACATGGCATTTGCCAACACTGGTTAAAGCTGAACAAATACACCCATCTGTTCCCAAAAGGAACTTGCTCATTCTGTGATGTCACGGCCTGGCCCTGGTGACATCAGTTACTCATCACAGGAATTACTGTGATGCCCCAGGCAATTACCGGCTAAGGAAGATGGGAGCTACTTGCTGAATGGAGGAAGAAAAAGATTCGCTTCAGATAAGATCACAGGAAAAGAAATAATGGAAATTGCATGATAGTTTAAAGGAGCTTTTTATGTACAGAATGTAATCTTTCTCTGTCTGAGGCAGAGAGAAATTACTTTTTGCAAGGTAAAGAACCTCCAAGGAAATACACTCTAAACAGGCTGTCGGACCCAGATACAGTAGCAAGAGGTTGCTTTTTTAAACAGACTAAAATTATAAGCCCATGTACCTTGGGATAAAGGAGGGGGGGAGGCACTGTTTCTTTAAGGGCTACAGTGGAATGTTTCCGAATCCCAGAAACCTGCTTTATACACGTGAAAGCTAATGTATTCCTAGCTGGATCCCTCGTCTGATCATTTCCATTGCACTTGCTGAAGTGTATTGTACTTCCAGGATGTCATTTGCTTTAGTGAAATTGTCATTTTTATTCCTAAATAGCTAGCGACCACTGGGCTAAAGACAGCTCTCCGGAAAGTGACCTTGAAGATCACACACCATTACCTATGCCTTGTTTAAATTGCAGAGAAATGTTAGGGCTGCATAACAAGATGTTGATTATCAGGCTGAGCAAGCAAGCTGAGATAAAGGAGATGTTGCGAACTACTGCTTTGCCATCTTTGCCTGAACTATTTAAAATGTTTTTCTTGACTTTCTGTTCGTCCACTATCTTTCCTCTGCAAACTTCCTGGAGATAAGTTTCAGCTCTTCTTGGACAAATATTGTTCAGAATAAATAGGGAGGCAGAGGAGAAGTGTTTATTTTATACCTCAGTGGGGTGATAAAAAAAATCTCTGGGTAGGCTGCAGCCCCTGGACCATTGCTCCTGTGTGGTTTTGGCAGGAACAGGTTGGGCTGCATTGATTTCTTCTGAAATGAAAAGTGAACAAATGTGTAGCAGCAATGGAAGACGTTTCCATCTCTCGCATGTGAATTATCTGAGCCCTGAGGGTTTTTCAACCTTTATTCGCCAGAACTCCTGGTTGGAAATTCAGTGAGGTTCTTGGGAAAATTTAGTGCAATAATTATCTGCATGTTCTGCTGGCCTCTCCCCCTCGATACAGGCTGCAGTGCCTGTGCCGTGCGAGCCTGCCCGAGGGGTCGGAAAATAACAACAATTAAATAAATACCCATGAAACTTTGGACAGAAGGCAGCAACAGAAAAAAAGGTGACTGGCTTTTTTTCCCTTAAAAATCCTTATTATTTTAAAATGTGCTAATAAATATTCCGCTGGGGGGAAGCTCCTTGGTAAGTTAGTCTCATTCCTGCCTTTGCCTTGATTTGTTTGACCACGCTGTAAGCCCATACAAGCCTTGCAATACCCTGCACGCCGAGGCAGCTGCTGACAACACAGCCTGGGAGCAAAGCTGGGTCCCACACTGTGCTTTAGAGGTGCCAGAGCTGTGGGGGAGAAAATCTGAACCTTGTTTCTCTATTTTCCATCTCCTAACAGGAAAAAGGATAGAAAGGAGAAACTAATGGGGATCAGCAGCTCCTGGTGTCCCCTGTTTGGTTTTACGTGGCAGATTTCATCCAAATCTCAGTAAAATGCATTTAATCCGTGTACTTTCTGTTGTAATATTCGGCTCATCAGCTGCCCTCCAGCACTGCTGCTGCGTGTCGTGCTCTGATGCATTGATCCCATAATATTCTGCTTCTCCGTACTTGACCTCGCTGCGTTGCACAGCAGTTTGCGGGGTTATCCAGGTGCACCGTGCTGTAAGCACAAGCTCCCAACATGCGCTCTCTCCTGTAGTTTACGGCTTTCATTGCTCTGGCAGGGAACAACAGGATCTGACCTTCCTCAGGGCGAGCAGGGAAGTTACTAAATAACCGACTTCTCCCTTCCCCAAAAGGCTGTAAATTGTGCTGAAATAGTGGTTTCACGATATGTCAGATCAGAAGCTGTTGTAGGCCACTGAACAATTTTTAATTGGACGTGAACCAGAGGAAATGCTTTACCCTGGAAAACTCCCACCCTCCCTGTCGTGCAGAGCACACGCGTTTGCTGCCTGCTCTCTCCAACCGAGCTCTTGATGGAAGCACGGGGAGAGTCATGGGCCCCCGCAGGAGAGGACATCTCTCCTCCTTCCCCCTTCCCCTGAGGTGCAGAAATACTATCCAGCTTTCAAATCACAGTTAGCCTCTCCTTGGAAAGCTCAGGGACAGCTCAAGGCCTTTGGACTTGCTGAAGGATTGGCCACATGGGAAGGACCCAGGTGCTGGGTCAAGGTGGGCAGTGCTGGAAAGCCCACAGTCTCCTGTGGATTTGGGTTGGTTGGTTTTGGGGACAGGTCCGATGAGCTAGGGAGGTGAGAACAAGCAAAGGAAACAATGCTGCTCCTCTGAGGACTTCATAAATGGTAACAAAACAAGGCCACAAAGCCAGCAGGTAAATGAACTGTTTTTTTGCCACCACCAGGTTCAGCTGCAAGTTACATTCACATCCTTGTCTTTCTGAAGAAGCCAGGACAACAAGCACCACAACAAACTTCTCTATTTTGCCCATGTAACTCTCATCAAACACCATAAAATACTCCCCTTCTATAGGATATAGTCCTTCCAAAAGGGGTCTTACACACTCTTTCTCCTTCTCTTGGTTATTTTTTCCATGCTTTGACATCACTATGTGAGGGACATTACCAAGCTCCTAACTGTGGAAGAAATGGTTCTGAGCCAAAATGTACCACTGAAAAAAAAAAATAGTATTTTCCATGGCTCCATCTAAATGCAGCCAACTCAATTTTCTCTGGCTCCAGTTTTATAGGAGAGATTTCTGAAGTCCTACCCTCAGGTCACCAGCGTGTGGGAAAGCAACACGTGGTCGATCAGACTTGTGATTTCTCCCTCCCCAGCCAGTAAGTATCAGTGCTACTTTTCACACCGCTGGGGAATGACCCTAATTAGGCTTATTAGAGTTAGTTCTATATTAATTACGTGGCAATGATCGTACAAACACCTCTGCATATGTACAAACATTATTAATGTTGAAAGAGTTCCTGCTAAAGTCAACGAGGCTGAATCCATGATGAAAGTTGAATGTGTGTGTTAGGGCTGGTGAGAACAAGGTCTGTATCCAGATGTTCACCGCATTTTGGCGTGAGAGAGCACTTTCTACTCACTGATGCAGTGTTTAGATAGATTTTTCTGGACATGGGAGCAAGAGTTTCATATAAAATAAGAGATGAACCAATCATTTCCTCAAAGAAAACCACAGTCCCGAGATTATTTTTTTCCCTTTCAAGGATAAGATGAGTTTAACTTCTTTTTATACCATGTTATTGTGGCTGAGCACTCTTCTGGTGCCTTGAGAGCTCCTTACCAAGTGTTGCCACTGCTGCACCAGTTTCCTCAGGCATTTCAGCCTGATGTAGTGGTTTCCACTACCAGGGTTGTTTTGCAGCACAGACAGGAGCAGCACTGCTCACAGGGCGTTGCTGAGCGCAGCCGAGCCGTGTGAAGGCTGGCTCGTGTCTCACGCAGCTTTACCACCCAGAAACGCGGTTCCTGCCCATTCTGGTAGCATGGAAGTAATCGGTAACTGCAAGAGGGGACAAGGGGCTTGAAGCTGGGCCAAGCCTGCGTGCTTCCACCTGACCTGTATAGAATGCCAGCCTCGCACCCTCCATGGCTGGCACTCTGTCCTGGCTCAAGATCAGATGTCCCCTGGAGACTGACAGTAGCCTGTCTGTCCATCTGCTCTCGGTCACTTCATGCTTCAGTAAGGCAGTGCACTTTTCTTCATGGAGCTTTTGAGTCTTCTGCTTGTCAGGTTTCTGCTGTTGGGCTGTGATCTCCAGCGAGGGCCTCCTGGTGTATTTGTTTGTTCTTTGACTAATTGGAGCCTCAGGAAGGAGATGTGCACCACCGACACTTGTGTGGTGCAGGTTTGATTCACTGTAGCAAGTCCTATTGAGAACTTCCCAGGCTTCGCTGCTGCCATGACTCACCATGTATTTTCTCCTCTGGACTATGTTTCATGAATTAAACTTCTTGCTTCTTTAGACAGAGGCTACATGAAAGCATCCCACTGAGTTTCTTAACAGTTCTTGGGTTTGGTGATTCTGAGCCATTCAGAAGCCTGGTTTTGAATGTGTTGGAATAGATTAAAAGAGTTCAATTGATTTTGGGGGGGGAAATTTCTTTAGGTCATTCATGAAGAAGAAGGGACGCCACCTGAAGATGTTCCTTGAAAGTACTTCTTCCTTTCCACTGATGTCACAAGAGCTGAAGAGGTGGGAAGTCTGAGTATGCAGAAGAGCCACAGAGATCAAGGAAAGTCCTCAGCCCTTGTCTGGACCCAGTAGACAGCTGAGCCTGAACAGTGGCTGGTATCACAAATGCAACGCTACCATTTGCTGTGGAGATCTCTAATGAGGCAGGAACGCTGGAATTTTTCCAACACGTCGCCCCTGTTGGCTGCCCTCCCATTTGGTCATGCTAAACGCCTAGGTAAATAGGCCTTTCATGAAATCTAACACCCGCCCTACCTAATCCCTCTGCCTTCAAACTGTGGGGCTAATCAGTTGTTTTGACATAACTGGGATCCAAATTCTATAAGGAACATGGCCAAGAAAAGTTCAAATCCAAGACCAAGATTAATGAGAACTTCAAAGAAATTTACCACCAAATGTTACTAATTTAGTACACCCTGTGTTTGAAACCAATGACCTAATTGGAAACTATATTCTTTAAAAGGCACTGTGTCCCAGCTTTTTAGTATTCGGGAGGTGGCTTCTGAGATCAGAGTAGGTTTATGTCACTTGGTAAGACAGGATAGTGGATTTTCACCCCCACCTCCCTAAAACTGGGATAAAATATCCTGCTGTTGACTGCATTAGGTGATTGTGCTCTTAATGTGTAATAAATAACAGATTCATAATCAGACAAACAATTTCCTTCTGCTGTCCAATAAGTGAGTATAATATTACAAATCCTTTAAAGCTGGTTAGAGAAATGAAAGGTCTGATTAACTTTGCTGTCACATTGCCAAAAAATCAGCACATTAAAAAAAAAATGTACTTAGCATAAAAATGTACATTGTTGCATGGGGCTGCTGTTGGTACATCTGTCTTCCCAGCATTTCACCAAGGTCTAAACAAGTATGTGTGCAGGGGTCAGTCCTGCCCTTGGCTATGGGTTTGAGTCAACCTGGGAAGAAAACCCAAGGACAAAATCAGATCACTGAACCCTTTAGCAAAAACCCGTCAACCTGCTGTGGAGGTCATAGTGGCATAGAATCACAGAATAATTTGGATTGGAGGGGACCTTTAAAGGCCATCTAGTCCTAGCCCCCCTGCAATAAGCAGGGACATCTTCAGCTGGATCGGGTTGCTCACAGCCCTGTCCAACCTGATCTTGAATGTTTCCAGGGATGGGGCATCTCCCACCTCTCTGGGCAACCTGTGCCAGGGTTTCACCACCCTCAGCGTAAAAAATTTCTTCCTTATATCCAGTCTAAATCTACCCTCTCTACATCTGCAGCCATTACCTCTTGTCCTATCGCAACAGGCCCTGCTAAAAAGTTTGTCCCCATCTTTTTTATAAGCCCCCTTTAAGTACTGAAAGGCTGCAAGAAGGTCTCCTTGAACCTTTCTCATCTCCAGGCTGACTCTTCCAGCAGAGGGGTTCCAGCCCTCGGGTCATTGCTGGGGCCTCCTCTGGCCCCGCTCCCACAGCTGCAGGTCTGTCCTGTGCTGAGGGCTCCAGAGCTGGACGCAGGACTCCCGGGGGGTCTCAGCAGAGTGGGGCAGAGGGGCAGAATCCCCTCCCTCACCCTGTGCCCACACTGCTGGGGATGCAGCCCAGGACACGGCTGGCCTTATGGGCTGCCAACGCACATTGGTGGCTCATGTTCAGCTTTTCATCCACCAGTACCTCTAAGTCCTTCTCATCAGGGCTGCTTTCAATCCCTTCATCCCGCAGCTTGTATTGATACCGGGGGTTGCCCCGATCCAGGTGCAATATCTTGCACTTGGGTCAGGCATGCTGTGGTCAGCTCAGGCACATCCCTGTGTCTTACATTCTTCCTAATAATGCCACAGGGTTCCATACTTTGATGAAAGGGTCCTGCTGTCACCTGCAATAAAGCCGTTTGTCCTGGATCAGACCATGTTGATCCTCATCCAGAGAGCCAGGATGGAGGCACTCATATTGGAGAGCCTGCAAGGTTTTCCCAACAGAGGAGCTCAGATGGAGTGAGGTCAAGGTGGGACTTGTCTCACCTGCTGCTGCAGGCGGAAATCTTCTGCAGATGTAGACTCTAAATCACAGCTCTCCGTATAGAAAGGAGGAGGAAAATATTCTTCACTGGATGTCTACTTTAGTGTGAACTGTACTATTTTCTGGCAGTGGCTGTTTCTCTGCTTTGACTGCAGGGAGACTGTGGTGACAGCTCAGACTTGCATCTTCATCTCCTGAGCATCAGTGAGGATGCTCAGGAAGGTCGCCATCCTCAGCAATGTGCCCAAATCACACAGCCAGGCTATGAAGTAGCAGCACAGCCATCCCTACTTTGCTGAAGACAAGATGCCCTATATGTTAAAACACCCTTCCTCTGGCTGATACAGAGCCCTTGGCCTTCTCATCAGCCTGCCTTTCTACAGCTAAATCACAGCTGCTGTGAATGTAAGACAGTGGGGTGAAGAAGCTTCCCCAAGCCTTGGCGATGTTTCAGCTGCAGGGGTGCCTCCAAAATCAGACACCGATTCAGTCACAGCTGCTGCAGAGAGCTTTGCACAGATGCCCTCCCACAGGCGTGCGTGTGTGTAAGTGTACGTGCAAGCTGGGTGTCCATCACACACTACGTGATGTCTCTGGGGTTTTGCACATGCATGGGGAGATGCTGATGGTTGCACAGCGAGGCTACACCAGACAGCAGAGAGGTACATCTTTATGCTTGTAAGTTCTTCAGCTCACAAGCTGTGAGATGTTCTAAGATGAGCCGGGTTTATTCGAAGTAATGAGAATTTGTTTCTTGCCGTTGAGGGATACCAGTGTCTAAGAAGCAGCTGTGGAGGAGGGTCTTCTCAGAAAATCCTGTTTGATTGTTCTGGGTAAAATATCAACTCTGGAAGAATCTGTGGAGAAAGTTTTGGTCCATACACCTGAATAACCAAGAAGTTCATCATTTGGGATGTACTGCAGTCCATTCCAGACACTGTAGATGATCTGGGATATCTCATTTGCAAACACTGCCATCTCCCATGCAGTTCAAACCCTGGTGCTAAGGTGGAAAACTGACCATGAAAGAAGTAATGTAGTTTTTCAACATAAAGCCAGGCTGTGAGCGGCTTACCTGCCACTGCAGAGGGGAGCGAGGTGCTTCTCTGGATTTAGGGGACCCAGCGCTCAGACCTCTCATTCTCTGAGGGTTTTCTAGTAAATTGGAGACAAAAGTTAATTTCTAATGGAGGTTACGTGATGTCTCAGGCTAATAGCTTGTATTTTCCTTTCCTAAATCAAAGTGGAATTCCCCCTTTCTGCCTGATTGAAATGCAGAGAGCAGTTATCAGCTAAAAAATGAAGAAATGGCAAAAAAGAAAAGACGACTTGACTGGGCTAGAGCAGTTTGGGTACATTCAACCTTTAAGAAAGATTCCTTGTTTTCACATCAGGGAAATTTTGCCAAGAACTGCTTAGTGAACATCAAGCAAGGTTTTTCTTGGGTCATTTTCAGAAAATAGTTAAAAAAAAAAAGGGGGGGGGAAGAAAAAACCCCAGACCAAATGAGGTACTTTGCTGGCTGAGGAGCTGATTGCCGCTGGGGCATGGGTTACCTAGTACAGGTCATACACTCAGCCTGGTGGCAATCAGGGAGCTTTGAGTCAGTTCAGCTGAGCTGCATGATTCGCCCCTACCGAAGACATTTCTGCATGTGCCCAGTGTTACCAAACTCACCTATTAGACATTTATTAATTTGTACTCAGCAACAATCCTGTCCCACTCCGGCACAGGACAGCATCCCCGCTCAAGGCAGTGCTGAAGCACACGCTGGAGTTCGAGCACTCGGTTAGCAATCCTGCATCTGCTGAGGAGGGCTGGGTATTGAAGTGATTTCCTCTTTGGGGCCTTACAAGCCTTGTGGGGTTCGTGCCACCTTAGCAGCCTGGGCAGAGCTTGAAAGGCTTAAATGCAGGAGAGACCATATTTCCCAGAAAAGGGAAATTTGTATTTTATAAACCCCGCAGTACCCATTTTGCTCACATCCATTTTATGATTATAATTACTTAGATTACTTTTATTTTAGATGAAGGAAAACAATAATGAAAGGGTAACTAAATAAAAAAGCTCAGAGAAAGAAGGAAAACACTGTGGTTTCTGTTCAGAACTTTTAACCCTTCGGCAAGAGGAAGGGCTGGATCTTTAGAGGTGGAGGAAAAGGCTGGCTTGTAGCTACATACAGGCCACAAAGATTTCAATCTGCTCTTTTCAATGGAGCATTCATTCTTGCCCTTAAAGAAAGGTGAATCTCTATGCTTAAATGAGTTGTGACCCTCCAGATATCTGCAACAAAATTGGGCATTATATTTGCTTATATATAATAAATATTATATACACACACACACATAATAAATATATATATATCTATGTATAATGCAGTTGAAGTAAGTTTAGAGGGCAGGTCCAAACTCCAGAAGGTCCTTTCTATCGGCACCCCCAGTGATGGGCACTGCAGAGACCACAGGCTCACCTGCAGCTGTATCTCTGCTGCTGGCTGTTCTGTCACGGGCCAGTTACTGATGCGCAGAGCGTCTTTGTCGCTGCTGGGAATTTCCAGCAGACTTTTTCAAATGCGATAGTTTTGAGGAGGAAAAAAATACAGAATTTTCTGCCAACAAGAGGTCCAGCTCCCCCAGAAATGCCTACTGCAGAGTCACCCGTTCCCTCCATCCTCTTTGGGGTGTACCGAGAGGGGAACGCTGTACAGCTCAGTCCAGGACAAGTCGGGGGGTGGGAAGGGCACCGTGTGCTGCAGCGTATTACCTCTGTTGATTAATGGTCCCACGTTCAAGGCAATGGAGCAACCTTCTTCATCCCTGGCTCAGCTTGCCTTAACCTCTTGCAACGCTCACTGGCTGATGCTCTCTAAATACAGAGCAGCATCAAATGCCTGGGACACCCTCCAAGGGCTCCCTGATAGTCTCTGGGTCTGAATGAGGCTTTTCGGCCTTAAACAACTGATTTTATGTGAATTAGATAAATCATTAAGATAATCATCAGTCTGAGAGTGACACTGACAGGTTGAGGTCTCGTTTCAGGTTCCAGTGCAGAGTCCAGCCCCTTTAGGGTAGTTCAGCAAAGTTCACCTTAGTTCAGCAAAGCGAGCTTTGTTCTCAGCGACGATGATGTATATGTGCAGGCACAGTGGATGAACTGAGAAAGGAGTCTCCAGTGCCTGTAATCTGCTGCAGTAAGGCAAATAGAGATTATAATCCTCTAAATGCCTTGGAGTGTGATAATTGCTAAAATAAGAGCAATCTCGAATCAGGGACTTGAGATCACTGGAGACACTGTCTTCATATACACCCCTCATCTGTTATCCAGTTCTTACAGTGGTGGAAGCTGCCTTTCCTTCTTGCTGTAATACATAAAACCCCATGAAGGACAAGAAACTTGTTCTTTCCAGGGGCTCCCACTGTGCTGGGCTATGCCTGCACGTTTGAGATACCCAAAGCTCAGAGCACCAGAAGCACTGTCTGCATCGGGTTTGTTGAATTTTATTGACCTTTTCTGGGTGTTTCACTCCAAAAAAGGACACAGTGTCTGTTCCTGGATCCCTCATGAGCCCCAAGAAGCAAGTGCCGTGTGCCTCAAAGTGGATGGCGGGCTCCTAGAAAAGCAAGCAGATGTATCGGTCTCTGTGCAGCGGCAATCAGGAAGGGAATTAAAATTATGATACGTTACCATGGTAATGAAGTCCCAGGATTTGGCTAGGAGGAAAAGTGAGGTTGCAGCTAGTTGCTCATGAATTCCTCAGTAGGATTTTTCAATACTCTGTTTCCTTTAAATGAAATTGGAGAAAGACTTGCAGTTCATAGTGGGGATAAAAATTTTATGAAGCTAAATCTAGGCAGTGTTTTAGTGTCAGTCAGCATTAACCCACAGCATGAACACATAAATAATTGAGATTTCAAATATCCCAGTGCTCTGGGTTAGAGCACCAGCAGCACTTGAGGACTGCTGCCCTGGGCAGCCCAGAAGACTCTTTCCAGGCAGCCTGGGCATCCTGGGCTGAGTGAAAACACCCTTTCCTGCATCCTCCCGCCACCCCAAGACCCTTACTGGCTTTCTTCCGGCCAGAAAAAGACAAGATAGATTTGACAGGTTTTCTCTGGCTTGGAGCAGGTGAGTTTACCAGCTTAGGGAAGTATTCGCAGGTCTCTCTTGAGGTCCAGTTCTCTGCTAATGCGTAGGAGCCCGACTGTGGTCAGCATGACAGCTGCGGGCTGGAGTTTGTGCATGTGAGATCAACTCTACCCCTACCAGAACCTCAAATAAAGAGAATCCTGAAACAGCTGAACAGAAAAATAAATGCAGTTGATTAAAAAATCATGGGAACGTAGCAGACTGAAAAGATTGCAAAGCACTTCTTGTTTGTGAGGGCAACGATTGGTTTTGAAAATGGATATTCAATGGAGATTTGAAAGAAAAAAGTGTTTTCCTTGGTCTTTTGGCCAACCCCGTACTTAGCCCTACCTTTTCATCTATGCCATACTTAAGCAGAGCTGGCTGAAAATTAATTGAAAATAATTGAAAAAATAATGATAAAATTTTTTTAAAATGTTTTCAGCGAGAATAACACTAGGAAAAGGGAACTGGCGCTAGGTTTCCCCCAAATTTATTTTTAATCTTTCTATTTTCTGCTTTTCTTTTCCCATCTCCCTTTTTCAGAAGCAAAAGGGGAAGGCAGGGGGGAGAACAGATCACTCGTCTGCAAGGCAGGACAGGGGGCCACCAGGAAAAGAAGGGGAACAAAACCAAAGCACAGAAAAGTGGCAGCTTTGAGGGCTTTCAAGAACTGTTTTCCAGGAGAAAAAAGAGAAATTTTCTTGAGAAAGTGAGACATTCTACATCGGAAAAGAGGCTCAGATGAAAAACATTCACTAGAGAGGAAGAAATGCCATGTGGAGACTTCTTCCCTCTGCTCGAGTCCACAGACCAGCCGGTCGGGGAGGACAGGGACGAGGTACCTTAGCCGGCTGCATCCTGGTCCCCTCCGCTCTGCGGCTCACTATGCAGGGGTACAGCTTTGAGCCCCATCCGTGACTGCCATTCCCCTCTGCTCCTCCCGCGACCCTCCTACCCGCTGCTTCTCCCTGCAGAGCCGGCAAGCGAGTTGGATCTTGCAGCAGACCCTGCCAAAGTCCAACCCTCCTGCTGCAAGGTATGTAGTTTTCCACATTTATTCCCTTTTTCCCGTGTAGCAGCAAGCACCAATGCCAGGGGGGATTGGCAGCTGCTGAGGAGGGGAAAACAGCTTGCCATGGCAGCAGCATGGATGTTTGTTGAGTAAATATATGTGTACAAGTACAACTTCATCCTTGCCATTGCAGGACGGGTTGCTGTCAGCCTCGGCTGGGGTCGACTGCTATCCCTACGCTGCGGTGCAGCAGGCAGTGGCATTTTGTTCAGCTCTGGAGGCTTTGAATCTCAGTCTCGCAACGTTTTTTCCACCGTGGTTATAAAACGAGCACTTCACTGTTAGAGGGCACAAGTGGAGGCAGATCACCCTGATATTGGGAAAACTGCTGCTGGATGAGCCATGCCGCAGGGCCCTTCACCTGCTTCAGCGTGAAGGTATAGCCCATCCACATTGTAGTCAGGGCTGCCGCTAGAATCAAACATCTCAGAGCCCTGCTCAGGTCTGCGATAACTGTAAAAAAGTGAAAACAAAGGATGAGACAAAGAAATTAGCACTGCATCACCTTCTGCAGAGCTCCTGCCTGGTGCCTCTGCTGCCCAAGAGCAAGAGAAATGCAGGTCCCACAGGAGCTGCTGCCGCACTGCGGGATGGCGTGGGGGTCACACCAGTGCAAGCGTGGCTGTGACACTGGTGAAGGCTGGGGTGCTGCAATCAGTGGGTTTCACAGAGCTGGGAGATTTGTGAACTGCCCCAAGAGCGGCTGCAGTTCACCTGGCTCTTCTCAGCAGGTGTTGCCATTTCCACCAGTGATTGCATTCCTTAAAACCCACCCGCCAGGGCAGCAGCCATTGCTCAGGTCAGCTTGCTGATCCTCTGCTGAGATGGTCAGCCAGCTCAGGGGCGTTTTCCCCTTTCCCACCTCTGCTCTTACAACCCCTACTCTGGGGTGGCTTTGTAGTGGACCTTCTCTAAAAAACAAGCAGCACTGTGTCCTGGACCTGATTTGGGAGCCTCTAAACCCCTTCAGCAGCCCATCTTCCATGTTAGTCCTAGGTAAGTGTCTCTTGGGCCCTTACAAGAGGGACAGCCAGCACCTTATGGCAGCTGTGGAGGCAAGGATGAAGTAAGGAGCTCTGAGCAACCAGACCTTGCAGAAGTGTCTGAGGGAGGATGAGTCCTGGCCCTGTAAAAGGAGGGTCTAGTGGCCCCGTGGAGTGATGGTGCTTGATAAGGTGGCGGTGTTTCTTGGGGAGAGACCTGGATTTGCACCAAAGCTTATTCCTTTGTGAGACTGGACATTTTGGGGAAGTGTTGATGACAGTAAAGTACTTTTTAATGGCCGTTGCATGCTATTTGCCTTCCCTCTCTGCAGAGCAGTCGGTGGGTGATAGCCTGGGAGAGGACCGAGGGGCCACAGGGTCTCCGTGAATGTGTGCTGTTCTCACGGGTGTGTGGTCTGTCCTGTCTGTGTTCACTAGTGCAGAAGGACCATTCTGCACTACTGGGGGGTGGGTGGTAGTCAACAGACCTTCTCCATTGCTCAGGCACCTCAGGTGTCTTCTGTGGAGCTGTCAAAGGGGAAGAGAGCAACAGCATGCTGCCCACTGAAGCCTTTGCAGACCTCCAAAATCTGGATGCGGTTCAGAGCTGTATCTGAATAGGAGCCTTTGTAGTCCCCACAAAACCTGGTGATATGCCAGGGCTTCTAATGGCGAGTCTGGTTTTGGGTGGAAATAGGCCATTGTAAAAGAAATCTCCATTGCATTTGATATCTCTCTTCCTTCCAGAGCCATGGTGGTCAGAAAGAGGTCAGAAGCACTGGTTTCATTGGGCATAATGATGGGGGTTTTTTCAGCTGGGAATCTAAACCAGGCTTTTCCACTCTAGGGAAACTTGCTGTGTGCCCGAGAGGTGAGCGGTGCTGCCTGGCAAAACAAAGGTAAGACTTTTTTCTCTCCCTGCTGTGCTCAGCCAAGCCAGACTCATGTGATGGCTCACTCAACCTGAGAAGCAACGGTCTTCAGATGCTCTGGGATGCAGAGGTGGGCAAGGGTGCTTATCTAAAACAATTTTTCGTTTTACTGCTACATTTAAATGACTTCCAGAGCTGGTCAGAAATGGAAAATTTCTATGAGCTGTGTCTGTGGTGGGAATCTTTTGTATCGATTGTTTACCTTCTATAGACTGGTTCCAAAGAGACAATTTGGGCTAACTTAAATATTGTTTAAAAAATCAGAAATAATCCCATAGACCTGTTTTTTCTTTCTTTTTTTAAAAATAACATTTCTCAATAACTGCTTAGATACACTTTCCACTTTCAGTACAAACTTGAACAACTGTCAAAATCAATTGTGACAATGCAGATTTACAAGGCACTGATCCTGAACAGAGATTTTGGAAAACTCTTCCTTTTAAAAGACTTGTCACTCAAATATTTGCGAAGTCAAAGCCAACAATCACAGATCTCTGGTAGAATGTTCAGGAAAGGGCTGTTAATATCTCTGAGGTTTGGATTGACTTAAATTTTCTGCTAGGGACCATGGTGCAGAATGTAAATAAAATAAACAGGGAGGAGGTTAAATCTGAGAAGGACTACAGTGTTATTCAAAAGCAAATATTAATTAGACAAAAGCTTCTCCAAAACTTCTAAAAGCCCTTTCTGATAAAGGCTCCCATTTAGTTAAGGTTCTCTAGCACTTTTTCAGAAGAGTAAAATTAAACTCTTGAAGTCCCAGAGGTAACAACATGCCACTTCAGCCAAAACAACTGAAATTTCCATCTTAAAAACAAACTGTATTTTACTGAAAGAATGAAAACTTCCAAAGGAAATATGAACTGCTTCTTCAGGAAAGGTGGGGAATGGGAAGACCCCCCACTTACTGCATGTGTTCTTCCAGAAAAAGCCGTCTAAAGCAAATTCTCATTTCCCTTTGGAAACGTGCAGATCTCCTATCAGTTGAAAAACATTGTATTCTGGCATTAAAAGTAATTGCTAGAAGTTCTTAATCAGAAACAGGAGGTAGCTTGGGTAAAGGGAAACCTCCGTGGGAAGTTTGCCACCTCCCACTTGCAACCGTGTTGAGTGTCAGAAGGCATCTGACCAGGACCGGCAGGTCCGTGATGCCTGGCTTAATGAGGCAAATCATTACCAACAGACAGGTCTCTAATGGCAAGCACTGGAAGTGTTGAATCTTTATTACAGTGTTCTCAGGGGGGTTCGTTTTAATCAATGCCTGGATGGTCAGATTAGGTCTGTTTGCTCTCTTTTGTGAATTGCTGTGCAATCCAGCATTAATGAAGGTCTAATTTTATAGTGTTATTGTTAAAGAAGGTAACACAAGCCTGGGAATACTGACAAGGAAATAAACTTTTGAGGTCCATGCCAGTAGTTACCTCTCTAAACTAGCTCTGGTAAATGAGTAGATCAAACAGAACTTTGACTTTCAGCTCAGAGCCACCACCCATTTTGCAGACTTTCCATTAAGTTTTCCCCAGTGATTTTTAATTATGTTTCTGTTCCTCCTGTTTCTCTGGCGAGAGAAAATGGCTGCAGGGGAAGGACCATGGTTCCTCCTGGTACCATCTGAGCCAGTTAGACCTGGGAAGCACCAGAGACTTCAAAATGCTGGAGCTCCTGCAGTAGGGCTGGCATGACCTAGACTTCAGAGCCTTGCTTTTGACTGCGCTCACTGGAGCTTTTTTTGTTTGCCCCTTGGTAGCTAGGTTTTGCAGAGGAGCAGTGGGTCTTTTGGCTTCTGTTTTGACAGACAACTGGTTTTGTGAAGGTGTAGAGGTAGTATAAACCTTCATCAGTGACAGAAATGGATTCAGACCAGTGTAATCCTAATGGAGACCACTGGGCTGTCCATGAGTATTCGCAAACCAGACCTCTGCATGCTGGTGCTTGCAGATACAGCCGTTTCATTAGCTCAAGTGTGCTGGCCACCATGTGCTGTAAGATACAGGTTCTGGAGGCCAAGACTAGAGCTGAAAGTTTAGTTTGTGCTGTACTGATCTAGAGTACATTTTCAAGGGCAAAGTGACTTTACAGCTCCTGATAGATGGTCTTTTGGCTGAGCCTGGAGCTGTTTGTTTCTCACTGTCCCAATGTCATCCTACTGCTGCTCCGACTGAACTCGGTGATCTGGGATGACTGTCAGCTGGCTCCAGAAAGGGACAGTGTGAGGGTGGTTACAACTGCTTTTCTGGTTTGTCTCTTACATGCTCTTTGGCCAGAAGTGAGATGATCTGAGCCAATAACTAAAAATATAGTCTCATAGCCTCAGATAAAGGTAAGTTTGCCAGCAGAAGCTTCTCTGCAGGAGTCCTTGCCTTTGTTCTAGCACAAAATCACATGTGATGTGGGGGGAAGTTGATGTCCCACTGTTCCTATCTCCTCCAAGGTGACTTTGTCTCGGCTCACACTGAGCCGCTACTGGCTGCAGCTGGAGATGCATGGGCTCTTCTCCCAGTCAGATCTCCGTCTTGGCAGGGGCACTGCCACAGAATAAATAAAAGGAAAACCTTTTGGCAGTGAGCCCTGCAAATAGGTTCTAGAGGATGGCTGAATTGCTCAAGGCAGTGTAAGACAGCATACATGATAGGTGGGGACCCAGACTGGGTGGCCATACTGGATAGATGGTGGTAGGTTCATGGGTCTAATGGTGCTGTGTGTGATAGTTACCAGTAGTAAGTATGAAATCACTTTCTGTTGCAAGAAGCCAGCAATGATTTATCATAGAATCATAGAATGGTAAGGGTTGGAAGGGACCTTAAAGATCATCTGGTTCCAACCCCCCTGCCATGAGCAGGGACATCTTCCACCAGCCCAGGTTGCTCAGAGCTCCATCCAACCTGGCCTTGAACACTGCCAGTGAGGGGGCAGCCACAGCTTCTCTGGGCAACCTGGGCCAGGGCCTCACCACCCTCATGGGGAAGAATTTATTCCTAATCTCTAATCTAAATCTGCCTTCTTTTAGTTTACAGCCATTCCCCCTTGTCCTATCACTACACACCCTTGCGAAAAGCCCCTCTCCACCCTTCCTGTAGGCCCCTTCAGGTACTGGCAGCTGCTCTAAGGTCACCCCGGAGCCTTCTCTTCTCCAGGCTCAACAGCCCCAGCTCCCTCAGCCTGTCCTCGTAGGCGAAGTGCTCCAGCCCTCAGATCATCTCCATGGCCTCCTCTGGACCCGCTCCAACAAATCCATGTGCTGCTTATGTTGGGGGCTCCAGAGCTGGACGCAGGACTCCAGGTGGGGTCTCAGGAAAGTGAAGGGGCAGAATCCCCTCCCTCGCCCTGCTGGCCACACTTCTGTTGATGCAGCCCAGGATACGGTAGGCTTTCTGGACTACAAGCGCACATTCTCTTCTCTTTAGAACAGGTTTGGTCAATGTTCTCTACAAATTTTCTTTGTCCTGTGCTCACATCTCTTTATTTTCTTTCCAAGACTGTCCTCAGTGTAAAAGGAGATGCCAAGGTGAATCCAGGCATTACATCATGGACATCCTGTTGCTTCAGACCCTGGCCTGTGTTTGACTTGGCTAATGTTTCTTTCTCAAGATCGATGAGTGCCCATCCTGTTTGCCTTTCTCTGAAGATAAAATAACTTCCCTCCCCAGCCCTCCTGGGATTAGATTCCAGGTCCGGGCAGCCCAGCTGTGACAAAGGACAGGTGTGGGTCTGCAGGCAGGGTGGGATGCTGGGCCATCCACACTGCCCTGTGGGTGTTGCTATCATGAGACTATCTCCATGACCATTCCAATTACTGGGGGCCTCTGCTCCCCACTCTGCTCAGCAGGCTGTTGGTGTTTGAGAAGAAAAATGAGAGGGGGAAACTGGAAGACATTACAGTCTGTGGGAAGTGTGGAGGAGAGAATAATAGATGTGAGGAAGAGGGGGGTGGAAAAAAGATGACAAAGTATTCCAGGAGCTGGGTTAAGAATGGACAAATCCTGTTTCGGCAAGCTGTGTTTCTGATCTTGGCTATGTGCTTGTTTCTCTTAACTCTCTTATTTCTCGGTCTTGGCTGGGTCTGGTCCCATGCATGTTGGCAAGGATCTTTCCCTCTAGAAAGGAGGGATCCCCATAGCTCTGCGATGTCCCTGGAAAAGCCAAGCACAAACCCACCGGCACTGCATAAACTGGCAGAGTTACAGCCATGGAGCAACTGGCAGCAAAGACAACTGTGAGCCAGAACATCACATCCATCAGTAACTCAAGCTTTCTTTAAACATTGGTAAAGGCTCTGGATGGCTGCAGTAGCTACAGCAACAGTCTCCACTCAGTCTTTAGCAGGAAGGTCTGTGCTCAGGGAAGCAGCGGGAAGAGGGGCTTTGGTTTCCAAAGTGAAACTTCGATGGCAAAGCGAAGGGGGGTCGGAGGCTGTAGGACTGGAAAGGGACAGAGGTTTGGGTGAAATATGGGCTCTTCTGATTTCTTGGGGTATAGTAGCAATTGAAGACCCCATTATAGGCTAGGGTATCGCTGATGTTGCAAAAGCCCTCCTCTGTCCTTCAGCTGGGCAGGGTGGTCTGGCAGGCACAGCCTGAGGCAAACATGACTTTGATCTTACGCTCGCTGAGGCTGTGACAAATCCCAGCATGGCTTCTTATGGGCCAGGGAGCAATCCAGAGCCGAGCTGGGACCAGCTCTTCTTGTGGCTGTGTGGACCAGCATACTCACCTGCACCCGAACTCCAAAATGAAGCGTCTTTACCTGGGTCAGAGCAGATAGTCCTGCAACAACGCTGAGCACAAATCCCACGTTGAAAGCTGTTGGTGGTATAGATGCAACTTAGTTTTTCTGCACTGCTGTTTAGTTTGTGTTACAGTAGTTGTCCCTGCTGTGGTCTAACGCAAGTAACTCTGAAGACAAAGGCTTCAAAAAAAACAGAAAAATGCGAATTCCTGTGACCAGTTATGCTTGAGGGGAGGCAGAGAAAGCAGAGAGAAACTGCAGAACTTAACCTGGGTTAACTAAACAGGCTCTTAAATTCTGTTTCAACAGAAGACTTCTAACATTACCTGCTTGGCATGTCGTAGCCAGGGGTGAGAGCCACCACACAGCTCACAGTTAATCACAGAGCCAGCTGCCCCCAGATACGCTGGGATGTGAAACTTGTAAGGGAGAGGTCTTTCTCTGACATCCGTCATTACACAAGGAGAAAAATGAATGAAGGATGGGGTTCTCAGATGACAGGGCATACACCAGCCACTAAATGGGGCTGAAGTGCAAATTCTGCTGCAGATTGGCTCATGCCATAAGGTCTGCTTCCCCTCTCCCCCTCCCTGCCTGACTTTCTAAGAAAGTGAAAAGGGTAGCGGTGAACTTAGTCCTTCGGTTCTTTTGATTCTGCCCAAGACAGGTCACAGTGTCTTTTTAATATATCGGTCTTTCTGAGGTATGTGGCACTAAACTAGGCATCTTCTCCATATCCTTGTGCTGTCGTTGACACACCGAAGGCACAGCATTTAAGGCTGTTATGTCCTCCTCTCCCGCCCCCAATTTCTACCTGATTTTTCCTGCCCTTATTACTTGGAGAGTGAATTCTTGACCACGGCATCCTATTTTTCTCTGCTGACACGGACACTAAGGAGCAGTTCTGGGGCTGGGCCAGCCCTGCCTGTCTTCCTCAGAAATTTGTGTGTTCTTAGCTGTTGAGTTCAGACTTTGGGTTTTTGGTCTCTGCTTTTGGACTTAACTTTGGTCAAACTTCTGGTGTTTCTGCCGTGTTCCCTTTCAGAAGTTCCTCTTGACAACTAAGCATCTCTGAAAGGCTGCAATGATTCCTTACAGCTCCCTTTTCTGGGCATCTCTGCAGGGACCTGAATGAAACTCTGGAGGAAATACAGACTTATGTGAACAGCTTCATGGTTAAAGGCCCTTGACAGAGACTTGAGAGTGTTCTTTCCCCAGTTCTGTGTCACTGACCTCCGGCAAAGCATTTTATCTTCCCGTTTCCTATCTGTGACAATGATAGAAATGTTCCTTTTCTTTCTCCCTTTGTCTGTCTTATCTATTTATATTTTAAGGTCTTCGGGGCAAGGACTGTCTCTTGACTGTACAAAGGCTGACAGACAAAGGCATTGACCTTATTCGGGATCTCTAAGCGTTAATGTGATAACAGTACCAGAACAGTGGATGAGCGCAAAATAGCAACACTGTCTATTTTGGAACAGAAAGCGAAGTGTTTTGCCTTCCTTGTAATAGCTTTTGGGATGCAATAATTAAGGCATCAAATAGCAAGCACACAGGGCTACGTGAAAAACTGCATGTTCTCCAAAACACTCTGGAAGAAAGTGTTTTGTGAAAATTGAGGTTATTGTCCTCAACTTTCCAGGTTTGGGGTGGCTTTTTTGGGTGGGATTTGTTTACTTAAAACAAAATCCAACTGCTGAGAAGGGGGAGACCTGGGAGGTAACAATTTTATAGCTTGCTGAAGCTTTTAGGTTGGGTGGGGTATTGAGGACCTGGGTCACAGCAGCTTTGCCATTGCAGAAAGCTTTCAGGAGTTCCTGGTCCACAACTCCTTGCTTCAGCCAGTGCAACGGTGTGTGGGGCTGCCTGTTACCCGACACTAGTGAAAAGGCTCAGACAATTTTCAGCCATGTAAAAATGTTTTGGTGCAGTTTTCTCTCTTGCAATGCAGAGGAAAAACTCACGAATCTCACTAGAAAATAGTTTTTTTCCTCTTAAGAAGCAGAATGTCCTCTCATCTCTGCAGCTAATCTGTCTTTTCACACAACCAGGGATAAGAGTTACTATGCTGTTCATCAGGAAGCTAAAATTTCTGCTGTCCTCTCCTGCAGCCTAATCTAAACATATTTCATCTTTCTGATACGGAGATTCAAACAAAAATAAAAATGTTGGTTATCAAGGTAAACCCAGCAGGAAAGCCTGCTTTCTCTCATCAGGAGTAGATGTGGTTTTGACATCTAAAGATGTGACTTTTTGCGTTAATTTAATACTAAATTCCCATTAGATTAAGCACAATATGAAGACACAATAGAAGAATGGTAGAGGAGGGGAATCCAAGTGGTACTTAATGTTGTCTTTACTTGTACTTCATGCTGAAAGATCAGATCAGGTAGTGAATTATTAATGCTGCAGTCTGGCACAATCATAGGCTTGCAGCCTGCCAAAATGTTAAAAGTCCATTGCAAAGGCAGGATATTGGATCCCACTGGTGCAAACAAGCGTGCTTCCATGTTTGATAGTTCACAGTGGGAGAATTCAAATCAACCTCTGAGGTTGGCTGCAGATTAAACTCCTCCATTTTTAATTAGTTGCTGCACAGAGGAGCTCACATCAGGAAAAAGTAACACTAAACCCATGGAAATATCCATAATAATTGTCCTACCGATTCGGTCATTGTCGGTGGGGTAAAACATTAACATCCTTTTATCGTGCTTAAGCATTTGCTTGGTTTGGGGTTTCTTTTTTTGTTTTTTTGCAGTCCAACAACTTTAAAGCCTAATGAGTTAAGAATTGCCCAGGATGATAATGGGGGATGCTAAGAATCTTTAATGATTGGCGTGGCTCATGAAGGGGAGAAACAAAACTGAAGGAGGCTCCCTGGGGAAGGGTGTAAGGCCACAAAGGGTTGAGTGGGCAACTTGGAGAAAGGGACTGTTGCTTTCACACAGTTAGGTGTTTAAAGGAGGACAAACCCTGGCCACAGCTGACTAATTTTGTCTAATTGGAACCTGCATGGGTCAAGGCCTGGAGGCCTTGATGCTGTTAGGTCAGGGCAGCATCCATCACTGGCCACTCCTCTGAACGGCAGCCCATCTGCAGTCGACGGTAATGGATACAAGACAGAAAATTGGCAGAAAACTATTCCTGGTGGAAGATCATGTTGCACCCATTTGTCTTGGTGCTGCTTTTCCGTAGCTGGAGTAGATGATCAAGAGCATAGGTGGAGAAATCTCATGGGATGCCCTTGCTTTTCTTCCTGCTCCAGGGCCAGTTTATCACTGCAGAGCCTTATCTCTTTCCCTTCTCTCCTGACTGCTTAGCTACCGTTCGACCATTGCCCATCTCCTAGTTGAAGTCCTAGTTCAAACCTTTCAGCTGGTGATGGTGGGTATGTGGGCTTTTATCCTCAGCGGGGGTGGCTCCAGTCTGGGGCTTCACTGTGGGAGCAGGGAGTGAAGCTGAGTGACCTTAATTGTCAGTTTGGATTTTTGCTTCCAAACCATGAATAAGAGAGTCTTTCTTGTGTAGCAACATTTGCAGAAATGCAGAATCCTCCTACAAAAGGAAGGAAGCCTTTGTGGTGGGTGCATGGATGTGTGGGGTCAGCTACGGTGAGATGGTGGGAGTGCCTGCTCGCTCCCAATGTCTACTGCAACATGGAGGACTGGTCTGGTTCTAGGCAATGATCTGTCACTCAAATACATTAATGCTAAAATATATCAGGCAAAAGTATGATTTTGGTAGCATCTATGACAATTCACCTTTTCACTCCAAAAACTTGATCATGCTGCACACTTGTTTGCTACAGTTATTATTCCTGGTAAAAACAGTGCTTTGGCTTGGACGCAATGGCTCCTTAATGCTGGTTATGCATTTTTCTAAGTAACAATAATACTACTACTGTTTTGACTGAAGTGCAGGACAGGGGAGGAAGGATGGTTCAAGTGTTCCCAATATACATCTCATGGTAACCTGAGAATTATGGTTAATAAAGACTTTGTCTGTCTTGTTTTAATGCTACTGAAGTAGTAGTTTAAGGGGGTTGTTTTGTTGTTGTTGGCAGTTTTTGTTTGTTTTGCTTTTTAAAAAGAAATGCCAGACGGAGCTGTGAATCGCTCCAACAAACTTTGAACCAGTCTCACCTTTCTGCTCCGTTTATTGTATAACTCTAGAAAACGGGGAGGCTATCTGATGCTCTGGGATTTCAAACATGAGGGACATCTAGATCAACTCACTTCCACCAGCAACTTGCTAGTATTAGTATTGCGTGGAATTGGACGGTGATGATAAATCAGAGCTTTTCTTCAAAAGAAAGCTGAATATGAAGTAAATCTAGAAGAGTTTGGATGAAGGATGTCAAACTTTTCTGAGATTATTGGTGCCTGCTGTTTCCCTTTTCTGCACTTGGTCTCTGCTGTGATGTTGTTGCCCTTTGACACTTGCTAAAACCAGCATGTGGAGGAATTGACACTATGGCATTTATTAACCTGCAGCATGGATGTTAAACAGAAGAGGTCTTCCTGAGAGTGGGGTATAGCTACTCTGTGAGAAATAGCCCTTTAGAGCTTACCTGGGTGAAAAATGCTATGAAACAGGCTTCCTATGAAAATAATGCTGGGCTGCAATGCAGTTGTGATTACAATACATTACGGGAGTTCTTTAGCCATAAGTCTTCCATGCTCTGCAAGGCTAGGTCTGTTTTATTCATCTTCAGCTCCAGTTATCTACCTTGCTCACAGGTGAGGATCGTGGCTTCCAGCACAGATCGTTGCACGAGCAATCTGATGTATTTGAAACGGGCTGGTCAATGCACGCTTGTAAAGAGGTACTGCTTTCCTCTGAGTTGGGCTTTACTCAGTGCTCTCCATTAGATGTTACACGCTTAATACATTTTGGGAAAGATCAAAGCAGAAAAAGGGAAGGGAGAAAGTTCTAGCTTGAGTTAAGCATTTTAAAAATAAAACAAAATTCTTACATATCTTTTGGGAGTGGAGTCAATGGTCTCATTAAAAACAAAGGCGAAGCGTGCTGCCTTTGGTGTACCAACTCTTTGGATGTCCAAGACAAAAGAACATCAAGCTGGACCTGTTTCTCCTATTCCCTTTCCAAGGAGAACAGAGATAAATATCTTCCCATGGGATGAGCAGCAGAAGAGGGCTGGGGTGGAGGAATACATTCACGTCTCTTTCTCCTCATCCTTCAGGCAGCAAGGTCCCATCCTGGGGAATTTCTCGGTGCCAAACTGTACCTGTGTCTGAGCACCCCCTGACAGCCTTTAGGCCATAATACTACCATCTGCCATGTGTGTTCTCTTGTTCTGCTCCAAGTGCAGGGCTTTGAAGCAATTGCTATTTTCAATAGAAAAGTCAAAGAAATGTACTTTATGCTTGGAGACACAAAGGCTCCAGGAAGTTCTGCTCAGCCAGGACAGACCTAGAATCCCCTTAATGTAAGCGTAGGAAGATCCTGGACAATGTCAGAGGGGTATTACACGCAAGAGTGATGCACATGCCCCTCTTGTCACCCACCCAGCATGGTCAGAACCTGCAGGGAGACTGCTGGAGGAGGAAATGGGAGGGAGCAGCAGTTTGCTTCATGGTGTTTCTGTTAAAAGACCTCTTCTTCCTACGGAAATTTTTCCTTTGCACAACTCCCTGGTAACTTGCAGGCGGGGATGGCACCGTTCACATGCTGCTGTCCAAACTGACGAGAATTTGAAATCCCAGGGGGTTTCTTGAAAAACGTCAGCAGTTCCTGTGGGCTTTACAAATGAATCTTTGTGCAGACTCAGGAGTTTATCTGGTTAATAGAAGTGTGAGAATAGCCTTTTTCACAAATTGTGGAGGTCATTAAAACAGCACGTAGCAGGAATGCAGGGTTCAGCTCTTCAGAAATACAGGCTGGGTTCCTCCCTCCTCTCCCAGGCAAAAACGTTAGTTTTGGTTTGCAGTTCGGTGTATTTATTCCCTTTTTCCTGTTAAGTTGATTTTTTTCTTTGTTTTCAAGACAAATTTCGCACTTGACATTTAATAAAGCTTTGGATTTTTTTTCTTTGAAGCCTACCCTTTTGCTGATTACTAATTTTGTACATACATAACTGGAACATAAAAAGTATTTCATACTACTGGAGTGTGTAGTCGCTCATGGAATACATATATAGTATATTACCCGCTGTCTATGACAGTGATGCATGTGAGCCCTAGGAATGAGGAGTGATCACTTAAAATGAAATTTGAACCATGTTTCAACTTCCCTTGAGGTTTGAAAAAATGTCAGTCACCTTTCAAGCTGCCTGTTTTTTGTGCCACTGCACCTTTCCTCCCTTTGAGGGGAGAGCAACTGGATGCTCCAGCATTCATGGTGGGCATGTCCACTGCGTGCAAGGCAGCATGCGGCTGGGATTGATGAGTGGGACCAAACTGTCTCTGGGATTGGAAAGAACATGGTAGCAGGAGGATGGTCCTGTGTCTGGAGGACTTCGTGGTGCTGAGAAAAGGGGCTTCTTCATGTGCAAGAGCAGTGTTGGGTTGAGGAAACTTTACTACATTTGGGACCTGAGCCAACCTGCTTGAGATTCGTGCTTGCTGTACTGATGGTGTTCCAGCATAGCTTTTGTGGTGCTTGGTCCCCTTTGCAGCAGACTTGCCCAAATTGCACTTTGACTTGTTGCATTCATTATATCTAGTCCTGTAATGAAGTAAAGGTAATCCTGTGAAGACCATGCTATCGCTGGAGAAGTTATTACACTAAAATGGGAATGGAAAGGCTGCTTTCTGGGGCCATGACTCTTCAGTTTGGAGATGAGAAAGCCGAGATGCAGTATGGGAGAGGTTTACAAAATGATGAAGGTGGCACGTCAGCAGGTTCAAAGGGGTAATTTTTAAAAGTTATGCACAGCAGCTTAATAAATGGACACCAAAATGACTGGGCAGGGATGTGACTCTAGTGTTCAGCAGCTATGGATGCTTGATGGGTACAAAGGGAAGGAACTGCAGGCAGTGGTGAATCTCGTTTGCCCTCTTTAAAGAGCATCTCCCGCTGCCACTGTCAGAGACAGATGACTACTGAGGGTAAGACAGTTTGAGCCAATAGAGCATTTTTAGGTGTTCTAAGGCAGCTTTTAGGAGTTGTGGAGAAGAAAAACAGGTCTGCATTTAGGACTAGTGCTAGGGGCAAAGATGTTGCTGGCAAATCTAGTTTAGCTCAGCCCAAACTCCTTTGCTACAGAGCAGCACAGAGGCAGCAGGTTGATCTCTTTTCCATATGGAGAGCTGCAGGGAAAGGGCAGATGTCATGCTAGTGTCAACTGTTTTATACATTTGGAAACGTTCAGGTTTTATATTGAATCAGAACTTTAATTGGTTGATTTTTAATCATGCTGCACACTTGGAAAAATCACCTTTATATTAGACTGGCTTTTGTAATTTCTCAGCCCTAGTTGAGGCAGGGAAACCTGTAGCATTGCTTTAGTCTTTCCAATCCACTAGCTGTTCTTACACAGCCAGAAAATCTGTGTTGCATATTTGCTGATTTAGCAGTTGAAGTAGCAAGAAGAGGGAAAGAGCAAAACAGAGCAGAGACATAAGGTTCATCAGTTATCTGCAGAGATGCACATTTAGAAGTAGCAGTATTTTAAAAGACTCCGAGCATGAAATGATTAATCAAACAGAAAGAAAAGGGTGTTCCAGAGAGTTTGGCAAGGCATAGTTGAGAAACAAAGCTTTCTGTCCCCATTGAAATGCAAATACTCCTAACACTCCCTTCAAAATCCCAGCATTATTTGTTTCTGGGGATCCTTGTTTTATGCTTATTACCTTTTATCTCTGATCACTAGCTAGGTAGGGAGGGAATCTGCCTAAGCATGGCAGTAAGAGAATTAAACTAATGTCACACAACCAAAGACACCATGGCTCAATTTACAAATCATTTGCCTCCTTATCGTTAGGGATTTTTATGTTATGTCTGTTTTTGTAGACCCAGCATTCTGACACCAAAGTGGCAAAACCCATTTCAGATGTGACAGCTGTGAACAGCCTGGAGTCAAATGATTTCATTTTGTAGACACATTTAGGAAAAAAATAAGAGACTGGAACTCTAGTTGCAGTTCACTCACACTCCCCGTCCTTTGAGCACCCTCTTTGCAGTGATCTGCCCTGGGTGCTGGTTCCATGGGCTGGGCTTTGGCAGGATCCACAGTGGCTTTCAGGGAAGCCCAGCTGTTCTCGCATCTGCAGGTCCTGACAAAGCTTGGTTTTGGAGGTGGCAAAGCAGGGAGGGCTGTCAACTTCAGAGCTAATGAGCCAGAAAGGCTTTTAGAATAAATACCACCCTCTTGTACAGTGGTTGTGTTCATTGCAGCAAGAGTAAATTAACCCAGAGCAGAATCCCAAGTTCCCCAGAACATCAGGGCCAAATGTGTTTTCAACCACGCAGTGCCAAAGGGAAGGAAATGGCAGCAATTGCATCTCTCCTCTTCACGCAGAAGCCATGGGGCACCATGGAGGAAGAAAAGGGATCTGAGGGGATCTCAGATGAGTCCCCTTGTACATGCCACGTCTGATCCACAGCTCTGTCAGAGAGCGGAGGACTGGGAAACCCTTTCTTGCAGGTTTCTGATGGAAACGGGATGTTTGCACAGCCTTGCACATGTTGCACCACTGTCCGCGCCCCCTGATCTCACTGAGTTTTGGTTTTAGTGGAACTTGCCGAATCTGGATCGGATCGATCTGAAGTTTTTTGGGCATGGAAAGATGGAAATGAAGGTGATAGGTTTGATTTGTGTTTTTTGTTTTTCCATTTGACCATCTGGTCCTGACTCAGTCAGAAAATATTCTGTTGGCTTTAAGTTTTTAATTCTTTCAAATTCTTTCTATAAATGAAACCTGTTCTCACTTCAAAAATAAGGACACTGTTTCAAAGCAAAACTAAAGTATTTTGCTTTGAAAACACGAATATTTTTATTTTATGGATTTTTTTTTCTACCAAGATATATTTCAAATTTTAACAATTTGAGTTTGCAGACAAGTGTGGGGTTTTATGGATAACGCATTCATTTTGAAATACTTGCCCAACTCCAGATGGCAAACACCACCTTTGGGAGGTTGCTGTGATGAGAGACCTTGAAATCAGCCACAGGACTGGCTGCAGGGAGCTGGGGGACATTCAGGGCAAGAGCTTGGGTTGACCAAGCCCTCTTAACCAGCACTGAGAGTTAACATATGGACAGGAGACCAGCAGGGCCAGATGCAGGGACACATAATTTACTGCCTTGCCTGGGGAGACTGGCCTAACAGGGACTGTGGTTGTACAGCAGGGGCCAAATTAAAATCTTTTGTGATGAGAAGTCTGAATTGGATGGGAGGCAGCAGCAGATCCCCATTTTCGCCTCTGGCTCCAACCTGCCTTTTTTTGTCCCCTGGTTGAAGTTTGTAGCCTGTCTACGTGTGGGTAGGCTTTAGTCCCCAAAAGGCTTTTATTTCTTTGGGTAAAAGGCCAAAATTAATACCATTTTCTAATAATTTATAGTGACCCAGGGAGGTCTATCATGCCAAAGGCAACAGCTTTCACCCACTAACCGTCTCGAGTGAGACCCTGGCCCCACCAATGAGAATGGCAGCAAACCTGTAACTTTGATGGAGTCGGGCTTTCACCCTGCTGCTCTGAGAAGGAGGTAGTTCTGGGATTACAACCAACACTTTTGGGTGCTACTCCCTGTGCGATTTTGGAAACTTTGATTTGGATGTCCCTTGATGACTGTCCATAGCACAAAGGCGCAAACCTCTTATACGCTTGCTGGTTGAAATGGTAGTTAGCTCCTTTTTTCTCTTTTCTTTTTTTTTTTTTTCTTCTTCTACTTTCTGCCTTGATAGAAAAAAATGCAACTGTATAAACTGTACGTGGTTAGAAACCTTCCCATGAGCAAAGCCCTGAAGTGGACTGTATGGTTTTGATCACGAATAAATTGCATATAAAAAGTCCGGTAATCCAGAGATCTGGGTGATAATCCTAATTCTCTTGTAGGATTTCTGTGTGATATTAGATAAATCACTTAACGACTCTCTGCCTCTCTTTCCATGGCTGAGAAACTGTGGTGTATAATACTCAGCCCATCCACATAAGGGTTGCAAGGCTTAGGTTTATAATATTTGCAAAGCTTTTTGAAATCGTTCAATGTGAAATGGTACGTAAATGCTCGAGCAGCTTTGTGTAAAGAGCTACGCGTCTCTGGGCGATGGATGCTGGCTAAGCAAGACGTTAATATTGTGCTGTGTGGCTGCAGAGAGGAGGAGGACGGGGCTTAGCAGGCAGTGTGGATCTGTGCAATTGCAATTTAAGGACTTGTTTCAATGGACTTGTGTTTAGCTTTTTCTGGAGGGCTCTTCTTCCTCTAGTGCTGCATAGGATCAGCAGTTATGCTGTCTTTCTTTGAAAGGTAGTGCTTAGAGGCGAGGTGACATTAGCAAAATCTGCATCTGGTCCTGCTGTGCCGGCAGGGAGCTCGTGTCCATAGTCTCACTTTCACAGTGATGCCGAGTCCTCGCAAACAGAGCTGGGAATGCAATAACAGCAAAACATGCTCCTTTAACCTACTCGGCACCAGTCTGTAAAATAATACCCCGGATAGGTACCCTGAATGCTTCTATAATTTATTCATTCAACAATTTCTTTTGATGTAGTTAATATTGTATTTCCCTAGCCAGGGCTGGCATATGAAGCGTGAGAAATCCTTATGGACAGATTGCTCTGCCTTTCCGAAAACAAACTCGTGTTATCTGCTGAGTGGCCTAAATGAGCTGAATCCTCTGGGACAGGCTGCTGGGCCGCGGGGGATGCACCGGCTGTCTGCGGGAGTGCTCAGGCTCGCGTTTAACCAGGGGAGGGGTAGAAGAGAGGCCAGCATCCAGGGGATCCTCATCAATTTTATTCAGGCTGGTTGGTCAGCACCTGGACTGTTCCTTCTCTCCTCCAGGATTTTGAATTTATGTAAAGTCTAACAAATGGGAAAAAAAAGCGTGGTTGATCCCTCCGGTGCACAAGTCTTCACTAGGTTGTATCCATGTAAACCTCCCTGTTTTCTTCTACCTGTTTACCCCATTAAGAGACGTTGCTTCCTTGTACAAAGCTCCACTTCTGTCCTCGATCATGTTTTGTGCCTGCCTTGCTCCTCTCGCGACAGTGAAACGGAGCAATGAGTGGTTTTCTCCAGTTGAATCTGATGAACAAGACTTTTATGATTTGGGCCAAAACCTTAAAATGCCAAGCTAGAGGAAACAAAAGGGACGAATGTAAGCCAATGGTTTCGCTTTTGGAGGGAGATTTTTATTTTTTGATATTTCATGGCCTGGAGTTCTCAAATTCCCAATTCATCCTCGTCCACTGAAGAAACTCAAGGTATTTTTAAACAGAGGAGTCCCTGAAGCTATATTTTACCCCTAGAGTGAGAACTCCAAGGGGAAGTGTTAATCTCAATCTGATTTCATGTGCAGAACAGCTGCTTGGATCTCTCGCCTTGCATCTGTCTCAGATGGGGCTGTTTCCTACCACTTTGTTCAGTGCAGCCAGAAAGTTAATTTAGTGCATATTGGGAAATTCCTCAAACACCATGAGACTTAACACCATTTTTTCCATCAAACCCTTGGAGTTTGTGTTGATACTTAGAGGTGTGAGACTGCAGTGCTGGGGAGTGGAATGTTTCACTAATTTATTGTAGGGAGCTGATCTGGGGTGTTATCTCCATAGACCAAGCTGTTATTGTTTCACTTACAGGCTAAGTGCAATATAACTCAAAGTCACAACACGTTCCCTGTAATGCAAAACCCACAATACTCTCCTGTGGCTGACACCTGAAGTAAAGTAAGTGTCTGCCAGTCTCCTTGAATAATTTGCCAGTGTATTCTAATTGGGTTTATATAAGGCCAAAGTTTATTTATGGATGTGCTTTTAAGTGCATTATCCAGTGATTAGGGTGTTAGTTTGGGAATCGTGACATGTGAGGTCTTGGGCTGACTTTGCTCTGCTGTGATTTTGGGTGAGGCTTTGATGGCAGAAGCGCCTCTGGGTCTTGCCGCCTGAGCAGCCTGGGATTACCCAGCGCAGTCCCTGTTGCAGACGATGGGAAGTTCCAGTCAGTTTAAATGCAAGTAACATAATTAGAGTTACAGAAATGTTAATGTTCCTTCAAGTGCAAGGTCTGGGAAGTCTGGTTGTGAGACAATCTCTCTCTTCGGCTCAGCAGAGGAAACGAGGGTCAAAAAGCACAGAGCTGTTGCTTTTTAGTTCCCAGGGTTCTGTGCAGGGGAGGTTTCCAGGAGGAAAGCAGGAGAGCTCGGCAGCAGGGAGAGAGGACCCAGCTGGCTCCGTGTGAAAGAAGGGCTTGTTGGTAGCACGTGGTAACAGTTCAGTTCAGCACAAGAGCAGGGACCTGGGTGTCATTTCGGTATCCCTGGCCAACTATTTCAGGGAGGCATATCTCAAGCTCAGGTAGGTAGTACCAGTTCCAGGGCTCCCCATCGCACTCAGTTTTAAGACACAGGCTGGGTCTGCATTAGAAAATGCTGCAGAAAATGTGCAACTGGAGCAACAACAGTCAGTAACAGCATGGAGGGCTTCAGCACTTGGTGCACACCGGTGTCTCCGCCATGGCTACTCCATAAAAAAAATACGGCTATCGCAGAGATGGAGAAAACTGGGTAGGAGGTAGCCCAGAGGAGACAGCAGATGGGAAAGCAGCAGGAAAATGAGCAGCCTTCGAGCGTTCAGATGTGCTCGGTGAAGGCCTGCTGAGCAGGGTCCAGAGTCTGGTACTTACAGCAGTTTTGGCTCCTCCCCAGTGGGTTCGCAGGTGATTGAGAAATGTTCCTGTGATAAATAGTCGCGTGAAGCCCCTGAACACTGATGTACTCGCTGGCTGGTGGAGGGCAGGAAAGGGCTAAGAGGTTATGTATACCCTCCCACCTCGCTGCTGGCCCAGTCAACAACTGCCCTGTGCCCCGATATCACCAGTGTCATTGAATCCGTCCAACCGCTGTGGGCTGGAAGAAGGTCAAGTTTTGACCTCGAGGTTGTTAACTAGGATATCTCCTGCCAGTGGATGAGCTGCAGCATAACTACACGTACACATCGGATGTATTACCTTCCTCCCTCCCTCCCTCCCTCCCTCCCCACAGGGTGTCTTAGCTTTTTTTACAAAAAAACCCTGACTGGTTTTCCTATTAGCCCCCCAGGGCACATGGAGCGGGCGTAATGCACCCAAAGGTGGGTGGGCTTCGGTGTTCCAGGGGTAATATTGCTCCCATCCTACACAGCAAGATCTCAGACCCCTTTGCCTTGGGACCCAAAATCTGGTTTAGGACTCAGTCCCACTGTAATTCTGCTTGATGGATGACTGACAGGCTGAGAGCAAGGCAAGCAAGCTGTGAAGACACAAAAAGGACCCTCAACATCCTGACTTGCATATAAACCAGATCTTTTTTAAAGAGAGGAAAAAAGCTCGATCCCGCTTGCTGCTTTTTATGGGAATGGAGGAGGTTATTCAGTAACTTCCATGTTCACAAAGGCACTTTTGTTCCTAATAGGTCCTGAAATGTTACGACCTAATGTGTAACTTCATAGTTTACTCATGTAGCAGCATTGAGATTACTGTGTAAGGACATGAAATTGCTGCTTCTTAATGACACTGCACACCAGTGGTCCCGGCACCTGCTCGGGGAGGAGCGTATGTGGCAACCTGAGCGTGGAAGCTGCGGCAAATCTGGGCTCTGGGCAGGGTGTAATTGTGCATCATGCTTGTGAGCGGGGATGGCCGGCTCTTGAAAAATGTGCTCAGTGCAGTGGGCAGGGACAGAGGAGTTCAGCACCCAAAAATCGGTGGTGTGAAGCCACCTGAGCATGCCTGGGAGGTGCTGGCAGGTCACAAGCATGAACTGGACTCTCTCCGCAGCCAGCGGTGTTGGCTTGTTCAGAAAAACGCAGGCTCCTTACGCTTTTAGGGTGCTTTCTACTTTCTAAGCAGTTGGCTTTAACCATCAGAGAAAGGCTTTCTCTACACTGTAGGGAAAACAGCATGGGCAAACTAAACCAGGCTGTTGGAACAGATGCAAGCAGAGCGAACGTTTTATCTCCTCCGCCGGCCGGCCTCCAGCAGCAATGCTCGAGCCCTGCTTATTACCTGAAGTTGTGAGTGTCACTGATACTGAGATATTGTTTGCTTTTGTAATCCCAGCAGGGGATTAGTTTGAAGCACAAGGATGAGGAGTCTTAATGATGTTAGACCTAGGCAGCGAAACTGCAGCTGATGTTGTTATTCAACTCGGTAACCGAGTCTTTGAGGAATTATTCTGCATTATTTGCTTCTCTTGTATCGCATGGCAGGAAGCGCCACAGGATAATTACTCATGTTAGAAATGCTTCCTTTGGTCTGTTCTGAAGGTTTCACGTTTCATTTTCCCGGGTGCCCTGTGTCAAAGGAGCATCCCGCGGACTGCAGGGCTCTGTCAGGGTGTCACCAGGGAGGGGGCTCCTGGGATGAGCTGAGATCGCACTAAAATGCTGGTGACAACAGGGCAGAGATCACTGAAGATGGAGACAAGATGATGCCGTCTGGTCTCTTGCCAGATGTTGTACTTTCTCATATTTTACTGAAAATGTCTAATAATAGCTACAGTTTTTACAACTTTGGTGGAAAACTTGCTTTCTTAAAAATCGTGAAGTAGGAAATAAATGAAACAGTGGCAGAGGGGGCACAAAACGGGGGAAAAAATAAATTTGGGGGCTTTGCTTTCTTTCTTTTCCTGGGCATACTTTCAAGGCTTTTTATGATTTTATTTTATAAAATCCAAGTTTAGAGGAAACAGATATTCTCTTTGCGCATTTCCACTCCTGCCCGTCCAAACAGTCAAGGGGCACTGGGGCACCATTTGCAATGTGTGGTCAAGCAGCATCTGGAGATCTTCCATTAGTTCAGCACGAGTCTGCTCATCCCTAAGGCAAATCCTTGAATAACAGCAAGGAGCAACTTACCCCCAAGTGCAAACTACAGCAAGCGGAATGAGGAGAAACATCCCCTTTCTGGCAGCAGCAGTTTTCCAGCCGCATGTTCATGGTTTTGTTTCACACGGATGCTGCTGACCTTGTTTACTCTTTCCTTTATCTGCCTGGCCTTTCTGCAAATATTATTGCATTTGTCAGAACAGACCAATTAAGTGGCCCGAGCTCTTAATGAAAACCTTGACTTTTCTTTAACCTTCCTGAGGAATTGCTCATTAGTGGGAAACAGTGCCACTGGCTTGTACACACGGGCAGAAACTACTCCAAAGCCACGGTCAGGCGGGATGGTGCCAGCTCCCAGCAGTGGGAATCCCACTTATCCTTTTCTTACGGACCCTGATAGCTCAGAAATGGCAAAAATAGACTTTTGGTGCCTTGTGAATGAAGTGCACCTGTGAGACCTTTCTAAAGAAACAGCTGAAATAAGTAATTTGCAGAGCAATGGCACCTCTGGGTTTTGGTTCTTTAGCAATACAGGGATCTCAGTGATGCACATGGAGGGCGAAATCCCCTTTCGCTTCTCCCTCTTCCTCCCGCTGTGCACCCCTGTGAGAAAATGGGTCGTTTCATCCTGTGCCACCAGAAAAATCATAGGAAAAGCCATTTTTTTCCTGCTGCCTAATTTTAGACTCCGAGTGCTTTGGGAAGTCGGACTCCTAACAGAGAGCACAAGTTTCCTTTGGTCACCGCATCTCCAGCTGCTTTAATTCCTCACCCAGGCAGAGGGCTCGCGGTCCTTCTCCCCCTTCCTGGCTGCATTACCACCAAAATCCCCGGGTTTCCGTTATTTTCGTTGCCACCCCGACAAAAGGCGTGAGGAGCAATAGCAAAGCTCAGCCCCCTGCAGAAGGTCTTGCAGCATGGTATCATCGCGGTGGCAGGCAGCCGTGGCACCGGGGGGCAATGAGGCATGCCCACCGCTCCGAGATAAAGCACGGGGCCGGCCAGCTGTTTTGAGGTGTTGAAGCCCACGCACGCACACTCCGGCACGTTTCTGTGCTCTTACCCCAGCAGGCTTTGCGCCTTCCCTCTGCTATTGTAGACATCCCTGTAGAATACCTGTGGGACACTGACTCTGCAGCTCGCTCTCGAGTAGACTTGGATTCTGCAGCTATGCCCAGCGCTGGGCACGCGCCTGGCTCCTGCTGCTGCCAGGATCTCTGGCTCTAAGATCTTAACCCCTTCTTTTTTCACCCCAGGTTTGTGTGAGACTGGCCACTTGCAGCCCCTGAGTCGGATTGTCATTAACCATAAGCTTTGCACTATTTACGAAAATAAAAGAATTAAATCCCACACAGGCACATTTCACCAAAGAGTTCAAGCGTCTGTGTGAAGATCCTGGAAGTGCTTCTGACTGAGCACTGTGCAGAGTGGTGAGGTTTTAAAATGCAGCTTTGCTTCTTAAATTCATTAATACTTCAGAAAATATTTCCCATCTTCCAAGCTGTTTTGATATCACTAGGAAACAAATAGTTTTGCAAAACTATTAGAGACAAATCTTCGAATATTTAGAATAAATGTAACTGAAGCACACAGCTTCATAAGCTTTATTTTTTTTCCCCTTCCTTTCTCTCCTTATGTTGCACACAGCAATGATTCCAGTGGGAAACAGGTAGAAGAAATATCAAGTTTTCATTGCATCCATTTCTCATTATTGCTTTTTATCTCTAATGGGCATGGAATGCTTAATCTTTGAGCCACAGTGTCAAAACACAATTGCAAGATACATCAAATTAAAATAATTCCTCCCCTTTTTTCTTCCAGCATAGTAACTGCTCTGTTTTATTTATGTATCACAGACAGATTAACATTTAATTTCTTGTGTTGTATTCACATCCCAAATGACCGTGAGCTAGGAGAAGATGAAACAGCGGAAGGTGTGTTGTGTTTCTGGGTTTGATGATGCTCTCCTGCACCTGCAAGCAATGAGAAATGAGCAATCTGGGGCCAGGTTACCTGTGCTGATGTTTGCTGGGTGCTCCGTTTACACAGTGCTGTTACATGGGGTCAAACAAAAAAGCGACAACACCGAGGGTGGACTTCGGCAACAGGCAAACTGCAAACTTGAAACTCCACCAGAACTGGCCCAGACTCAGAGTGAAGTGCAGGGTGCTGCTAATAACCGGAGATGGAACAAAAAAATGTACATGTTAACCTCTATAGTCTGTCTTGTTTGCATTCGTATCTGGGATCTTGGTTCAAATCTTTCATGATAATGAGCCAAAGTCAAATCTAGATATGGCCTTGAGTTGGACCTTGTTTAGATCGTATTTAGAGACAAGTGCCTGGATCATGGGGTAGTGTTTAAGCACAGTCGCTAGAAAAAGGTGGAGGTTTAAGAGCTTTTCCTGTAAGACACATGTAGTCCTGACCTGACCGCGTGTCCTTCCCAAGAGCCCAGTGACCCTGGCAGGACATGACTTTGGAAGTTAAAATGTGTTTTCATGCAAGATGAGGGCTATGTCGAGGGACAGGAGATCTCCATTGAGCTTTGTTTTCTGTCTGCAGATGCAAAGAGCCTCCTTTTCTGTTTCTATTTCCTAGGAACTTTTTGGGCTTTCCTGATGTCATTTCTGGGGTTCTGACCTGCTGCTTTGAGGCTGTATTTGGGAAGTGTCCCAGGTGTTTCTCTGAAACGATTTGCTTTTTATTTTCTGTTCTGGCCCAAAAGGGAGCATTTGGTCAGCAGGCCCAAGAAGTGTCCACCCTTTGTAACTGCTGCCCTCCAAGGCCCCTCAGTAACCACTGCCAGAGAAAGTTGGCCCCCAAGGCTTGAATTACAGTGAAGCCATGGATAGAAAATACACCATGAAATTTTATGGCTCCTGCGAAGGGGCTGCCATCTGCTTTTTCTTTTTTCCCCTTTCTTTTTTTTCTTTTTTTATAGCCATGCCACAGTCTATTAAACCATTACTGTCTGCTCCCCCACTTCCCGCCAAGGTCTGTGTCCATTTCAAAATACACCACTTTGGATTTCAAGGCAGCCCTTGGGAATTCCCCAGGTCATTCATGCTGTACAGACCTTCACTGATTCTTTTTTTTTGTTTTAATTGAAATCTATTTGTTCACATACATAGGTACGTATTGCTGTCAGCCCCTTGGCCCCTCTCCTTCGCTTGCTCTTTCCTCATGCAAAACTGAAAAGCCTTGCGGAGATGAGCCTGAGCAAGAGCTGCTGTGTCTCATTGCGCCTTGCTGGTCCTCTGTAGAGGGGTACTCCGCACGTGCAGCCTCCCTGATGCTCGCCAGGCTCCTTTCTGAGCACCTTCGCTGGCTCCAGGCACCAAGCATGAGTCCCAAGTCCTCTGTCTCCTCCTGCTTTCCTGTACTGCTGCTATTGTGTCTCCTCGCTGTCGTGGTATAAAAAGGGAACTGGATTCCACTTGTTTCTGGAAATCGCTTTTGCACATGTTGCTATTTCTTGTGACGGAAGGGTTTTCCTTTAAACATGTGGGTAGGTTTCAGACCTCCCTCCCCCCAGTTTTGTCATTCTGGAAGGTGGAACAAAACCCCTTCAGCTGTAACAGGTGGGCCCGGAGCAAAACCCGCAGAGACCGCCGGGTGCCCGGCATCGCTCTGCTGCTGCAGGGAGGACGTCAGGCTGGGTCCTGGGGCAAGGCGCTGCTGTGCCCTGCTCAAGCTGATCCATCTCTAAACCAAAACAGCTTTCCACAGTAAATGTGTCTCTGCAGCTTATGAATCTATTGAAAGGGGATTTCAGGTGCCAGGGCGTGTGATTTTGCCTTTGATTACAAAATAGCTCTGCTGTGGTCCCTGACCAGCTGGTAAACAGCACAGATTTTTCTCAAGGTGATCTTTCACCCCATCCCCATTGCACAAACACCCGTGGGTATCCGGCCAGCCTGGAAAGGCCCAGGGCGGTGCTGATGCTGCGGTTACAACCCCAGCAATGCTGCTGACTTCTCTGTAACGCAGTGCAGATGGCTCAGACATCATCTGCTTTCAACGCATTACGCTCTGTAGTTATTCTGAGATGCCGCATGATGATTTAGGGCCACCTGCAAGCGTCTCGGGGAGAGGGAGAGCTTCAGCGCTTAGCCAGCCAAATTGAGCTGCTGCGAGTATTTAATCTCCAAGCTGTGCAAACGGGGCTCTGCACCAGCATCTCGTCGCAAACTCGGCTTCCTCCGAGGCTCCTCCTTGCTATCCGCAATTCTCCGAACGCGCTGCTGCCTTGTTGCAGTGCAGATCCCGTGCCGAGGGTCCCGGGCTGAGTAGCCACTAGAGGGTGATGATCAGGACTCCTAATATTTGTAATTCTCGTGTATCTGTGACAAGGAACAGTCAGGCTTTGCAGCTGCACAGCCATAACGTCGCTCTCCGGGACGTTTCTGTGCCTGGAGAGGGGAGCTGCACCAGGGCTGTTGCATCCGTATTTCAGGGAACATCTTTGGTTTTTTATTAATGTCAATCACACGGCCTCCGTGCTTGAAGCCCAAATGCAAAACTTGGTTGATATCTCCATTTAGAGTAAACACGAGTTGTTCATGTTGTCCTCTGAAAAGCTGAATAATATGTGGGACGAATTTGCTGTTCTTCAGCTTCTGCACCTGGGACAAAACCAGTCTGGGAGGAGCTGTAGTCACAGGCAGAGTACAAGGGTGCCTACATTTCCTCATCCCTTATTTAAGCCAGAATTCAGGGTTTATCTTTAAGGTAAAGGCTTGTCTGTGATGCCAGTGGATGACTGGTAATTGGAAAACTGAAACTAGAATGATAAAGATTTCCCACATGAAAAGGTGGATCTTGCTTTGTAGTACATGGGAACACACACAAATATTGGTTTGAAATAAGTTCATTTGATTAAAATGAAGAAAACAGTTGTTTCCAGTGTGTTCCTCTTGAACATGGTTTTTCTTCTTTTCCCTTTTTCCATCTTTCTCCTGTGATTCAAAAAGAGAAAAAGAAGGAAAAGGGAGAAAAACTAAAAGCAACTGAGTGTGTGTGTGTGTGTGTGTGTGTGAGGGAAGGACTGTTGAAAGCCGAGACACAGTCTCTTGGTTTGAAACAATGTGAGAATTTTCATTACTTGAATTAAAAAAAAAAAACACCAAACGCTGAGCAAACTGAAACCTCATGTGCAAACTGTCAGGTTCTTTCAGAAGCTGTTTTTCACTTGAAAGCACTCGCTCATAGAAAGCATTTTGCCCAGCCTTGTTATGAACACAAAAGCTGCACCTAATTGGTTTATATGTTGACAGGCATCTCATTACTGAGAATAACAGTGCGTGTGCATCCCACCCTCGGCTGCGCAGGGTTTGCCCCAGTCACCGTGTGGGAGGGGACCGCTGGCCCCTGTCATCTGCCAGCAGCGGAGATGTGCTGCTGGGACAGGAGGCAGCAGTCTTGGTGGCTTCATTTCTCACTTTCAGTTGCCAATCAGCCGTTTGTAAATGTAACCTGGCTGCTGGGAATGACAACATTCGTCTGACGTGATGGTGTTTTGTGCTTTCAGGGCTCATCGCAGTCTGGCTGGGACACCAGGTGCCCTGCTGGACACTGGACTTGTTAGATGGGGAAGGTTTGGGGCTGAACCGAGCCAAACTGGGGTCTGTTTTGCAAATCTATCCTGGAGCTGCGGTGCTGGAGGTGTGCAGAGCCCAGAGGCACCACGTGGCCCTGATGCTCCTGGTTCCTCTCTCTTTACATGGTCAGAGTTGACACCTTGAATATTACAATCCTGAATACAGATGGCATGTAATTGTGTTGACTAAGGAGAGTGACTTTTTTGCTGGCTGAGTTATTACCTTGGGATCTCACGACACACCAGAGGAAGGTTTCATGCTTGCCAAGCACCAGCATGTAGCTCATGCACTGATTAAACATTCAGGGGGCTTTCCAGAAGTGCCTGCACAAGGCAGGCAGCTGAGACCTCAACAGCTTCGGCATTTTCAAAAGCCTCTTTGCAAGCTTCTGGACACCTCCCTGAATCCCTGCTCTCTGCTGGGGTCTGGCAACCCCAGCTTGGTGGCCCAGTGCAACCTTCAGAATCAGAGCTGGTGTAAACCCATGCCAGAAATCACACGAGGGCTTGCTCACGAGTGAAAGGGAGTTTCTCCAAGCCCTTTGAAGGACTTGCTCCCCAGAGGGTTTTGCTGCCCAGGCGGCTGTGCGAGCCTCCTGCCAGCTCCGTGCCCTTCCAGTTGGTGCAGAATTGCTGCTGCCTGGTTCTCCTCGACCCCTCCATCTTGGGGGGGAAAAGAAGGGCTATGTGGTAGTTAATGGTATCAAAAGACCATTGAAGTGCTGAGAGGTGGATGACAAATGTGTTTGTGCCAAAAGTTGTTGCCATTGCACAGTTCTTCTTGGACCATATTTACAGAATCCAAAGAGCTGCTGCATATTTAATATATAAAGGAAATCAGAAAACCTAGAGACCAGCATAGAGTCAGTTGCAGGAGTGACAGATAAACTCGGGGCCTGCTTTGCACTGGGGATTTGCTCCAAATCTAACTCCTGGCACTTGAAAGCCTGAGCGGTAGGAAAGGAAAAGTAATGGTTACACCAACCAACCTTGCTCTTGCTGGAAGCTGTAGTGTAAACTATGCATTCAGATTAATCTCAAACTCAAAGTGATGCAAAAAAGAATTCGGACACTGTTCATTAGCTTGGGTATTTTTAATTAAAACCTACTATCTGATATTAGACAAAGCCCTTGACTTCGCCGGCTTTGCTTTGGTGGAGAGATCCGTGCCTGGCGTTGATGGCGAGCGGCAGCAGCGCGGCTGGGTGAGTTAACGAACCGGCTGCGCCTGTGCTGCCCACGGGAATGGCCAGCAAACTCGCGTGGCCGGGACAGGGACAAGCGACTTTTTTGGCTGAGCCCCCCCATGCTTGCAGAGCCAGAGCTCAAGGGTGGGCTGAGCTGGTCCCCCACATGGGTGGGTTTCCCTGCCTGGGGAGTTTAGGGGCTGGCTCTCTTCAGGAGAGGATCAGCGGGTCTGAGTTCCCATCAGTGCGCAGATACAGCCTTGAAGCACAGCCCTGCTCTGGCCCCTGCTTCACCTCATCGTCTCCCTGAAGTCCGCAGATGCAGAGCTGTCTCCTCTGCACCTCTGCATCTGCCCAAGTTGCTGTTTCCATGGCTGGGTTGCATGTTAGTAACATCTGTCAACCCCAGTTAGTCTTTAATTGCTCTTGGGGCTCTGCGTCGGAAGGAAAAGCATGGCTAAATTGCACGTGAAGTGACTGCAGGACTGAGCAGAGGAGTTGATGCACGCAAAGATAAAGGAGTGGAGCTTTGCAGCTGGGAGGAATGCTCCAACTAGTTATCTTTTATTGAGAATTTAGCAGGTTAGTAGGTTCCTAGGTTATATTCCTTCTGGTCTGTTTTAATCCTTTGGCCCAGAAGCCCGGGCTGGTACCCCCTGCACAGACTGGGAACATCACAGGGCAAAGACAAATCCCTTGTTTAGGCACTGATTTTTCTTTTTTCTTTTCTTTTAAACCAAAGCATCTGTCTCTCTTCATGATGCCTTGCCCAATTAATACCGCCCAGAACAGACACTGCAAATCTGCAGCACCACTGGGCAGGAAGGAACAAATGGGTTGAGTGAGAGGAGCCACCACAGGGCCGTCATCCCCCGAGAGCTCGGGAAAAAGGCAGGGCTTTCTCGCACAGCTACGATGTGCTGGAAAGGGCTCCTGCTTTGCAAAAGAAAACTTGCCCCTAATGTGTCTCCTAGGGCTATGAGGAATGACTTCTAGGGGAAAAAAAAAAAAAAAAGAGATGAGATTTGTTTTAAAAGGGCTGGAAAATGTCACAAGACGTCACACTATTTACAGCCGGGCAGTTGATAGCTTCCCAAGACCAAGGGCTAGAGGCAGGCAAGTTAAAATGCTCTGCGCACGGCCATTTTGCTGTGTTTCTGAGTGAGAGGAATCAGCAGAGACCTTACCTGGAAGCGTGCACTGGCACAGCCTGAAGCGCACGGCATGAAATTCAGATGAGCAGTGGAAGGGGCTGTCAAAACATGTAGGTGTTTCTGCATCTCAGTGAAGACTGACACTGCCCAGCTCCACAGCCAAAAATGATCCAGGCGAGCTGCGAGCCTACGACCACCTGGACTGTCTGCAGCACGCAGAGTCTTTGTGCAAAAAAAATGCCTTTTGTTTGTAAAATATATATATATATATATTTATATATATATTTGGTGGCATGTGCTCGACTGTGCTGCGAAGATGCATTGTGCTACTTGTGTCTATTATCCTTTAAGCCCCCGAGCGTGTCCCCTGCCAGTCACACGTATCTCTGAGTACGAACGAACACGGTCTGGCAGAGCACTTGCGTTTAATAAAGCGATGGATTTTCGCACCAGGCTCACACGTGCTTGTCAGCCTTTCCGCAGCGCTGGAGCACCCGTGGTGCTGTGAATGCCATGTGGTGTTCCTAGGGCTGTGGCATCTTTTAAAATCAGTCATACGTGGCCTTGATATAATAGCCAGCAGCGAAGCTTGCCAAGGATTTTGCTGCTGGGGGGGTTTCAGTAGAAAAAACATGTTTCCCACAAAATTAGAACTTTGATTAAAAAACAAATTCCCATCAGGAAAAACATGCCAACGTCTTTCACTCAGGATTTAGTGAAACATCTCGTTTCTCAAATGGAATGGAAAAATTTCAGTGCAAGGGTAATCCATGTTTACTGCCTGAGAGCCACCCCGTGACCTGAAGTACATCCCTGGGGACATGCCCTGACTTTGCTGCTGTGAGAGCGGCTGGGGCATGGCCGGGGCAGGACACCTGGCTCAAAGAGGACATGAAGCAGGAGGCAATTTGAGGCTGAACTGACCAAAACAGGCAGGGAAATGGAAATTCCAGTTTTTGAGCAGACTTAGGTATTGGTAAAGCCCCAAACACATTTGCAGAATAGGAACATAGTTGCCCAGGGAGGCTGTGGAGTCTCCTTCTCTGGAGATATTCAAGACCCGCCTGGACGCGGTGCTGTGCAGCCTGCTCTGGGTGACCCTGCTTTGGCAGGGGGTTGGACTGGGTGACCCACAGAGGTCCCTTCCAGCCCCTACCACTCTGTGATTCTGTGATTCTGTGATCAGGAACTGCTGGGTGACAGCAGAGCAGCAGAGATATCTGAGATATCTGAGGTGCCGTGGACTGACTGAGGTTAACCAAGCATGGCCAACCACTTGGGTGAGAGATGCTCCAGTGGAGGATTTTCTCTCCTTGCCAGCTTGCCCAAAGCCCGGGCGGGTGACCTTCAGTCTGCGTGTCCTCGAGTCCCTACCTAGCGACCAGCCCCAGGCCACGGAGCGCTGGGCTGGGCTGCGGAGGAGAGCTGCCTTGTTGGACGCGGATCTTCCCTCTTTCGAAAAGCCACGCAAGCAAACACACGTGGAGTCTGAAGGCCGCACGTGTCCGATGCAGACCTAAAACCCTCATCGGTTTGAGATGCAGAACGCCTGTACTCGGTAGCACGCTTCTCCAGCTTAACCACAGATGCGATTTTCTTTTGCAGTAGGGCTGCTTTTACTGCACCAGCACTTTAAAGGGGACTTTTGAGTACTGCCAAGGTAACCTGCACCACTTCAAAGGGTCTTTGTACCCCTCCAGAGGTCTAGCAGGTACTAGTGTGATCGGTACTCTTCTCCATGGGAGGTTTTAAACTCTTCTCATCAAACTGCAGTGTCTTGGAAACTATAGCTGCAAGTTAAAGCTGTATGTTACATGTCCGCGACTAAAATCTGTAGAGGCCACCAGAGAAAACCAAGGTTTTTTGCCTCCTGCTATGCCCTAATCAAGAAATTTACACTCCAGAATCCAGTTTCCATTGTCTGAGTGTTGCTTTATAGAGAAGAACAGGATGCACACCCCTGATTACTCAGAGATTTTTAAAATAAACTATTTCAGTCATGGACAAATACAGCAATGCCCAGAGAAAAAGTTTGAAAATAATCGTATTTAGGATTGGGCTACCAGAATATTCCAATTTTAAAACCTGCAGTTACTCACAGAGCGGTAACTTTTAGTATGTTCAGATATAACAAAGACTGGGCGTTTTACTGGTGCGGCAAAACCATCTCCTCCACTACAACACACATTCAGGCAGCAGCACGTTCCTTCCAGTGTAACAACATGTGCACACCAAGGGTTTTTATCAGCACACACATCTGCACCAGGAATCGCCCCTCCTAACGCCCCTGACCAGCGCGGATACGTATCAGAATTGGGAAATCGAGACTTCTGCCTAAGGATGAAGATTCTTTTTTCCAAGTCAGGACACCGGGAACTCCCCTACCTTCAAACAGGTGGAGAAAGTATCATATATACTTACGTTTCCTTTGACCACATAATTTGAGTCATTCCTTATATCTCTTGCCAGGCCAAAGTCACAGATTTTTGTTATCCGACCATGAGTGAGCAGAATATTTCTTGCGGCCAGATCCCTATGAATGCACTAAAGAACAAACAGAAAAACAAACAGAGCGATTTTGTAATATCCTTAACGGGCTGTCACTTGGTCACACGTTTACTTAGCTATATGACTTACTGCACTGTGCATTTTATGGCAAGCTGAAAGTCATAAGGAAGCCATGCCCTAATAAGCTTACTCCGATGATTCGCCATTCTGGTGTAGTATCTTTACTATAATGGAGTTGATCCACACGGTTAAAGTTCTCTATGTATTTATTTTGGAAAAGACCACTTGCAGTCACTTGGAGTTTTCTGGTGTTCCACATTTGCAGCTGAAGTTTAATACACTTTTTATGTGATTTTTTATCAAAAAATCGCTGGCTTATTTCCTAAGACAGGACATTTACAGGTAAAATGTGGTTTGTTTCTAAAATAATTCCAACCTTTTATTAAGTAGGTATTGTGGTTGAGGGGACAGTGCTGAAAAGCTGAAAACGGGGAAAGTTACGACCACGAATTTGAAGCATGCAGGTCTCCTATGAGGAAAGGCTGAGGGAGCTGGGCTTGTTCAACCTGGAGAAGAGAAGGCTGAGAGGGGACCTTAGAAATGCCTACAAATATCTGAAGGGTGGGTGTCAGGAGGATGGGGCCAGACTCTTTCCAGTGGTGCCCAGCGACAGGACAAGGGGCA
>Ga0065711_1027317_pt1 | contig 50982 bp, 28 predicted proteins | sample Hoacrofraction12_FD_59098 | JGI IMG/M metagenome (GOLD analysis project Ga0065711, IMG submission 59098) | Hoatzin crop microbial communities from Cojedes, Venezuela - Epithelial fraction 12 v2 (version 2) | ecosystem: Host-associated > Birds > Digestive system > Esophagus > Crop | place... | reverse complement strand
CACCATCCTCGTAGCCCTCCGCTGGACTCTCTCCAGTAGCTCCTCATCTTTCTTGAACTGGGGAGCCCAGAACTGGACACAGTACTCTAGATGAGGCCTCACCAGGGCAGTGTAGAGGGGAAGGAGAACCCCCCTCGACCTGCTGGCCACACTCCTCTTAATGCACCCCAGGATGCCATTGGCCTTCTTGGCAACCAGGGCACACTGCTGGCTCATGGTCAACCTGTCGTCCACCAGGGGACACCCAGGTCCCTCTCCGCAGAGCGGCTCTCCAGCAGGTCCACCCCAAGCCTGTACTGATGCATGGGGTTGTTCCTCCCCAGGTGCAGGACCCTGCAGTTGCCCTTGTTGAATTTCATCAGGTTCCTCTGCGCACAACTCTCCAGCCTGTTGAGGTCTCGCTGAATGGCAGCACAGCCTTCTGGTGTATCGACCACTTCCCCCAAGTTTGTGTCATCAGCAAACTTGCTGAGGGTACATTCTAACTCTTCATCCAGGTCATTGATGAAGAAATTAAACAAGACTGTGCCCAGTACTGACCCCTGAGAGTCACCACTAGTTACTGGCCTCCAACTAGACTCAGTGCCACTGATGACAACCCTCTGATCTCGGCCATTCAGCCAGTTCTCAATCCACCTCACTGACCACTCATCCAGCCCACATTTCCTGAGATTGCCTACGAGGATGTTGTGGGAGACAGTGTCAAAAGGCTTGCTGAAGTCAAGATAGACAACATCCACTGCTTTCCCCTCTCCCCTCTACCCAGCCAGTCATGTCATCGTAGAAAGCTATGAGATTGGTCAGGCATGATTTCCCCTTGGTGAATCCATGCTGACTACTCCTGATAACCTTATTTTCCTCCACTTGCTTGATGATGACCTCCAGGATAAGGTGCTCCATCATCTTTCCCAGGATGGAGGTGAGGCTGACCGGCCTGTAGTTCCCTGGGTCCTCTTTCTTGCCCTTTTTGAAGATTGGAGTGAACATTGGCTTTTCTCCAGTCCTCGGGTACCTCTCCTGTCCTCCAGGACCTCTCAAAGATGATGGAGAGTGGCTCAGCAATGACATCCGCCAGCTCCCTCAGCACTTGTGGGTGCATTCCATCGGGGCCTGTGGATTTGTGGGCATCCAGATTGCTTAACTGACCTCTCACACAGTCCTCCTCGACCAATGGAAGGGCATCCCTTCCGCAGGCTTTCTCTCTCACCTCCAGGGCCTGAGATTCCTGAAAGCCGGCCTTAGCACTGAAGACTGAAGCAAAGAAGGCATTCGGTAACTCTGCCTTCTCTGCATCCTCCTTCACCAGGACACCCACCTTGTTCAGCAGCGACCCCACATTTTCCCTAGTCTTCCGTTTGCTGCTGATGTACTTGAAGCTTTTCTTGTTGTCCTTGACATCCCTTGCCAGATTCAATTCCAGGTGGACCTTAGCCTTCCTCGTTGCATTCCTGCATGCTTTCACAACATTCCTGTATTCCTCCAAGTGGCCTGTCCCTCTTTCCACATTCTGTAGACCTTTCTCTTCCACCTAAGCTCTGCTAGAAGCTCCTTGCTCATCCATGCGGGCCTTCTGCCTCCTTTTCTAGATTTCTTGCTCAGGGGGATGCACCACTCCTGAGCATGGAGGAAATGATGTTTAAACAGCGACCAGCTCTCTTGGACTCCCCTGCCTTCTAGATCCCTGATGTGGTAACCTGAGAAGGTAGTTAGCCCCACAGGAACTACTCGTTCTCTTGTCAAGATATCTGCACTTCTTTTGAGATGGTGATGGCTGAGAGACCAAACAACGTCTAGATTTTATGTCAACAGATGACTTGCACTTCACCATAGTAGTTTTACGTAAACTTTGATCTGGCATAATTTTGATCTGAGTTAAACCTAACCCAGGAAAACCTGTGCTTGTTTAACCTGAGTCAGAGATAAATGTGTGATTAATCCAGTTAACCATACTGCAGCCCAAAGACTTGTGCTGGCATGAAGGACGGAGCAGTGCAGGAGGGGAGAAGATGGACTTTTCCTGCGGCAGGTCCCATTTGTGATGGCTTAAGAAGATTGTGAAGTACGAATGAACTTATTTAACTCCAGGTTTAAGATTTCTGAACCTCAGAGAGATATAATAGACAATTTTACATGCTACCAAAAAGCTGTCTTTGGCATAGAAACATAGCCCCGGCTTAGCAGCATTTTAAAGGAGATGAAGAATGTTGTGTCCTATTGCTGTTTCACGGAAACTCTACATTATGGAACTGCATGGAGGCAGAAAATCCCCAGATCAATACATACATTAGCATAAGATAATTTTATCTAGATTCAACAGAAAAGTCAAATTGTTCAGCTTATCTAGGTTTAAGCAATGCAATTTCTAGCACAGATAATCATGTGTGCTATTCTTTACAGTTGCATATAATTCTTACATTAATCTTGATACTGAAGTTATTGTGAAGTTAGATACAGAAAGCATGTTTCTCCTTTGCCAGTGGGCTGTTTGATGAAGGGCACAATTTACAGCAGCCCTGTATAATTGTCCCCTAGGGCTGAAATGGCCATAGCATTCTTGCCTATGTTGGCTCCTGGACATATGTTGGTAGGTACACAACACCTCGAGGACCCACAAATAGTCAATGCCTTGGAGGACCCGGTGTGTGAAAGACATTTGTAACTTTCACACTGTGTGGAAGGTGGAAGCACAATATCTTTCCACTTTGTGCTCAAATACTCCTCTGCTACCATGGAATATAGGGACGTGATCCTGTGGAGTCATCCAGTTTCACAAGTATCTTGCTACTCTTTAGCTCTTAGGACTTACTGTGTTTCTACGTAATATATTTCCATAGGAAATAAAAGACGTTGGGTACAGAGTTGAGAGCCAACAAGCTGAGCAAAGTAGTTTAAGACATTCTAGTGGTACTATGCTAATATAAGGTACAATTTTTGCTGCAGAAAACTTGGAAATTGATTGTTTATCACTGATAATGCTAACATTGATTCAAGACATGGCATATAATGCATTTGTAACATGCTAAGAAGACAACAAGACATGCATTTACTAAAAAGGAGTAAAGTGAATACGACTGCTGTTTATATGTGAGTGAGTGAGGTAGCGCTACTGTGAGTGAGAAGCAGGTATATGTAGGGCTACAGTGTAGATGCGTGAGCTGCTTGGGGAGCTATATCATGAAAGTGTGAGAAGTTAGACATAGAGATTGTTTTCAGCTGGAGGTAGACATACTTATTTTCTCCTGACAGAGACCTCACTGGACACATTTTCTCTGAACAGCTGTGGACAGCTGGAATTCCAAAGGCTCTGCTTAGAGATTTGGGTTTGTCCCAGGGCTCATGTCAGGACATTTACTGAAGTGCGCAGCCTATTCATGATGTAAAACATGGTGGTTCCCTCTGTGGAGCAGGCAGTGGTTCTGTCTGCTCCTCTTCTGTTTTGCTTTTCCTGACATTTGAACAGCTCAGTCTCAATTACAAGGCCTGTGAGAACTTCACAGTCCCTGGCTGAAGGTCAGGTCAGGCCAAGTTCTAGCTCCAGATTAGGATGAGATAGGGAAATTCTTCACCTTCCCCTCAACTTCTCCCTAGCTTCTCAGGATAGGCTCGAGGTACACTGAGCCCTGGGATCCCTTCTGGGTAGCTGGGGGAAGCATGGGGGACCAGGGACACAAGGAACACTGCAGAAGACCCTTCTCTGCAGCCTGAACACAGACAGGCACACCAGTTCTTCGCCTCTCCGGGGCTGGCCTAGCGCTACCGAGCACACAGCTGTAGAAAACACTGATGAAGCACTATATAATATCATTTGCCCTTCCTGATCCTTCACCCTGTAAAATCCAAATGAGTAAGCCTGAGGAGGAATTAATGAAGGGTTTATGGCTGATTTATTTACCTTCAGAAACAGAGAAATGAATGTGTTTAGGATTTTAATGAAAACTCCTGTCTTCTCAAATAAGCTTTTGGTTTCAACAGTATTATTGAGTTTTTGTGAGGCACAGTTTCCCTCAATTTAAACCACTGTTTTTCATGGGAAATTTAATTAAAAAACATGTATGTCTTACTAAATGGAAGCCAGTACTATTCTGAAGCGAGTGCTTGTCTTGTTCTGGCATTAGTGAAAGAAGTGCTTTAAAAAGACTTCTCATCTTATGAGAGCAAAACAGAACCAGGACCTAAAAACTTAAAATTTGTCTTAGAACCCTATTATTATTTTCTAAACCTGAACCTAAATTTAACTACTAATGTTCTCTTCTTAGTTGTACGGTTAAGCTGCCATGGCTTTAAAACCATCTATTTGGATGGATTTATACTGTACGTTGCTTTGTAGTGGCTGTTCTCAGGAGGACCACTGAAGGTCTCTGTAGGAGAGCTGCAGAAGCCATCATATGCCTGCAGACAAGCTGCTGGTGAGGGGACAAGGATGCAGGAGAGGGGGGACACCCTCAAGTGCTGTTGCTGAAGTTAGTGGAACAGCCTCATCACTCCCTGTCTGTCCCGCTAAGTCTGCCTGCGGTGCATCACTTTCAAACTTGGGGAGTCCCTCTTTTGAAGTGAAGTGGTTGAAGAAAACCCAGGTTTTCTGAGCAGCTGCCATCAGCTACAATATAGGTACTGGAAACAAGATAGCTTGGGTCCAGGGAAATATTCTAACTCAAATTAGTCTGCTTCATGTCCTCTTCAATTTCCAAAAAAAAATGAACTTCTACAGTGTTAACAGTGTAGTTATTCCTGTTTTGTAATGATTTGATGTTAACTGATATAAGTGACCTTGCTTGATTTTAGAATATAATGTACTTCCTGGTTATTCATGTGTATTTGGAATGAAGTAGACTTCTCAGTTGGAATTTGAATATCAATAGGAAAATGATGCCTCAGACTTTGAAGAATCTTTGAGAATTATTTATCTTTAAGAATCTTTAATTTTGTTCCTTGTTTTTTGTTTGTTTTGCTACTAGGGACTTATGTCTCACATTGCATATTAATCACAGGTTGGCTATATCCCGAGACTTGATATCACTCATAGCATATACCTTCATTCTCCCGTGTTCCTCTAAAATTATGTATGTACATAAACAGATTGGAGAATGGTCACCTAATAAAAACACATAAAGTTACTGCATAGTTCCCTGACAACAGGGTCATGTTCATTCTAATACAGGGGTTTTGAACTGTGATTTCTATGCTAATATATGCTTTCCAGAGGAGTTGGTATCACATCATAGAAGTACACGGTATTTCAACTAAATATTTATGTTCAACCTGGCAAGAACATGGACTTGCAGCTTAAGTCTGCAAAGTGATCTTGCTCTGCTTCAGAGAAAGCTTAACCTAGTGGACATTTACTGGGATGCTTCCCACCCTGACTTTAATGCTCAGACATTTTCTTACATATTCAAGGGGCTTTAAATTTTTCTTATGGAAGAATATTAAAATAACTGCTTTATATTAATATTTCTATTTTTCCTAGAACAACAAAGACATTTGTTAGTTTTAGAAGTAAAAGCTTTGGTTTTTAAAAGAAAATTCCATGGTATTTGAAATAAAATATATAAAAGTAGTTGATTTCCCAGCTGCTTAGCAGTTCTGAGGGTAAGTTATAAAAAATGACTTCTCCAGTAGCCAAGATAATGAACATTTTCTTTTCAAGCCTTTGAATTACTCTCTGAGCATTGATCACTTTTAATAAAAATAAAACCTCTTTTTAATTGTTGGAACTACAGGTTTTTTATTTTATTCACTTGAGCAAATGGAAGGCTCCCATGACTCCCACCAGTGCCGGTTCTTATTTTTCTTTAAGGCAAGTTTTGACACTTAAAAAGGGCCACTGTTTAATAAATTAGGATTTTTATTAAATGGCATAACAAAATACTAAGTTTTCATAATTTTTAAATCTGCTGTTGAAAAAGAGAGGTGCTAGCGGAAAGGGAGGCTGGCTTAGCACAGACCACCAACTAGCCGTGCTAGTATGGATGGGAATACTGACCAAATCGTCTCTCTGCCATGGTGGTCTATTTAGTGACTCTTGTTCCTGAAGGACCCTCCTGGAGTTCCCCCTAGTCCCTCGAATCCTGTGGGAGGTGCCCATTCCTGAAACTCTGTTTAGTGAAACTTAATTAATTGTTCTGACATTTCTAATTCACAGACTTTGCTGTAACTGTCGTCACAGTGAAGATTAAGAACTCACTGAACTGGTGGATTTAACATGGTCACTCTTTTCCCATTCTTCTGCAAACAAGTACTTTGAAAACATCCTGATCATTATTTCCTTTCTCTCTTGTCCCCACACTTTCCTGAAAACTTCTACTTAACAGAGGGTCCAACATTGCCCAGTAATCACATCTTCCTGACAGTCTTGTCTGTACAAGATCTTGGTGCACATTTCTTCAGATTTTGTCAAGTTTGAAATTAGATATGTTTATAGTTCTAAATAATTCTGTTGGTTACCTGAATCTGCTTTGACAAATAGTCTTCCTGTTGAAAACCTCAGAGTATAGAGGGATACGACTGGAATTGTATTGTCTGGAAGTTAGTGCAGCTGAGCAGAAATGACTGGGTAGTACCTTATGGAAATGAAATAGTATATGGAATCTATGCAACAGTGAAACAAAAACAAGGAAAGAAGGCTTGAGAGCCAGGAAAGAGGGAGCCCTGAAGATGGGAACTTACAGAAAGAGGGTTGTGGGCACTCAGAAGGATTGGGTTATGATAATTTACCGTTTCCATGTCCAGCTGTATCAAAACCAGTTGTGTTACAGTAACTGTTTCTCAGTTTCCCTAACATCATGCATCCTCTCCAACTATTGCTTCATACAAATTTTGTTATTAGCAGGACAAAAATTGTATAACTATTGTACAGTTTCAATTTCATTAGAAATATGTGGTGCTCAACAACATAAATTCATCCTGAGGGTCCCAGACTAGAGTATGTGATGAAAGATGTGATCTGTCTGGGGAATCCAAGCCATGGAAAGAAAATAGGGACACTAAAATGCTTAAAAACATAAGCAGCTTTTCCAAATCATATTTTTGGTTTTATTTTTTTCCACCTTTCTTTTACTTCTTTAAGGTTTAAGTTTTTGACATTCTACTGTCTGTGTTTATCTGTGCGCAGAAATACAGAAAATATCTTCAACTCCTTTCCTTCTTTCTTTCACTATTGTCCTCTTGCAGCTGTAAAGCTGAAACTCATAGTTATGCAATTTTTCTCTCCTTAAACACCTAAAAAAAAGAATTTCATAAAGTCACAAAATCATTCCATCAGCTAAGTAGCAATAATAATTTTATATGTTAATTTAAATGCTTTCTGAAGTTTATCAAGGTCTCTAAAGCTATTTTAAAAATCACAGAAGTTTTTGATATAAACCCTCAGTTCCAGAAGCAAGGGCTATGTGCAAAACACTAAATTTTGATCATAATTTTCACGGGAACATTGGTACAGTTGTCAGTAACTAAAGCCTGAATACTCTGTTGCTTTTGTATCTCATCAAATCCCTGGATTAACTTCTATTAGGAACTCAGTTCAGACCCCCTTTCTGCTGCTTGCCCCAGTTCTCAGTCTGTTGCTGGCACCTAACTGTGCCCTTGACGATCCTCTGCTTTTCACCAGATTTGTTCAACCGTATCCACCACTTCAGGAGTATTTGAGCTCCCAGCAGATACAGGTATAGGGAATTTTGGGGGTTTTTAAATACTGATTGGCTCAAAGTCTGGTGAAGAAGTAGGAGAGAGAGCGAGCTTCAGGCACCATGCAAAACCAAAGAGTACCAAGACCTTTTAAAGCTAAATCTAACTAATTTTTTTCTGATGTCAGATTATAATTCTAAGATGAAAATCATTATAGTGATTTTACGGGTAGGTACTTCATGTTTTTTTAGGGTTGGTTTTGTGTGTTTGTTTCCAGAAGGGAAATAAGATTTTATATTGAATCTCTGAAATGCTGTACAAAAGAGACAGGGACAGAACATCTACGTTCTCTCATTTTTTTCTTCCTCTCTCCCATTACATCATACAGTTTCCTTTCTTGGTCAAAGTTACACTGTTGTCTTACAACTTCACTCTTACGAGCATTGAGCTCTCTCTTCTCTATCCCTGGACTTTTCTATAGCAGTTTATCTTAATAGTATGAAATCAGCTGTCAAACATTGTTTGGAAATGCTGAGACAAATGGTCTTACCACCCCTTATTGATTAATCCATCACTACAACACAGAATAACCAAAGTGCATATAATTTAATTATTTACTTCTAATATGTTTGATGAAATATATATTAAAAGCTAGAGACAATGTCAAGGAGGAGAATATTTGTGAAACAAAGCCAGGGAATGTAGAAGAAAAGCTTTGATTTGATTCTTAGAGAATCCATATTCAAGGAAGAAAAGAATACATTGAAAAAGAAAGTTTTGCCTGAAACAGGAAAGCTTCTCTCTTCCCAACAGAGGCATTACAGTTTTGAGGTGGTGCATGCAAATTTAATCTTTAAAAATGTTTTTGTTTCTTCAGCTAGTCAAGATGTTCCTTTAAATGCATCTTGAAGATTAATTATCTCTTTTTTTTTTAGATAAATTATTTAATGATTTTATTCTTTGAGCCAAAAAGAATTTTTGGTTTCCATAAAATGGAAAGATATTACAAAGTAACACACCTGTGTATGGGCTGCATTTGAGAAGCACTACAGATGGATGAACAGGTCATAAATAGTTACAGCAGAGACATATGTGTATTAATTTGGTCTTAAATTCAAACACTAGCATTCCTCTTATCAGATTTTATCATAAAATACTCAACTGAATAAAAATTACTTTTGCTATACCACCAGACTTTATAAGTCTGCTCTTATGGAACTTTGGGATAGCATTACTTAGTTTGATTAATAGCTAAAACCACAATGTTAGATTAGTAATTAAATTGCTATTACGTATCATAAATTCACACAATCAAGACACTTTACAGATTATTATTTATTCTCAAAAAGACCAGGTAAAAGAGATAGCAATATTTTGTAGACCATGAAAATGACTGATTTTACAGAGTAGGAAAATTTCCTCTAAGGGATATTTTAGAGCAAAAGATTTTGGAATGCATTAAAGACTGTGAATGTTGAACTCTAGGTACACAAGCTATCACAGACCTTCTCTTGTGTAGTGTCAACATTACTTGAGTTTTGAAATTATGAATTAATTTTGAATTAATCTATGCAGAGCATACATTTTGCCTGGTGCCTACTTATCATATGAACATCTGACGAATGACTGTGAGATAAGCGGTTAACATCACGTCCACTATCTAACATAACATATGATTCCTTTCCTATTCTTCTCTCCAAATATTTTGCAAGATGTTATACAGAATCTGTACATTGACGGCTTAGTGACAAAAGATCCCATATTAGAAGGGCAGGAAACATAGCAGAAACATAAAAGATAAATGACAGACTTGGTGAAGTTCTCAGATATAGGTATGGTAAGAAAAGTCAGCTGATTTGCCTTCCACCAGTGATACAGCACTTTTGCATCTTTGTCGGTCAAACGCATGACAGAACTGTTTCTTTAATCAGTTTAATGTTTACTTTATGCAGAGCAACATGTGACAGACCTTTGGAATGACTCAAAGTTTGTCTGTGAGCTTAGTTTGTGTTTCTGATGCAACCATATCAAAAGCATCTAAAAAATTAGATCATCAGGATCTAGCTAGATTACATTAAAGTTTCCATATGATGGAAAATAGAAGTGTTGCTTGCTCTTTTCTGAAAATGGCTGCATACCAGAGAAAGGTCAGATTGATATTCCATCTGATTTACAAAAAATCTCAACCTTATCTTTCTGTAGGATTATGAATTGTCTTCAAATCAGTGGAACACTGGCACAGAAAAATTCCGACAAAGGGTTTCTGTCTCCCTGAGTGCATGATGAGCCATACTGGCTTACAGCTAAGCAAAGACAGCTGTGGGCCTAGCTATTTCAGTGGCTGGTTTGTTCACCAATCCAAAGAATTAGTTTTCAAATGCCAGTAATAGTAATGGTTCATGATTACAGAGGTAAGCGATATTGAAAACTGCCAGTAAGATACTTTTTTTGATGTGCAGAGTAAGAGCACAGCTGGAGCTGGAGTAAATATGTGTCAGAGAATCATTATCCTCCTGGCAACCAAGCGCAGCTCATCCAACCTGTGTTGGTATGGGAACGCCGACCCTCCTGTTCTACACACCAGGGCTGTTGAATATGAGGGTCACAGGGCTTCACAGTCTGAGACCACTGACCACTATTCTCAAGGTAACTGATAAATTCTGTGGTATTGCAGGACACAATGAGTTAGTATGGTTTAGTGAGCACATGCTGTAAGAAATCTGGGCGTTTCTTCATTTCAAATCTATTTAGCTTAGAGCCTCTGGATGGAACATGACCTCCCTCTTCCCCTTCCTTCAAAATCAACCTAGTTCAACACTTTCTTTGTGGAGGTTAAATAGCATGATTTAATTACCTCCCTGAATTTGAGGCAGCTCTAGACACAAGCCCTTGGGAAAACAAAAAGAAAAGCTATAAAATATGATAAAGAGAAAATATGAAACATATTATTTGTCTTTAAAACATTCTTAATATGTAAACAGTGCAGAGGCTGTTGTGAATAGTGGCTGCAAGTCTGACAGTTATCCTCTGAGGCCACAGATTCCTCTCAGGCTTCCTGCTAAAAAATGAACAGGTTAGAAAGGAGTTCTTTTAGTTCTTGGCATATAATGGTCTATCGCTCCAAATTTCAGTAATCAGTGGGGTGCTTTGTCAAACATACAGCTTTTTCTGAGAGATCCAGGAGCAAGAAAGTGTAAAATTGACCACTGGTGCAAAATTGACTGTTGTCCATTCATTTTGCCAAGCCTATAATTTCTCCAAATGTGGATTAACACTTAGGAGACCCCAATCATCTTTTGTTGCAACAGAGAACATGTGGATGTTCTGGTGCTCAGAGCAAGTGCCACAGCTGGTGGTTGCACACTTAGTGTTGCTGTGCTGAAGTGGGGGAGCTGGTGATTGTTTTTAAGCACTCCACAACAAGGCTTTTCAGTCTTACAGGTTTCTGTCTTGCTGATTCCAGTTTTGGAAGAAAACTCATTGCAGTAAATGCCTATACTAAAATGAGTAAAAAATACCGACTCGAGGATATGCAAGTTTAGGGCTCTGTATTACAAGAAAAACAGCACTTCCTTGTGCTAGCACGTTATGTAGAAGAAGCTGCCCAATGAAGATCCCACTTCTATAAAGAAAAACCTAAATCCTGAACTCTGGTTTTCATATAATCATGGAATCTTTTAGGTTGGAAAAGACCCTTAAGATCATCGAGTCCAACCATAAACATAGACTACCAAGTCCGCCACTAAACTGTGTCCTTAAGCGCCATGTCTACACATCTTTTAAGTATCTCCAGAGATGGTGACTCCACCACTTCCCTGGGCAGCCTCTTCCAGAGCTTGATAACTCACTTGATAAGGAAAAGAATACAGGTGTTGAAAAAGAGGAATCAAAGACGGAAACAGATAAAACCCCTCCATTTTCCAAGTCATTTAATTAATATTACTTTTTAGTGGGTATCAGTCAAATATTTTGTCTGTGCTATCTATCTTTGCAAACCTTTACAAAACAATTTGGGGGATTTCATCTCTGGGAGAATGACCATTGCAGTTGTCTTAGGGACCACTAACCAGTTAGTAGAATCAACCAGAATGCATCTTGCTCTTATCAAAGTCTCTTTTCTCACTCTCTTTTGAGTTCCTGTCCTTTTCTTTGCCACCTTCTGTCATCATGCCCAGAGGAATCTGAGGGAAGACAAGTTTACAACCATTCCGCTAAGCCTGTGTCATCTGGGCTTCCACTCCGATGAAGGAATTAATTATCCACTGGGGACATTCATCTCGTTTCTACAGAGTGAAAGTAGACACAGCCCAGAATTTGGGTCAGTGTATCTATTTAGACATAAAAATATACATAGAGATGAAAAAGCAAAGCAAAGCTCATTCCTCCTCTCAGACCACTGAAACCAATGGAAATACAAAGGGATTCAATCGATCTAAGAATTGCACTGGGGAGAGGTGGGGTGAAGAGAAGCTACCAAAATTGAAGATGAAAGTAAAAGTCGTCTCTAGGCTTCCTTTTTACATGTTTCCTTTACTCTTTCAAGACTCTCAAAATCATCTTGTGTCAGAAATTACCGTTCTTACCATTTCTGTTCCAACCAAAGCAGCTGAAGGAGCTCTCTTCGCCACATTGTCTGGTGAACGGGTTATTCTGGTGATAGAAATATCATATTTTCCAGGTAAGAAATTTAAGAAGTTACTCAGAAATCATCAGCAACTAGTTCTCACACACTGTGATGTACCATGGAACATGAGTAGTGAAGCTGTTGTGAAGAACTGTTGTTCAGGTATAGCCTCACAAAGTGCCATGTTAAGCAAGAGCATGAATTCCTGCTAGTAATGCGTCCTACTTTTATCTAATTCCCAAGGACAGTGAGGGAAAAAAATTGGGAAATATATTCTAGCCTTTGTTTTTTTCATATATTGCTAAAGAAATGGCTTTACAAAAGAATTGCAGCATATATTCATTTTGCTTTCGCTCTGTTTATTCCATTTATATGTTTTGTCTTCAGGAGACGAGATTGTCATATCTGCAGTCTAGTAAGCAATTGGGAAATAGAGATTTTATTTATTTATTTTCTTTTTTGGCTCCAGTTGTATTATTCTGCTGCTGGTAAATTGCTGCCACCTCTATTTGTTCACAGCATCTGTAGGAGTGGATGGATCTTACTTGTCAGTCAGTGGGGCAGGAAGTGTGAATGACTGCATGAAAAACTAGTACAGGAGAGAAAAACTTGTGTTAGATTCTTCACACAACATCTCTGTCTTCTGTGTTTGATTAGAAAAATACAACTGATCTGCTTCTCTTTCTTGTCAAAAGCCTATAAACTGACTGGGGTTTCATGTTGCAAACTCTGAAGATTAGAGAGGATCCACTAAAGGCAAAAACAGTAGACAAGGCCTGGAGTTTGTTACTGCTTTGAACACTAGATGAAAACAAATGATATCATTGTTGTCTTTAGATTGGGAGGACATAGTATACTTTATTTAATGACAGTGGTCTATGAATGCTATTTTGATACATGCTGAAACACTGAAGGGACTATACAATGGACTGGCGTGGATCAGAAAAAGCAGTTATCTTTTGTGTTCGTGGCTTGTAGTTTGGAATTTCTGTTTTAAGTGCAAATAACAGTATTTGGCTTCTTCTAAATACAGAATGTTTTGGATGATAATTTTGAAGCATGCTGGAAATTTGATAGTCTGTTTCATGCTTAGATATAGGAAAAAACTTGAAAGAATTCTTAATAAAAATAGTCTTGAATACACTGCTATGTAATAACTTAGAATTCGCAGGTTAAACATATGGTCCTTGATTCATATCATGGTCTGACTGTAGTGTATATAACCTTTCAAAATCAGATGTAATATGATGGAACCTAAATAGTGTTCTTGAGTATTACATATGTAACTCCAATTGACGTCAATGGAATACAGAGTCTGAACTGCTCTACCAGAGATGTAAAAAGAAAAAATGAATAATGAAATGAAAATAATGTCTCCTTGAGTTGGCTGTAGATTTCTCCATAAACCATGTGTCTCTTGAAATGATTTGTATGAGGTATTATGGTGTTTTGTGGATTACAAAACCACAAAAGAAGGAGGCCAAAATAGTCAGATCTGGGGATTCTGAGTACATCTGCCCAACCTGACATGTGGATTTGTTTCTCAGTTGTAGAAAAATCCACAGAAATCTATACTTTGTAGCAAATTACTCCAGAAATTCCTGTTGGTCAACGATAAGTTGAACCCGTCTAAATCAGGGATTCCCTCTGACTCTCAAGGACTTGTTAAGACAGTCTCCTCAACTCAGTTCTTCTCAAGTTTGATCTCCCAGACTGGGTATCAAGTTATACCTGTGAGCCAGATTCTGTCTGTGTTCTAGTTAAATTGCTGTTAATACTCCATTGCTTTCTGCTGGGACAACAAATATCTGTTGTCAACTATTGATATTTTTATTCATAAGCCACTGTATACACAGCTCAAATTTAAACCTGAGAAAAACTGAATTGGACGCTTTATAGACTTGTATGAGGGTGTCAAGCATTGAAAAGTTTTGTAAATTTGGATAATTTACAGCCCGGTATAGGCAATGATTAAAATACTTTTGAATCTTTGCCATTTTTATTTTCATTCACAGTCTAAATCATTCAGCTGGTTTCCTGCTCCAGAAATTAGAAGTTTAGGAGTATATAGTTACCCAATTTGTCTTAGGCAAACACTCTAGTCTTAAGCTTTTGTGCCTAATCTACCTAAATACACAAAATCTTTTCAGAATCATTTACTGGGACATGCATGTGACAAATGGAAAAGCAACCTGTGACTTTTCTGTGTCTCATCACTTTTCATATACTTTCTTCATATCATCCACTATGAAGCTACAGCACTTGAAGTCAAGTCTTACATAACTGGTGTCCACTCTCCACTTATCATCAGATCAACGACAATCCAATAAATATGAATTACTTGAAGTCAACAGGAATTGCAAGCTCTTAGTGCAAGTCAGTGCTGTGCAAGCTCATTTCACTCAATTTTCTTGTCAGAAATTCTTTAAACTATTAGAACAGTAAAGGAAACTAAGAGCCAGCTTCCCAACTGCTGCAAATTGATTTAGCTGCATTCACTTCAGAAAAGAATTGCTTCTGCACAAAATATCTGATAAATGCAGGACAAACCTGGATAGTGAGATTCTTTGCAAAACAATGCAGAACTGTATATTACAAACTCTTTGTGACAGCTTTGAGACAGTTGCCTACGCAAAAACCAAAGCAAAACACTTAGAGCAGTTCCAAGCTGTGATTGCAAACTGAAGGACATCACAGATTTTGGGAAAGGAGATGATCTTCTACCACAGTTATTTTTTGAATAGAACAGATATTTAGTTTATACATTCAAAAATGTTTGAAGTATGAGGGGCATCTGCTGCTTTACATTTCCGACTCTTGAGACAATTTCACGCCTCTATGCCTGCATGATTCTGAATATATGTGTGAGCGCTGTGTCTGGAAGTTCTGAGGCTCTTTATAACCCTGGGAACCTAGTGAATAAAGAAAGGAAACAACATATATTTCTTGAATGAAGTGGCTAAACAGCAGCTGTGAGTCATGATACAAAAGGAAATAATTTGAATTAGGTGAGATGTGCATGGCAGTTTAACGGAAAGAAAGTCTCCTCATTTTCATCAGCTAATAATCAAAACAATTTGACACTACTTCCAAAGGAAGCCAAGAATATGGAAACAATTATTTAGAGAAGAATCCAGCAAAATGATATATATGCCTGTATTTCGCATCTTAAGGTAAACTATACTTATGAGTTCCCAGATGGATATCCAAGGCAAATATATTGACCCAGAAGAAGAAGAAGAAAAAAGCGAGACCTCTGAGTGATGTGAACAATTGTATATGTGGAGATACACATTTTTTTAGTCACATACTTAGTTACCATGTTAATTCCGGTGCTTAACAATTGTGTTGTGCAGTTGAAGAGCAGAAGAAATGTGCTTGTCACTTACGTGAAGCTTTTTTAAATGTAAAAATGATCATGACTTCTTTGATGTAATATTTGGCAGCCATTTTGACCTGAAAGTTTCTTACTGATACAAGGTTTCGATGTCAATGGCAACATCGTGCAAATAACAGATTTTAAATATGAAATAGTTTTTTATTCAAAGCAACATCACCTGCCAAGTTCAAGGTTTAAAAAATCCCAGACATATTTTGTTATCTGAGTAAAAAGTAAAGCATCTTAAACTATGTTGTGATCTGGTAACTTATAAGATGGCTGAATCATATTTTGTCATATTTGGCAAAGATCTTTTCAGACTCAGAGCAAACAAAGAAATCTTCTGCCCTGACAAAACTTTTGGTAAAATTATGAATGATTAGAATTGGATTTTTATAAATACATGTAATCATATGATCTTTCTGCATTGCTATTTTTTTATTAATAATTAATCGTAGTATTTGCTTGTTCATCATTCACTTATTTGCAGAAACATTTGCTAAACGAATATGGACTTTGAACCAAGAAGGGCAGATGTGTTACTGCAAATTTAATATGACACACTGCAGACAAAATACCACCAGTGCAAAGACACATTTCATATTCCTTCAGGGAACTGAACATGACTCTGAAAGTTAAAGTTTGGTTACTTTTATTACTAGTCCAAATAATATACTTGGTGGTTGCTGAGTCCACATTTTTTCTCTTCTTATGTTATCGGCCACAATAAGAAACGCTTTTGTATATGTTAAATATCTACAAAGAAAGACAAACACCTAAGTAGAGCAACAGTCATATTAATACTGTAAATTGTAGGAATGAAGAAAATATTATAATGAAGAGCAAGGAATCTCTCCTTTTTGCAGAATATCAGATCTAATTTTTTTATGAAATCTTTTGAATTGGCAAATGGGACACCGAAGTCCTTCATCTGCAGAAAAGAAATGACATGGCAGTGAAAATACTAACATGGAAATAGAAATGAGAGAGAGTGTAAAAGGAGATTGTATGAACACATAAGGATGCAATCAGAAAGTCTAAGGCATGATATAATGTAGAAAAAAGGTATATGATGGGAAATAAGAAGGCATTGTGCACACCCATTAAGAGGAAGAACAAGGACAGAGCTAGTCCACTGCTCAAGGAGGAAGAAAAGGTAAAAATAAATGCTACCAAGAAGGCTACAGAATATAAGAAATTTTTGCTTCAGTCTTCACTAAGAGGATAAGAAAGCTAGCACAATATCATCAGCAAAGGGAGAAGTACTCCCGTTACAGAAGGAAGAAAGAAAGAAAAAAAGGAAAAGATGACCAATAATCAAATTAGCCATTTTCAAATCATCTTGGAGTGCCAGAATTCCTCCCTGAATACTTAAATAACTGAACAAGAAGTTTCAACATCACCAGTAGTTGTCTCCGAGAGCTTGCAGAGGATGAGCCTAATCCAAATGACTTCTGAAAGACCATCACAATTCATAAACCCCACAAGTTACTGCTGACTTCTCTGCTTTATTCTCAGCTGGAGTGGGTATTCTGAGATCTCTCCATGCTCTTTTTGAAAAAGCTTTTTCCCCGCTTTTGCAAATAAAGTGGGTTTTGGTTTTCGGCCAGCCCTTCTCACTGCCTCTGGAATAACCCAGTTGCACTTGCCAGGTTGAGCTTGATGGGAGTCAATTACACCTCATTATCTCTACTTAGAAAATTTCACCAAATTCCAGGCCATTGTTTGTCTTGGCAGAGAATGTATTTTATAGGAGTGGTACTGTGAGCGGGGCATGACAGCACCAATCCTGAGGACACCAAATCCCACGTACAGCCAGTCGCATTTCACAAGGCACCAAAGAGAATAATTATAATTTAATCGAAATGATTGGTAGGTAGCATGTAGATTTGCTTCCAAATAACTCTACCATTTGGCGGTTTCCCTGCAATAGACAGTATATTTAACTGGGAAAACAACACGTAGGGTAAAAAACATAAGAGTGATTTATTTTGAGCTCTTTGCACAAAGCAGAAACCCACTCACTTAATACTTCTGAAATGCCCTGTGCATCTATGAATTGAGATGAGTATTTTGTTTGGTTCATCACTGCTTCAGTGTATCCTGGTAAGACCTACAGAGGATTTATAAGATATGTTTCTTACCATCCTTTACTTCTGACTTTTGATTTTCCTTGAGCCTGCTGTTCACCTGCTTGTGGTAAAATTTAGCTGTGTTTTAATTCCGCTCTTATTAAAAATGATAACAACATATTTTGATACAATGCATAATTAATACATTTTACCAGTGCTAAAAACAAAGGTTAGGGCTAAGAACTATCTGCAGCTACACTAAACAACATAAAGAGTGTACATAAACTGTAAAACTCATCATTACATATTTGTGAAGCTAACAATTCAGAAAAGGATGAAAGTCGTATTCGCCATCAACAGGATATCACACAGGGAAAAATTTATGCAGCAATTCATATTGTTGTGCCTAGGGGCACAAGGCAGTCACTGGCTGATGGCTGACTCTTCTAGGTGTGGCTTGTACCTACCTTTGAATTAATTTCTGGTAAGAGGATTTAGTACAGCATTTGGGATAAAACTGAGTGAGTTCTGCTGTCATTTGTGAAGGCTGTTTCTGCAGTATGTCCCTGTGTGATGATGGCTTGGAAAAGATGAGATCGCTAATGAGGTCCACATAGTAGTGTAAATGGTGGAAGAAGCTTTGTCCTATAGAGACCAGAATTTGGAAAGAGTGAAATAGATCCTTTCCTTTAACATGATCCTTCAGTACTATGAATATTCTGCTTTTTACTTCCTATGTCTGTTGAAAATGTTCTTTGGGCTGTGAAATATGGTGATATGTTTCAACATAGACTAACACCAACACAGTTCTTAAATGGAAAATATCACAGGTACTGAGCATATACATGTATCTTCATTGCACTAATATAAAAACAATCACAAAGATCATTTGTTAACAGACAAGAACTGGATCACATCTGTGTAACTTTCTGCTGTTTACCTTCTGAAAGTTTAGTCCCTTTGCATGAAAAGCTGCATCTGCCACAGCAATGTACCATTTCCAGTGCTTAGGACTTGGAATGTTTCCCATATTGCTTATCAACCATTTTCATGTCGGATATTGTATCAACCAACCTAGTTAAAGCTTTAGTTTAATAATGTTTCCTTCTGATTTTTCTTTTTACTAACAATAGATTATTTGAAGAGAAACTCCAGTTTAACAGTGGTCAAACCATACATAGATTTCCTCTTTCTTTTGCCCTGTGTTCTCCTGACATTTTTAAGAATCAATTTCCTAATGATATCTGTGAAGTCACCTGTGTGCTGAAGTTTTTTCTTCCCTGCTTATTCTTGATGATGGCAGTATATTAAACTGTCCTTCTATTCCCTTCCATGTGGAGACAGTTGGCTGTTGAGCAACTGATAAAGTCGAAGTGGGGAAAAGATGGTGGAATTAATCTAGCCTTAATATTTTAAGCAGAAAAAAAGGAGGCAGTAAGGAACAACAGTATTTCTTGCCTGTTTTTATTGAATTTTGAACACATGCTCTTAAAAATGCTGATAAATAGAATTGATTTTACTAGTTTTTCACCTTGATCCTAAATAGTTCAAACAAAAAATGTAGCAACTGCTGTTAGCTGCATGTCATTAGTAAAATTTCCACATTCTGTGTCCAAAAATACCCCAACCTGCTTCAGAATAAATTAATAAAAAAAATAGAAATATTTAAAATTACTATTTATCACATTTTGATGAACTTGTTTTGACAACAATGTTCTCGCATTTTGCTTATCATCTCTTGTCAGACTAGCTATTTTACTTTTTGATTATGGTTTTTTCCTATCATATCTGTTTAACCATTACTTCTAGGTTTTTAAATCTCTGGGCGCTTTACTGACATGGGGCTTTCTGAACTACTGTGTTCAATAGTTTCCAGTTTTTCTGTCACTACTAGCATTTTAAGTGAAGGAGTGACTCATACTAGTGGTGGTAGTGTCATGTCATTTGTTTTGCTCAGTGGAGTTCTTGTTATGAATGTTCAAAACATTTATTTAAGATATATTTTTCTGTTTGCCATTTCTATGCTTATTCTTGAGCCCAGAATAGATTTTCCAAACTGTCTTTGTTTCTCATAAAAAATACTAGACTTATGTTTGATAATTTTGAGTCTGCCTGTGCTCCTTTCGAAGTTGAAATACCTGTTGATCAGTTCAGCTCTAGCCTCATTCATGGCTCAGAAGAAGCGTGAACTGGAGCTCACCCAAAAGTGGCATAGATGTCAGCCTTCTTGCTGCTTCGTGGTTTCCGAATGCAAAGCTAGTTCTGCCATTTTAATCCCTCTGTTTCTTGGCAGGTCTCAGCTGGTGTAAGTTCTCTTAGCACCACTAACTTGAGTTAAGCTCTGGCAATTTTTTTGCTTGTCTTTCTGCTTGTTATGAACTTGTCTGTTCATAACAGGCAGAGGTTTCCGACCTTTCGCCTCTGGTTGTATATTTGTTCGGGCCTTAACTCTACATGATTTCTTGGGTCCTACTGTGAGAAAATAATAATCTGTTGTCAAGCATTACACATTCACAAGTTAAGTAATTCTTTCAGCATTCCACAAAGCAGATGATGGTAACACAATTCTGGAAGTGCAGAAGATAAGGCAGAAAGTTTGACTTGCTCAGAGTAATGCAGTGAGTCAGTTATTCACTGTTATCCATGATACCTGTGAGCTATTGGTTTGGCTGACTCTCATTGTCACCATAAGGGAACGTCTCTGCTATTCCTGACAGGAAAGTCTAGCTGTTGCGATGTCTGATTGTATAAAATTCTATAGTACTTTGCCATATTCTTTTGACCATTCTGGACCAAGTAGCTCTTGCTATTTATTTTGAGATTATTTTTAAATTTTTAAATGTTTTTCTCATATATTCACTATTGCACAGGCACTGGAACAACAGTGGGATGGAAAATAGAAGTTTAAACATCCAGGGGAGGCAGCTTCAAAAGCAGAACACTTACCTTTCTTCCTTTGCAGGCTTACTTTAAACCCTGAGAGGAAGTGGCAATCCAGTAAGCCATCTATTGCAACTTCAGTCTTGCAATCCATTATATCTTGATAGGCACAACACACCTTTCTCTTTGGGTAGATTCTCCCCAAAATATTTAACATCTCTTAAAGTCTTAGGTACAGCAGATAGATAAATCTGCACTTCTTTATAGCCCTGTTGTTTGTGTGCTGCTTTTAGCTGAGTTGGCCATGAAGGGTCAGAAAGAAAAGCTTTTAAAAAGAGGGTTTAAACTTAAATTGGACTTTTAATTTGAATTAAAAGAGGAAATAAGCTTCATGTCTGGCAACGAGGCAAACTAATTTAGTTTTTGATACATTGTCAGAAACTGCTCATTTTCTCCTTGTACTGACCATCATCACATATGGTTGTGGTTAATTTACTTTAAGTAATGGTATGTTACCGCATTCTGCTGTACTGGTAGTAGTGTGCTATGCTGCGACATCTAACGAACTTACTGTTCTACATTTTCTTCCTCTGACATGGAGTGCCACACAAAATCTACCTCTAGTTCTGAAGTGGTACTACTTGATTTAGCGTCTGCAAAGCAAGAGTAGTACATCTTGTTTCACATGTCCTGATTGTAGATGTGTGCAGAATAAAAGTTTCAATTCATATGTCCTGTTCTAATGTATTTTGTCTGATATAGTAATATATTCTGTCTCTGGCAAATAGTTCTGGGGCAGGAGGTTTAAACACCTAGGATGTTTGTCCTGAATGAACAAGTGTTCCTGTTAGAGCATTCCAATACTTGAAAAATGTATTTTAGATGCTTGCTTTTTGATACCTACAGTATTATGCCTCCAAGCATTTTGAATACATGTATCCTACAACCCTTTAGAGCTGTAAGTCTAGTGCAGACCAGGATGCTTTTAGGTAGACATTATTGGAGTCAGATATTTCTGAGATACTTACTATTCCTGATAGTTCAGTGAGGTGAGTGTGTGTGTGTGTAGGGATGGGTGAAGAAAGTCAATGACGTTAAATAAAGCACAAACCAGAGGGAATATATTTAATCACCAGTAAAGTTGCTTCAGGTTTTATTGGCCACTACATACCTAAACTGCACTCCAGCAACTGAATCTGGGTTGGTTGATGGCTTCTCCCATTGTGATGTTTAAAGATCTTGTTTTAAATGATTCATTCTTTCTTGTTGCTTGATTTAAAGGTTGACTTTGGCTTAAAAATTAGTCCCATATGTTTTGAAATTTGAGCCTGAAAGCTGGTTGAAAGCTCATGTAAATTTGGTACCATGTTGCTCACCTTTGACATGGAGAGGCCACAGCGTGCAGTAAATAGTGCTGAAATGTGGCTGCGTGTGACACGAGTCACTGTACTGTAATTCTAAGTTACGAGACCTGATGAAAATCAGTGTGGCCTGCATTGAGTGTGCCTAATCTAACTTTGTTCCCCAAAATGGGTCTTTAAACTTACAACTTCACTGTTCATAAATAACACACACATTCTTAATATAAGCAGAGACAAATGCATGATACACAGCATATGTTATATTACACACAGCTCTTTTACCACTGCTCTTAATGTTGCTCAGTATGTGTTTATAAGACAGTCTAATAATGGGAAGCATTTTTCATAGTCTAAATGCTTGCTTTTTAAACAATTGACATTCCAAACCTGAATGTTGCAGCCTTTCCTTTTCTGGTGTTAGTGTATGCTACCCACCTAAATGGAATGGTGTCTACTTTAGGTTAAACTTATGCTACACCGTTAGAGGTTTCTCTTGTCACTAGAACACAAATACATTGAATTTAATCTGATGTAACAGGAGTATTATTATTCATAGTACTAGCTTTTAAGTAGCACTTCTTCTATTATTTGGTAACATTTTTTTTCAATTTAGATTACTGCTCTATGCAAATTAAGCAGAAAATTAAATGAAGAAAAAAATAAGGAAAAAAATAAGAACAACACTTGCCAGTGTTGTAAGGTTTGTGGCATCAGGCTTTATCCTCCAGAAAAGGGTAAAAGTATGTCGTAGCAGCCTGAGTTCTCTCATTTAACTGAATAGTTCAATGACAGTGACAAGATTCTGAGAGTAACATGAAGATTCCTGGAGATTACTAGAGGACAGGTGAACATGCCTTATGTTGTAAAATTCCACTATAAGTGAGTCTTCCTAGCTTTTAAAGACAAGCTTGTCTTGTTCATCTTGATTCGTCTTCTTCCTAGGCAACATATAATGTTTTTGGTTTGTAGTCATTCAGGGAAAAAAGTAATAATTCAGAAAATGGTACAATACAGGGGGTTGAATGTTCATATGACAGAATTTGTAGTTTCCTTCTCATCTGTACAAAATCTGAGCAGAGAAAAATTTGTCTTGTTCCTGTTTCTAGAAAGAGCAATACTGGGACAAATATTTTTGTCTTTAAGACACGGATACAGCAAAAGGGAAATGCCTCTGGTGGGACCGGGGCTAGACAAACACCATTTCCTGGACCACAACTATTAGTATTCACAGATACCTGTCACAATTGTGACAGACAACAAAGGTATGAAAAATGTGATACCAAAGAACAGCACTGCAAACTTGCAGCCCATCTGTCATATAATCTTGTTCCAAGTGCCAACAAATATTCTTTCCCTCAGTCGGTGAATCTCCAATTTGGTGGGGTTTTTGTGTTTTCTTTTGCATCATTTTATAGTTAAAAGTCCATGGCTTGTCAGAGAGAGGTACTATGGGGCCACCTATGATATGAAGACCACATTTGAGGAGAAAGTCCAGATACACAATGAAGTAGACTGATTTTTTCCAAACTGGCAGAAATGGAGTAAACTGGTTCGCTCTGTGTAGCTCTTCAAGCACAAAATTTACCCTGACCTGAGGTCTCAAGTGGGATTTAACTTCTGCCTGAGCCTTGAACTGATGTATTAGAGAGGAGAAGGGTTTTTTTCCCTTTTCCCACAGAAAACACCCCGTAAGAAATAACGTATTAAAATTATTTTAAATGCCCAGAGCATACCATGTCTTTGAAAACGGAAAGGCCACAATGAAGATGCCCTCTGCTGACATCTTTTACAACTATTGTAAAGTTACTCTATTAGTAAATGTAATAGTTTGGCTGGAAAAAATGTCAAAGAAGAGCTGAAATAAAATATCAACTAGTTGGGAACAGAGCAACCAAGACACTTGCTCGGAAATGTGTCTCTGTAATTAGCTATTTAATCAGCGGCGGAACTATTTCCAGAAGCAAAAAGAGTGGACTGCTTCACTGAACTATGCTCTGAATAAATGTAACCACAGAGTTCTCGGTGTGGATTAAAGACCCCCCAAAAGAGTAAGGTGAACAAATGATTCACCTAAATATCATCTGAAATAACTTTTCAAATATCTGGAGTTTCTTTGAGGTGAAAGCAGAAGAACAAAGTGAATGTCAAAAAATGTTGAACAGATCTTAACTTCAAAGTGACACAGAAACCCAAAAACTATCATGGACCAAAGCAGGAGTATTAATAACATGCTAGGAGGAAATCTGTTCTTAGACCTCATTTGAAAAAGGGACAGAAGTAGGTTCCAGTTCTAACCAGCATTGAAAATATGATGAGAAATGTGAAATCTGTGGAAACAAGATATAAACCCAAGTGCTGGCTTTACATTTAGTAATGGGCTGAAGAACTCAAATCAATGAAGTGCAGTGTGCTTTGCAGATGCATATTTTCACGGAGTTGTATAGATAAAAGTCTCTGATTTCTCCACACTAATTTTCAAAGAACCCTGAGCCCCATGTTTCATTTAGCAGAACTACGGCTTTTGAATAATATCTCATATAAAATATCTCCATGGGGCTTGGCAGGAGATGCAGAAAAATATTCAAAACCAGACATTATTCTTTAGAAATCAATAGTTATACTCACCAATTAAGTACTTTGCTTAAGATAATCCGTTTCCTCAACATGGAGGAAATAAGAATCACAAGGATATTTTTTGTCGATCTATATTTAATCTAATGAGTCAGTTGGCACCCTAAAGGTCTTCATAAATAGATGCTGGTAAACAAATCAGGGGCTGATCCAAAGACTACTGAAAGTAATAAAAAGACTCTTGTTTTGCTTGACTGCATCTGGATCAGTTTCTAAACCTCTTTCAGAAGTGACCTTTTTATTGTTGCATAATAATTCACATAAAATGTCTGTCTGTTTTTATGTAAATAACATTTTATCGGCTGTCTGTGTTTTTGATACATGTATACATGAAACTATTTTTAATCTGTCAGTTGGTATTTCAGAAGTTGTGAGTGATGTATTGGATGCTGACCTGTTAAAAAATGGCAGTCTCTGAGTCTGATATTTTTATCCGATCAAGTTGTTAGTGATGTGGAAATATTTAGTGTGTAAGAAAAAGTTTTGGTGGGCATTGTCCTGACTTTCTAGGTTCCAGTTATATTCAGCTTATGCAGTGGTAGGAGAAAGCATAAGGTAATGGATAAGGGTTTTGATTTGCCTGAACTGTTTCCCTTGAACCTCCTTTTCACCATAAATTTCTTGTATGTAATTTCATGAATGAAATCAGGAGAGAATGGCCTTAAGTGTTACATCTGATAAGCTGTATTTGAGCCCACTTTATTTTAAGCCACCTGGAAAAAGTTCTATGGATGACTGCATAGCAAAGTTAATAGTAAAGTCACGTGATTCTTGTAAAAACACAGGACTGATACCATCCCAGGTGTAACTCTTTTAGGTTAACCAGAATTGCTTGAAGGATGAATTTAATTTCTGTTTTTTAATGGATTCAAGGGAAGATTGATATTCTTAAAATGCACTTACCCGATATACATATTAATTAAATATATATACTTTTTTGTCCCCATCCTTACTCAATGGGCTAAACTGGATGCTATTTTAATGCTTCAGGCTGCTTAATGTAATTACACCTGAGAAGATTTTTGGTCTTTATTTTTTTTTTTTTTTTTGATGTTGAGTTGAAATATTTAAAGAATAATGGAAGTGTGGACAAAATAGATGCTTTTGATAAAAATTAATAGCTTTTACTTTTAAATACAAAGAAACCTGGTACTGCAAGCCTTCTAGTTATCAATTTCTTCCAATGTGCATCCGTCTGTCCATGAAAGATTATTTGCACAGGTACTTCAAGCACTGTGTAACGTAACATCAGAGGGTTCTACTCATGGCTGAATATTTTTGGCTTTGGGAGATACAACTACCCCCTTTATCATCTATTAATCCCAGAAAGAGCTGGCAAACTTTCTTAAAGTGATAATGGAAAGATGTCTGGCATGGTTGTGTTTCAAATTAGGTGATACCTAAAAATGAGGTAATCTTTCAAGCACTGGAATTCCAAACAGTCCCAGAGCATCTGGGAAGAGTTTCTCCTAACGAGGCAACATTTCCAGCACTTGTCTGTGTGCAGGAAGTCCATCTAGCACATGTGCCAGCATCCAAAGACTGCATATACAGCTGTCTATTGTAGCATCTGGCTTTAAGAACAAGTAACGATTGTTATTGTCCCAAGCTGATTATGTCATATGCACACATACTTCTGTACTGCTAGCCTGACTAAAAGCATGGGGAGCAGCTACAAGTGCTAAATTATTTGTCAAATATGCACATACCTGTCAATGTGATATGGCTAGCTACACATTTGTTAAATGCCAAGGCAAGCACTACCATGATATGTCTCCATCCGTGGAGCTCCTGTGCTCTTCAGAGGCAATATAACTAGTTGATGTCAGAATTTGGTGCTGCCTTTGTGAAAATTTCCCTAAATATTTTCAAGAAGTTTGATGTGGTTTCAGCTGTAAGTTGGGAGTTTTTCATTCTGAATTATGGGTAAGTGAAATGCTCTAAAAATGTCTTCAGCAAACTGATAAATAGGCAAAACATTATGAAAGACTTATCTTTATGTATGCTCAGGAAATAGGCTATCCAGCTGAATTCACACTGCCTCTGCCCTTTGAAGATTCATGTTACAAAGTTAAAGGGTGCAGAAATCAAACTTACACTCACACAAATAACGTAAATTAAATTTTCTACATCTTACTGTCCCACAGGTTTATTTGCTATGTTCCATCATCTTTAATCAAAAGAAAGGGTTAAGCTTAAATATTATCAGTTGTGATTCCTGGACAGATTTTTATAGCCCAAAAAGCACTATGTAACTGATTGAGAGGCAATCCCATTTGTGTCTTAAAAAATCCTGAACTCCTTCATGCTTCTTTTGTAGTCAGGAGAAGGAAGCATGGATTCAACCTTTTATGACTACTAAAGGGATAAAAAGCTGCACAATCATATAAAAAAATAGGAATTTTAGTTACTTTTCAGGAATTGGAAAGCCAAGCACAGCATGACAGCTGCTGCAGGTAATTCTTTCCTGTAGAAAATGGAGGGGGGTGTAAGAGTTGGTGTGTAGAATTTAGACAGAAATCCTGTTCAGTGCTGAAGGAAGGCACACTGTAATTTTGTAAAGTGCAGTTAGTTTCACTGGCTTTTGTGAGCATGAAGCAATGACTTCCTTATTTTTGCAATGAATGAGCAGATCGTCCTAAAAACATATCTTGGATAACAGAGTTTTTATTAGGCAATTTTTATCACAGCCGTGCACTGAGCCCTTTACTTGGCCTATATTAGAGCAGCCTTATGTGTGCTCTAACTTGTGCAAGTTGTTAAATACCCCTTGGAGATAAGAGTCATTGGGATTTTCTGGATTGGAGGAAACCTTGGCCATTTTTACTTTCCTTTGATTGTATATTGCTCCGCCCTATAACATTGACAAGCCTCTTGTGCCTGATTATGTTGACTGTAAGACCTTTTATGTCGGCTGTACAAAGCTGTCACAGTGCAACCCCAAAATGGGGCTCTTTCCATGAGATAATCTGTGATAACTGACACAACACCTGTTTGTTCTCACTAGAGTCAACACTTGCATAAGGTTCCAATTACTTCAGAATTTGGCCCCAAGTTTCTGGGAAAACGGTGAGTATATGCGTATAAACTGCTGTGCATTTGTTCAGGGCCTGTATACCTGAAGTATGTTTAAATGTGTTTTTCTTGAAAATCACATTGGAAATTTTCAATTACTCCTTTTTTGACCATTGCGTGCTGGAGAGACCTGTGAGTGAGAGGTAGTGGAGGAGGCCAGCGTAGGGAACTACGATGAGGTTTGCTCGGAGAATGGATGATCCATCCGCTTTGGCTCTGCACTACTTGAGGGATCATGATTAAAAGTTGCTTGGGGAAGCTTGTTACTGTTTTGAAGTTGCCAGTTCTGTGGGTTTCCTGTGGAATTGGACTAGTTTTCAGCGACAGCTGTGGTTAATTTTCAGGAGCCAGGGATAGCCATTTTGGGAGCTTTTTTTAATGCTAACGAAGACTTTTGGCTGGCTGGTTGGTGCAGTGGTTTCCATTGTAAATTTCGCTTATGTCTCTGAGAACCGATTAGAGGTTGTGAGCCAGGACAGTGCAACAGTGAGCCAGTGCTTGTCTCCTCTGCAATGGGCACTGGAAGCTCTTCAAGGACAGTGTTTCAAGGTGCCACTGACAAGCATAGATGCTTATCTGAAGTACTGAGGGATTTTATGAAGTCATCTAGTCACTTAGTACAGCCCCACTGAAATAAAGTAGGACTTTAATTCTTGGCTTGCAAGTGCTACTAACAAAATTGGGGTAACTTCAGAACCCCAGGTTCTAAAGGCATAAAAGCATTTACTACTCCAGGTAAGAGGCCTCACCACTAACAGAATCACAGAATCACAGAATCACAGAATGATAGGGGTTGGAAGGGACCTCTGTGGGTCATCTAGTCCAACCCCCCCTGCCCTGCCGAAGCAGGGTCACCTACAGCAGACTGCACAGGACCTCGTCCAGGCAGGTCTTGAATTTCTCCAGAGAAGGAGATTCCACAACCTCCCTGGGCAGCCTGTTCCAGTGCTCCGTCACCCTCAGAGTGAAAAAATTCTTCCTCCTGTTCAGATGGAACTTCCTCTGCTTCAGTCTGTACCCGTTGCCCCTTGTCCTGTCGCTGGGCACCACTGGAAAGAGTCTGGCCCCATCCTCTTGACACCCACCCTTCAGAAGAAGACAATTAAGCATATTAAATATTTAGGTACAGTGTTGTTCAGAATTATCAGTCATCTGGGCATGACTACAAGAACTATGATGATATAACAGTGTGTGTATGGTAAATTTTTTTGACATTCTAATATTTTTTTCTTTTCTTATCTAGGCTGAGGAGCTGGTCTCTGTTGATTTCAGTCCATAATGAATACTGAGCAGCAGTCCTTGACTTAACCTAAGAGTAGAGTTTACCATGAATCTTCTCATTTACTGATGGGAAATAATGTTAAGACCATATGGAGGGTAAGAAATTAGTGGATGGTAACCACCATTGTAAAGATAGTGGGGAAAAATATTATAGATGAACCCAGTAGGGTTTAGATATTGATGAAAATGCAAAGGGGTTTAAGATGAAGACTAGACTTGTTCTTTGTTGAACTGGCAGATACAGTGGACTTTTTCCACAACAGGGAGAAAATAATATGGCAGGACACGATAAAGGAATCAGATCTGTAAGTTGCTGTTCTCTTCTTTATGGTTGGCAGTAGTGTTTCCAAGTGTAGGCTTAGTGAGAAGACAAGAGAAGATAAACTAACATTCAGTGTTTCCTAAATGTGACTGTTGAGTAGCAGCAACAACAGTAACCACAGCTATAAATACCTGTCTCCAAAATTGCCCTGTACAGATAATTAGATTCTGGGCAATATAAGAACATTTCTTCATGTTTCCTTCTCAGTCTTGAAAAAAGAACACCTTGTTTTCAGTGGTGAATCTGTTCACATTGTGTTGGATTTCCCTCATTATTTCGGTAATTGTGTTCTACCTAGTGGTGCTCATAGAAAATCTGTTTGAAAAACAGTACAAGGAAGTCCTTGCAGGTAAAGAACACTGCAAGTCCATTGGTACTGGGATAGTTTATGTGTAAACTGTAGCAGTGATCACAGCAATGAAAAGAACTACAAACCAAGAGATGCTGGAGTGTTTTATAAGAGATGAGACATTGGCTGCTTGCACGAAGAGATGAAATTACTGAAGTGCTTTGGTTCAAGTTAGTGCTCTTGCTACATGATTTAATGAAATAAAAATAAATCTGTCTAAAACCTGATAGAAATAATAATGATTTGGTGCATAATGACTTTCCAAAGTACAATAGAAAAAAATGTAAATTGAATTAAGAAGAAAAGGAAAAGAAAATGTTTCCCCAGTAGAGATAAAGTGCACAGTTCTGGGGGTTATTTTCACATACTTATTGCTGTTAAACTCCATTTTCTTTGGCAGCTTTATCCGGTCCCTAGAAGTTCCTGTGCAGCTTGTACGTTTGAATTCTAGCGAGGCATCTCGAGACAGTTTGGCTGCCTTGTGATAATATTTCAGACTGGTCTCTGATGAATTCCAGAGTGTTACATAAATATCTGGATCACAAATAAAGGTGTGAAGACACTTGGGGGAGCTGCAAAAATAAATGAGTGAGCATTCTGAGACAGTTCCATCCATGACGTCTCTGACTTAATACCTAGAAGAAGCAAAGGTCCTCCTTTCCTCTGTTTCCAGTTGAAGTTTGTTTCTATATCCTAAGAAATAAAAGGAAATACTTTGATCTTGCTGCTATAAACCAGTGTCTCCTTGATTCCTTGGGACATAACCTGGGAAATAACTATTCAAATACATCTACTCTTTGTTCTGTAGTCTTTCATAGTGCCTGTAGCTTCACTATTAGAGAAAAAAAAGAAGAAAAAAGTAAAGGCAAGATTTTAGTCACTGCAGAGCAGCTTCTTTCTCTCTCTCTCTGAGTTTCTCTGTATGTGAGATTTTTAAGAGCACTGGTTCTGAAGGAAAACTTTCTAGAAAGGATCGTGTAACACAGTGAATCTGATCTTTAGTCCAAAATGTCAGACGGAGCCTTTCTGGCAAGAAGCTCTCCAGCTGAGGACCTGCTGTCAGTTCCCTGTTCCTTATGTTGCATGGCCAAAACCTGGGCTGGGCTGGTTATGGACCACAGTAAGTATGTGCACAGGGAGTGAGGTTTGCCATCCAGAGGTCTGAGGCAATTCTGTTATTGTCCAGCTCACTACTAGTCTGGGGTTTTATTTGTTCCTTTTTTTCCCCTCAAAGTTATTTTTGTTTGCAAAGAGATAACATTCTCTTCCTGATACAGCTGTAGTGATGTTAGGATGAGGTGGTATCAACAATCAGCTGGATGATTTTAATGGAACAGGAAGCTGATATGTTTAAAAGGGCCATTAAAAATAGGAACTGGGAGCAGGCAAAGATGGTTTGGTGTGCTTTTCATGCACTGAATAACTCCTCCGTACCTCCAGCAACCTTGTCACTGCATCTCTTTCAATTGCCGTGGGAGTCTCGCATGTAATCTTGGAGCGTGTTGAGTAACATGAGACACAGATTTGCTGTGCCCATATCATGTGGAATTAGTGTAGATTAGATAAACTAAAATAGCCCGCAGCACAGATGCATCTGTGTTACAAATTAAAGCTCTGCTATTTCTTGTGCACCCACTTCATCTCCATATGCTTCAGTTACTGTACAGGCCTGTTGACAGCTTTAAAACAGCTTCAGAGGAGGAAAATGACTGATGGCAACAACAAAGCGATCCAAAGCTCTCAGATTTTCATTGCAAATTGTGTTGCCTGTGAGCTTCTTAAAAATATGACAGTGATAGGAAATCAATCCTCAGATGAGACTGGCAATGACTGACTGCTACCTGTGGAAGGATTAACTCTCACCAAAAGACTTTGCGGACCTTCATAGTATGCTGAGGGGCAGCTTGCTGCATGTCTTGCTTAAATCCTGCCCTGTTCAGGGACAGAGGATTTGTTCATGGGTGAGGCAGAACCCTTCCATACATATAGGCATCCTCTCTGTAGATGGAGTCACAGTTTTGCAAGCCAATTTCCTGCTTCCCAGCCCCTGAATCGTACTGCCTGAGCTACTGCATTTTTCCTTCTGCTTTCCAAATGTTTTACCCAGGGGAGGAGTGTACGGGCTGTGTGCCCACTGAGTGTACAGTGATGAGTGGGGACAGGGCAGATGGAAAGATGTAATTCAGTGGGAGGCTGCCCAGTTTCTTTCACATACCACCAAATCACCAAAAGCTTCTTTCCTTCTGCCAAGCACTTCCCTCTCGCCCATGCTTTCTTTCCTACATGTGTATTTTGTTTCAGTCTGTTGGCTTTATTAGCAAAGAGTCATTTAGTCTCTGTATATTGGTCTGAATCCACATTAAATATCTAAAAGGTATGCTCAGCTAAAGTTAAGCAGCCCTGTGCCTAGTGAAAAAGAATAGAGTGAATCATCCTCTGAAAGATTTGAAGACACACTGCAGGAATCGTTTACATGATTATTTTAACATATGTATAAGAGAAAGGAAAAATAACAGCACCCTGGAGCCCGATGCAAGGATTTTCTGTTAAATCGATAATGTGTTTACATCTAAATCCCTTGCAGAAGTGGCTGAATTTGCTTATGGCTTTAAGATGCTCAAAAGAATGTAACTGTTAATTAGACAATATACTTAGGTGATGGGGAGGAAGTTTTTTCAAAGTATTCTCCAAGAAACATTATTCTTGAGTCTGGAATATGGAAAGCCTGGTTTCCTCAACAGGGAAAAAAAACTCTCAAAAAGTAGTATCTTCATATCTATCTGTATCTGCATATACACATATATTCCCCTTAAATGTATATATACAAGCCTCTTGTTCCAGTTATTTAGAATATATAAAACTAATGTTCTTTAAAGTGATTTTGTATTCATACTTCCTTATAGGTTTCTATCAGGTAAACAAAGCTGGAGGCGTAAGATGATTTTACAGGAATGGAAAATGGTTCAGAGCTCATGAGATCTAATGTTGTTGCCACCATAAGCATGACTTGCACAGGGACTTCTTATTTTAAAAGCATATTAAAAGAGGTGAAAGTTGTCTGGCTTCAAAAGTGCTGGTCACCGGCTCGCTGGCATTAGGTCAGTTCCAAGGTTCTCTGAATTTTTGTTTAGGTAGTCACGGTTTCAGCTTTTTAGGAAGTTCATGTTTCAGGTTTCAGTTCCTCACTGTAAATTTTTTGAATATGGATACTTGTTGAGGCTATGGCATCACTATCTTCAGCCTGTAAATAAGTGCAAAACTTCCATGAATTCATTTTTGTGGATGCTGCAGAGTCCCTGCTACATCTGCTGTGCAATCAGTTTCAGAATGGTTTTGGTATTTGTATGTGAACACAAAGATACTGGATGATAGCTGTTACTGCCTTGGTCTCCTCAAAAGACTGCAAAGCGGCTGTAAAATGCTGCTTAAGCATCCCATCAAGCTCTGGGGAAAACCTCAGAAGTGAATTTTCATTAATGACTCATCAGAATTATTGTGATATAGATCATAGTTGTGAAAGAACTTATAAATTTCTGGCATAGAAGGCATTTGCTGTTGCTTCTTTCTCTGTGAAGTCTAAATTCTCTAAGAGAATTTAGGAAGCAAATTTACAGGACAAGTCCTGTAAAATTCCACCATCTTTTCTGACTGAACAAGAACATCCCCTTTCTTACAACTGCTGCCTTAGCCTTAGCTGCAGACTTAGCAGTTTAGAAAAATACCCTATACTTTTGTGTAGAACCAGAAAGTTAGAGGTGTATACATATATATAAGCTGTTGAACTATGCTATTAAGCAGGAGATCATTTTCCTGTAATTCATGCTTGCCAGTTTTTCATATATTAATGACCATCTTGCATAACCAAAAGTGTTGATTCAAAGTGCTTTTTCTCTTGGTTTTCTTGCTTTATCTTGATATCTTATAGTACCTTTGCTACCACAAAACTGGGGAAGGTACCCTGGGTTGCTTATTGAGTGATTATGTTATTTTACATTGCTGTTAGCATTAAAAAATTGCCTGTTTTTATTCAGTTTTTTAAGGGTTCAGATAGATCTCCAATAGCTCTAGCTGCAGTGCTTTGAAACAGGGCCATCTCCAGCGGCCTGCTGCATGTCTCTGCTGAAGGGTGCCCACCTGTGTGGAGCAAGAACAGTCAGCTGCTGCAGAGCCAGGTGAGACCTAATGTGAAAGTAAAGTGCAATCAAACAAACAGCTGTGTTGGCAGTTTGAAGCTAATATTTTGGCCATGAACTAATGTAGTTTAGGAATGGTTCCCTTCTACTCTTGATGGGGAAATGTCTGGCAGAGGAGTGGGTCACAGAGACTGAGCTCTTAATGTCCTGAGCCATCACAAAAAGGTTCCTCAGAGATCTTCTTTCGGGACATTGAATTTTTGCTTTGGACCAAATTTTTATAGGTGAGTTTGGCTATTTTAGAGTATCACAGTAGGGAGTGGGCAGTTTCTGAATGACTTTAGTAATGTAGAACTGTTGAAATACGCAGAATCAGAAAAAGAAGCTGTGTAATTATATTTTGATAAAACTGATTAAAAATATTTGACAGACTCTTACATTACATATATGCCTTACTTTTCTACTTTAACAGACAAAGATTCATATAGATGTAAATTTAATTTTAATAATGCAAAGGAAATTATTTTCTTGCATATTGTGAGGATCATAAATCCTTTCTGAGCCTGTGATTAAATTAGGCCAGTGTTTGCATTTTATTTTGAATGACTTCCCTCTTTTCATCATTTAGATCTACTCAATTGTTCATTTGGTAATAAGTTCTTCAACTTCAGGAATACTGAATGATTTTAATTCATACACTTCCATTTGATAATCAGTTATCCCTTCTGATGTGGACCATCAGCTTTCAAAATTACTGTAGTTAAAAGGAAAAATACATAAGGAATTTATTAATGCAATGACCTATTTGTTTTCCAACATTTTCTGTGTTCCTGAACCAAATGTTTGAAATATCACATCTTAATCTTCTTACCTCTAATGGCTACACTTTTTTCTGTGATCAGAAACTAAAAAAGAGAATCCCTTAGTATATTCACATCGTTTTCCTCACAAGAAAGTAGCAGAACACGTAATCATTTAGATCAGGGAAAAAGTGGTGTAGAGCTTGAAACCCTACACCTCCCAAGTTGGGAAAATTTTTACTTAGTGTGCAGGCTTTGTCACTCAGGCCCATCTTTAGACATCATAAAACTTTACTGTCTCTCACTTTTATGACACAATTATGAATATAAAAGCAGGGATGTTAATGCTAGGTAAGGAAAATGGTTTGCCAGACTCTGTTATCAATGACAAAACACTCAGAAAAGGCAGTAAAACTGAAGAGCCAGTAGGTGAAGTTGAGGTGTGATGACATTTGGAAATACGGATCCAGCCTAACGAAGGGAAAGGGGGATAGCAAGAAATGGCGCCTCTTCCTCTGTGCAGAAAGAAGGAGCTGGAGTCGTTGACATGGTTTCCTTGGAAAGAGCTAAATCCATTCTGCAGCATCTTTTCTTTTGAAAGATAGTCTCTCCGTTGTACTGTAGATGATGTGCTCTCAGTTTCCATCCCACTGCAAGTGACATCAGGGTTCTTCTGAGTAGCAGCTCTACTGAATGCAACCAGAGGAACAGGAAAACAGAGGAGAAAAAGAAAATAGGAAGAAGTTGAAAATAAACTCATTGTAGTATTTTGTACAAAGTATTTATTATATTTACATCAGGATGTGTTTTATTAGCTCATAAAACTCAGTCATATGGATAATTCAAGCAATTAAACTGACTAGGTCCAGTGTATTTGTTAGCATTGTAATAGCGCGAAATTTATTTCCACAGGTGTTTCAGAAGACCCGCAGACATTGCATGACTGAAACATTAACATATTATTCTAATAATATGATGCTGCTCTGTCTGACTCAAGAGCTTTTAACTTTAATAATTTCCAGGTTATTCAATAGCCAAAATGTGTTTTCCGTTCATACTTTCACACTGGTGTGTTTTCTCTAATATAAAATAGTGATATAATGAATAAATTATATCCAGATGAAAGCCTGTCATTTGATACTTCACCCCAGGATCGTGATGGCATATGGCAAAGTAAACATTTCCCAACAATGTGCTATCTGTATGAAGGACAGGGACCTAGATGGCGGGCTGAAGTGACATTCGATACAAGGAGGGATGAAACAGCCTGGCTGGACAAGCAAATAAATTGTTCCTGACATGGGAGCTGGAGATCAGCCTTGTATCTTCTGAGTGGGGACTGATGAGGGGTTACTTACGGATCTGTGGTTTAGATTGTTATGAGAAAATGAGGACTTTAAATGAAGTGTTTGCACAGGTCCAGCTCACTGAGTTATCTAGGTGATTCAGGTTGGTGGTAAGTCACGTGGCTGTGGTGGGCATCGCAGTTCAGGATAAACACGAAGGAGCGTTTTTGTTGCTGGGTCTTTGCTGGCTGCAGGCGCCGTGCCCAGCCCCTCCAGAGGAGAGTTTTCAATAGACACGGTGGGAGTTCTCGAAGCCTTATATCCGGCCTGCTTGTCGCATTTGATTCAGATACGTCTGTAACACTTATTGTAACTGATGAATAATTATCCCCACTGCCAAGATAATTTCAGCCAGTGTGATGAGGGCTGATGAAGGAGGTGTGAGCTGCGAAATCTTACTTGAGTTGGAAATCTTGCAAAATTCTAATGACGGTGAGGTTGGGGTGCCTCACTACTTTCACACCTGGTGCCAGATATTTGGTTTTGCATTTGCCAAGCGAGCTAGCTGCAGCCAAGGTTTTCTTAATCTGTTTTTTTGCAAAGACCACCCGTAACTTATGCTAAGGGAGAAAAAGATTTTGCTAGTAATGGTTTTGTCAGCATTATATTTTCCATATATTTCAAAGGCCAATCTGCTTGTCTCTTTCTTGGTATTGTGTAATGCACTAATGACTGCCTGGGTGCTACTACGTTCTTTTCGAGCAGTAAGTAATCTGCTCTGCTATTTTTCCCCAAAAGACTGGTGAAAGTTTTCTATGGTAGGAAAAAAAATACATCATCAGGTGGGACTCACTGCTGTGTTCTTACATGTCAGGGATATGTGCCTATTTTCAGTACTTGTATCTGTGAGCATAAAAAGATTTTCAGTTGCCCAGATGAAATAGCTTCAGCAGGTGCTTAAAAATGTCATAAATGCAAAACTTAGGAATTGGAACTCTGTTAAATGTCAACCTGCAACTATGTGTCTAGAAAACTATAAAGAAACAAATAAGTTTTAAATCTGTTCAAAGATATTTGACAGAAACCTTCTCAAACATGTTCTCTTCCTATTTGTAATAAGGTGGTGCACACTGTTAGATATTTGTCGGAAAGGCTGAGGATTAATAGGTATTATATGACTTTTTAAACTTTTTAGAGACATGGTGAGCAAGCAGAGTTATCACTTCAGCATTGCCACATAGTCACTCCTCCCCCTACCTAAAGAACAGTTATTTGACCCTGATTAGAGAAATAGACTATGACTCTTAAAAACAGTTAAAAAAAAATACTGAGCACATCAGTGAAAAGAGTGTACTAGAGCAGCAGTTTAATGTCAAACAGTATTGCATTGTTTGTTGATGGTTTCTACTTTTTAGACTGAAACCAAACAAATTTCATCTCTGAACATACACCTGTAGAAAAAGTTTTTATGAACTGTGAGTAAAACGTAAGAAAACCTTTAGGGATGTGATTTAAAGAATTCTAAAAAGTGGGCTGATAAATGAAAAATATCCCCTCTGGTTATATGAGAACAGCACTTTCAGAAAGGATTGCTTTTATGTCCTTGTAATTTTCAGCAAAGGAAGAAACCTCACTGTTTTAAACAATTCTGGTATTTGAACTACCATTTCTACAAAAATAAAGATGGTGAAAAATCAAAAAATGTAAAAGGAACCCTGTCAACAATGAAATATGGAATTAAGCATGTTTCATATTTACAAGAGAGAGAAATCTGTGTATATTACAATAGCATGGTACTTAGTACAGAAGAGGACTGTATTATTAGAAGTATCATAGGAGGCTCCTTCTGGATTCAGCTCTTAGTGGAGTTGTTTCATCTTTTATTCAAGATGAATTCTTAGTTCAGTATTTACATAGACTGGGCACTCTCTCTGAAACAGCAGATTATGACCTAAGGGACGATTTATTACCTGTGATAAGTTTTATTCAAATAAAATGTATTTTTCCTCTCATAGATTAATTATCATCTCCTTTCAGAGGAAGTATACTCAAATACTCTGTAACTACTTACTACCTGGCAAGCTTTAAGCTTAAAAGGATATGAAATTATAGTATATTTTTTCCAGAAGGTAAGAGGAAAAGGTTGTCTTGTAGTCTTTCAAGCAGAAAAATCAAACATGCTCCAAATGATCATTAACAAAAAATGTGAGTTTTACATATTTTGTCTGCTCAGCAAGTCCATTAACAGATCTCTGGGCTAATTCAGATTATCTTTATGAAATAAAACTTCAGGACGTCACAGCGGCAAGGGCTTATAGGGGTAGTTATGGTCCACAGTCAGAGTAGAGGTAGCTAAGACACTTAATTAAATTATCAGGAATGCTTGACCTAATCTAGAGGCCCACATGCCAAAGACGGGGAAGACTATTTTTAAATTTTACCATGAGGGTCACAGTAAACATAAGATTGCTGTTTTGCAAATGCTTTTGAGGCAGTGTAATTCCTAACTTACTAAAGAGAAACGGAGGCACCAAGCAGGCAGATTGTGTACCTGCTCTGTCATATCTAACTTAGCAGTAACATTAGAAAAAATAATTGAAATTCAATAGCAGAGACCCTAAAATTGAGAAGATTTCTTTAAAACTTGTGAGAGAAAGACATTGCACTAACATAAACGAGGGATGCTACACCACCAGCTGAGGCTATTGAACAAACGCCTCATGTACTGTGCAGCCACTAAACAGTCTTTTTATCAACAAAGAACAAGTGTGAGAAAAATCCAGAGGAAAAGATGGAGATGCACACTATGTTTAGGAGTTGTTAATGCAGGTATCGTTTTAAATGAGCTGACGCAGTATCATTTGTACCTACAGCAGTGATACAGTTTAAAAGCTATGTTATAGTAAATTCCTCATTTGGAGAAATATAATTTGTCTTGGGTCGATAAATTTATGATCCGTCTGGCTTTTCACTGCGAGTAGAACTGAAAGGTCCATGCGACACAAGCAAACTGCAAGCTTATGCTGCAGACTGCAACTGGTCAGCTGGCACCCGACCAAGGAAAAGTGATTCTCTGGCCGGCCAGCCAGAGCGTGAGGATTTTGTAGCAGGAAGGCAGCTGGTTTGCTTTGAGCCACTGCTCTGAACCAGAGTTTCACTGGAAGGTACCAGTGCTGGGTGTAAGTGGTATTTAGCAAATGGAATATTCTGTTGGATCCATTCTCTTATTCCTTATTTTGTTAGAAGCAGATTTTAATTTTCATGCACTTTCTCTTTGTGGTGAATGATCACTCCTAATTTACCACTCAGGAAGTGAAAAGACAAAAACCAAACCCACACAAACTTCTGCAACTGCCTGGGTAATGAAATGTAGAGCTATTACTCAGGATGTTGAATAACAAACTCCAGTCCAAGCTTTACTGACCAATTCTATTGGGACCTGCTTAGAAAAATTGTGCAGGTGAAAAAATATAATAATCTCTTCTAGTTTGGAGACAAATATGCAAAGTGCTTTTGTTTGTTCCTTAAGGTTGTCTTGGCTTTACATTGGGATGGACGTGGCTAACTATAGTGTTGATTTATTGTTAAGGCTGTAGGATGGGATGAATCCATCTTTCAAATTTTCAGGAATAGAACTGTATAGGGAAGAGATGCAAGATTCACTTGAAATTCCTGCATTTCTCCTCTTTCTTTGAGACACTGTAAATGCTCTTTGCCACATCACACTGCCCTTGTTCCTTCTTACCAGTTTTTGCTACAGAAGATGTAAAATATTGTTTAGTGGTGCTGATATGCACAGAAAAGATCTACCCACAGACTAGAACAATAAGTAAATGGACAAATCACAATAACTGCTTTTCACAGATGCTTGATTTGTTAAAGGACAGGATATGAAACCCTCACAGGAGGGAAACATGCCGGGTTTACAGACTCTGGACCAAGCCTGCCAAGAATCAGACCCATGTAAACCTGCTTGTGTTAACCTGATGTAACATTGATCTCTGCTCTCTTACTTTCCTCTCTGTATCTCTCTCTCTCTTTTACTCTGCCTCTCTTAAGTCTCTGTATGTTGGCTGGACTTTGATGATTGCATGACATGAAGATGCAGTTTATGCCATTTCCAGAGGTTGTGACTCTTGCTGACTCCTCCTGGCTGCTCTTCAAAGTGCTATCAAAGCTTTCTTGGCTGGATGGCCCAAATAGTCTGATCCTCTGAGATTAGCAAACGTCAGTCTTTATTCTTTGTCAGGACATGTCCCCATAAATGGGGCTTCCTCAGTGAGGCTGGAACTCCACAGGAAAAATTCAGAGCTGCTTTCAGAGCCCCCACCCTTGTTCACTTATTTCTGTGTCTTGCTGGTAGTGTGTGTCCCCTTGATTTTGCCAGTTAGACTTCAGTTCTCCAAAGATGTAAGATCAGTTTAAGCCAAGCTAAAAATGTTCTAATGTCCAAAGGAGTAACTTCACCATCTCTGAGGCCCTTAGCTGTCCTCTTCCTCCCTGCTGCCCATACAGTGGGATAGGAGTAGTGACTGGGGCTGCAGCCTGAGCCACGGAGTGACTGAAAACTGCTTGTTGTTGCAGATTTTTTTTTTTTTTTGTGGAGTTACTATTGCTAGTGAAAATGCAAGAACAATGACAGTGGGCATGTGGGAATATGGTAGGAGTCGCACGATTGGACTACCCACTGGGAAAGTAGTACTGTCTTATGTTGGCTTAAACTGTTACAATTCCCCATCCATACCCTCATCTTTGAAATCACAGAATCATAGAATGGTTTGGGTGGAAAGGACCCTATACAGCATCTGGTTCCAACGCCCCTTTCTGTTGGCAGGAACACCTTCCTCTGGACCAGGTTGCTCAAAGCCCCATCCAACCTGGCCTTGAACGCTGCCAGGGAGGGGGCAGCCACGACTTCTCTGGGCAACCTGTTAATTATGTGGTTTAAAAGACAGAAAAAGAATAAAACAAAAAAAACCCAGAAGCATATTACCTGGCATCTTAGCCAGTCATAAAACCACTTGAATTGCTACAACTAAGGAAGCACTACTCTCTCTTGAGTGTGTTGGCATACATGGAGGTGGAAGTGTCTTAAAATGACTTTACCACTTGAAAGATATGCAATGCAGAACCACGTCCTGAGTTGCTTGTGCCATTAATCTCCCTTCAAACTTCAAAAGCAGTAACACAATTCTCCGTAAGACTTTCCCATTGTTTCCTTTTTTTTGTTTGTATGGATATTTAAGTCAGGATCAAAAAACATACTGGCTCTAACTACAACTCCTCAGTCCCTTTTTTTGGGTAGTTAAAAACGAGCCTGGCTTCCAGAAATCATGAGTCTGCCATAGCCCCTGTTTAAACTCTGATGCAGCAGTGCCCGGCTGAGGTGTGTACTGAGCCACCTAGAAAGAAAAAACATCGACAAAGCTCTGGGCTATTTAAAACCCTGTCTGCCTGGCTAAATGACAGATATGCCAAGATCTGTTAATTTATATCTACTCTTTTCTTCTTTTAAAGAAATAGGAATAACAGAGTTAGATTCCTCCAATAGCTATCTAGTCTTTAATTTTTCACCCTGGCTGGATATTAAGACCACCACAAGCCACTTCACCCAGTGCAAGAGCAACTTGAATGCCCTGTTACCATCAGTTATCTGAGAAGATGATAACAACATCCACCATATGCGTGTACTAACTGCCTATCACTCAGAGGGTTTATCTGTAATATGTGAGCCCAACCAGTGGATATGTTTGCATTAAGAATGAACTTTCATCTCGGTTCTTTTGCCCCCCATGCCCTCTCCTAGCCCCCCACCCTCCAGGAGACCTGTAAGCTTTCAGAGACTAAAAGGGTTCTTGCTAGAAGGCAGGTTGAGGTAGAAAACCTAAATGGAGTAATACTAAGAGAAAAGAAGTAGTAAGAAAATTCTGGGGTGTTTATGTTGTTTGGGTTTGTTTTTTTTTAATCTCACATGTTGGTATGGCTTGTACTTCATCACGATTCAAGTTTATACTCTTACATCTCATGAGTTCAGAAAAGTTAGAAAATAAGAGCTTATGTTCTATTTGGGCTCTATAATCAAGGCTCTTGAAGGAAAAAACCCGTCTTTGTTACAAAGAGAACATTCTTCAGAGGCGAATAAACCTTAAAACCTAACCTTCTCTTCTGGCGCTTTCACTGGAAACGTTTGGCCTAAATCTAAACAGAGCCCCCTGATAATCTTTTGTGTGACCATCTCTGTGCAACTCCTTCACTGGCACCAGGAGAGCTAGCGGTGTGGTTGTAAAGTGTGGCTCCATGGTGGCGGCCATACGATGCCTGAAAGCCTGCGGGGTAGGAAGAACAGCATGGACTATTTTACAATGGAGATGGGCATAAAATCTTTAAATAGATTTGGGTTTGGGTTTTTTTTTTCTTTCTATGAAACTTCTAATGGCTTCCGTCATTGAAATTCTAATTGTGTTAGGAGCTTTTTCCACGCTTTTTGTGATGGATCAATTGGAGAAGGATATGCTCAGAGGTTGTTTTCGGGACTGAAAGGGTTAAAAAAAAGTGTCCTGAACTACTAGTTCACACTGTTTGACTTTGTAAATAACCCTCTCTTTCCTGTCCCTGTAAAATTATGTTCTGTACATGATAAAGATTACAACTTTGAGCATTTAAATGTTACGAAATGCCACAGCTGAGGGAGACGGCAGAGCTTTAATTTGGTCTTTTTCTGAGCAGGCATTATAGTGCTGTTTCTAATTATACTGTCACATATGTTGGTCATCCCACTGTTTAATTTCAGGTCCCTGTTCCAAAATGTGAGGTCGAGAGTTTTTTTCAAGACAAATGCACAGCAGCAAGATTTCATTCAAAACGCAAGTTGCAAAAAGTTATATGGAAATTAAATGGATGTTTATAATGATGTGCCTGGAGAAACTTCATTAGAAAGCATTACCTAGCTTAGGAAAGGCCTGTAATGGCATAAGATAGGAGTAGAGCACACCTGGAAAGCATGGGTTACATTCACCAGCAGGCTGGTGATGCAGTCCTCCTCTCTTGCTAAATTCTACACTGAAGTTGTGCACTGGGTGCACCATTTCCCTGAGGTCTATTGACTTCCACTCCTTGTCTCCCCACTATAAAGATCCAGCAGCTGTTAGCAAAAATGTTGGCAATATCCTAAATCCATGGGATAAAAAAACTGAAAACCACCAACGTTAGTCAGAAAACTTGGTGATAGCAAGTATTTCTGAAAAATTCCTCAGTGAGAGTCAGTGCAAGTGCAAGTCAGTGAAAACAGTTCTGCAGGGCAAGGCAACTTTCATGCACAGTTATTTGTAAAAATGAGTGAAAAATACTTAAATTCAGTTTCAGGAGAGTAGCACGAAATCATTATTTATTTTATTTAGTAAATCTAATGCAAAGAGAATGAAAAGTGCTGGAAAGACCTCGGTAAATACTATTTTTTTTTCTTTCCTTGTTTTTTTCCCCTGTACTCTATTTCTTGGACTTTCTACCTTATGAAAAATACACAGTGTATGTGTACTGTACATAAATATGCCTTCATGACATCAAAGAGTCTGGATCTGCTGCTTGGGTAATCTATAAGATTATACCGACCATAACATAGCAGGCACATGCCAGATGCTTGACCCCTGACAGGCAGTCCCAGGCCATGCCATATTTAAACACGGCTAGGCGTGTAGTTAGCAGCCAGCATGCAGTTGAACAAATGCGCATTGTTGCTACAATTGAAACCACATGCTGAGTAATGTAACATAGGTGCAACTTTCTTGAGAATATGTGGACAGTTGGAAATGTGAATGTATTTTTTTATTTATGTTATGTCTGTGCGTCTCAGGGCTCCCTTACTTTGTTTTCTTAGTGAAACTCAGACAGATCAGACACCTAGGACTGATGGAGCTGGGTACTGACAGACCAGCTCTGTTCCAGCTGCACTGACTGTGGAAGAATTGGATCCGGACCCTCTTAACCAGTCCTCCAAGAGCAAGATTTCAGTTACCGTGACTGGTCACCAAGGACTATTTTATTTTAACCCACGTCAAATCTGAGCTTACCTATGGGGCTAAACCACAGCCTGCCGAGCCAAGTGTATCTGAATACAAACTCATTTCGCTGGCTGTTTGTTACTTCTTGGACAATTCAGCCACATACAGCTGTATGGAGCGATCTCCACCAAATGAAGCTTTTCAAGCAATCTCCACCAAATGAAGCTTTTCAAGCTTCATTGCGTTTGAAAAACTGCATGCTCTTTCCTCCCAGCTTACAGTCAGTGCATCAGTTCCTTATTTATTAGAAAATGAAATGAACAGAAGTTAGATATATATTGAATTTTGTCTTCGGGATAAACAAGATTAAAAGATTGATTTAATGCTTTGACTGCCCTTTGGTCCGTAAACCATAAGGGCTCGCGAGTGGTCTCAACTTACATTTACTTGGGATACTTCCAGTTGGTGATGTTTTCTAAGTCCATAAAGTTATCTTTTTATTGACTGTTGTGAAATAATAGCTAAATCAGGGTGCTGCTGAATTGAGGTCGTTTTCTCTATCTGGAAAAACACTGTTTAAAATTATTTTTTTCCTTTGGGGGCGACGTAATTACAGTGATGGTGATGATGACTGTGATGGGGAATAGACTGAGAGAGAGGGTGCTCCTTAAACCTGTTGATGCGCAGTATAAGTAACAACCAAGTCAAGCAGAAAAGAAAGCTAGAAGGAAACCGCATTTGTGCTAGTAATCTTCTTGACATTAATTGCATGTGTTGGAGCTGCCCGTAGTGTGGCCAAACAGGAGACACAGCAAATAGTCTCCGAGGTGTACGGTATTCTCACTGGGAGAGCCACACAAACTGCTTAAACAGTCAGTTTTCTCTGTGCTTTTAGCCTGATAGTATATTTTTGTCGTGACATGGCTGTGAATATGTTACCGTGATCGGATACCTGCCGTTGATTGAAAGAACATGACCTGCCCATCTACCACACAACACGGAGTTTAAAGACACCTAGCAACCCACAGATGAGCAATGCTTTTCTGGTGCCTGACCCTCCTTGCCAGCCCCTTTCCTCTGCAGCTCTCTGGGCCTGCTACCTCCACACTGGCGTCATCTGCACTTTCTCATTCGTCAGATCCAGAGGCAAGGTAGCAGGCACTTTGCAGGGCTAGTGGTCTGAACTCCAACCAGGTTCAGGGGAACCTGATGTGTCTGTGTGTTGAAAAGTCTTGGCATTTTAAATATGCTCCATGAACCATCAATCTGCTTCTCTCTGGGTAGGACACAGACAGCCTTTTGAAAAACTGGTAGTGATTAGAAAGCGTGGGCAGGGGCAGTCGCCTTGTGCAAGCCTCAGTCTAAGCTCAGAAGAGAACTTTTTCATATTGAAAGTTCAAAATAAGTGTTACTTTTTTTTTTTTATTGTTAAGAGGCCACTTGGAACAAGGAACACTGCACATTGTTCTGTACTACAAGGACAAATCTGTCCTTTACAAGAGGACAACTAACCAACCAAATATCTATCCATTTAATGAAGTTGTTTCTGCACATGTAAAAGTGTGCACCGAATAAATGCACCAAGCAATTAACAGTAGTGGACTTTGTTCCTTGATGATCTCAAATCTCTTGTGTGCGAGGCATACTCGTTTTTTTTTATTGTCCTAATTTTGGCTTTTATAAGTTTTCATGCTCCTGATTAGCCACTCAGTTGCCATTATGTTTGGTACTATGAAATAAAAAGATATCCTATGGAACAGAGGAGAAAAGCTGAAGTGCTCTAACAGAAATGCACTAAATAAACCACCACTACAGATTTGGAGCTTACATATTCCTTCATTCTTGTACCCACACCCATGGGCTGAAAGAGAGTCCAAGTTAACTGGAGGGGAGACAAAGCTGTTATACTTCTCACTTGCCAAGATAAGGATTTAAGGCTGGCTGCAGTTATTTTAATTTGCTTTTTTTTTCCTTTGCCTTTGCTTCTGGTTCCAGAAGCAGCTGAGAACGAAATGAGCTTTCCTCAGAATGCTTATTTGCTTTTTCTGGACTTTACTGGTTTGCTGCTGGGCTGAATTCCTGAGGCTATGCAGTTTTAAGTGATCAGCTATCAGATAGGAGGAATATTCTGTGGAGGCAGCAATAAGCTGTGAAGTACTCACAACATACTTGGTATGCTACAAGGCACGGATAGGAAAGCTTTACCGTTTCTGGAGAGCTGCAGTTTAGGTTGCAGATCAAAATAGCAAGACAAATTTCACAGGAAGCTACTACGGATATTTCTTTAATCCTTTAACTTGGTGTGTTCCAGAAAGAGTTAAGGTTTGCATGAAGAAAGAACAGGTCTTCATGTACCGGGACAGTGTTGTTCCTAGCTAGACAGGCCTAATCACAGAGCAAACAAGAGAAGAACGGGAGAAGCGTAGGAGAGAGCTGGAGAGACTGGCATTACTAGGGAAGAGTGGGAAAAGATTGGGATATTATAGAAGTCTAGCATGTGCAGACTTGTGCACATCATGGAAGGTAAAAAGAAGTATTTACATTTGATGGCCAAGGGTAGAGCTGCTGAACATTCAGAAGGTGCAGCAACACAGCCTGTAAGCCAAGAAGGTAGTTGACACTGCAGCAGTTTAAAATTAAGAGAGGGCAGTTATGAAGCATTTAGGTAGTTATGAGAAAGTGGGATTAGTGGAGAATTTGTCATGGGTAAACAACTTGGGTATTAGAAAGCAAGGGTTGTCTTTCAGAAGGTCAGGACAACATGAACTGAGATGCGGAGGAGAAGAGGTTCAATGAGTGAGAGGATTTCGACAGGAGTTAGAAACAGAACGAAGACAATGATCAGAATACTTAACTGTTTTTTGAATCAGGTGAGAATTAAATTGTACAAAATCAAATCACCTCTTTTCCTTTGTCTTCCATCTCTCCCCCTCCCCCCGGCTTCCCTTTTCATGTGTTAAATGAGTGTGGTGGAACTGTGCTGTAGGTACAGTGTATTGTGATTGAATGCTCTGTAATGCGCTCTGAGATACAGCAGAACAAAAAGTATAAATAGAATGCCAATTGCATAAAATAAATCTCTGAATTCTTGCTGCACCATGGTGAGGTAGCTCAGTTACAGTGACCACCCATGAATGCTAAGCACACAGTAGGGGGACATTTGGACTCACATCTCACCTATTATCTTGGTAGTAGGGTATGAATCTCTTTGAATGTGAAAGCCTGGTTTTGTTTAAGTGAAGAATATAAGAAAAGGCTCTTTCCTTATTTTTTTTTTCCCTTGAGCAGATGAAAGGTGGATAGAAGTGACTGTAAATTTTAGGTAGGGAAGAAGTGGGAAAAGGCTAATGCTTACTGAGCAGGAATTGTATTTTTCCAGCCATGCCCCTGAACTACCCAAATGTTAAGACTCTCCTGTACAAAAATGTCACTACTTGGTCTGTATAAATTCACTGTCAGAACAAAGGATGCTTTTTGGAAGGGAAACAAGACTGTATTATACCATTCAGTAACTAACAGAAGAAAGAGAATAGCTACTTCCTGCCAACATTCATACTCTGAAGATGGATGCACGAGGTGGTAGGTGAGCATTTAGTTCTTACTACAGCTGAATCTTAGTGGTGATTTATCCAGCTTGTGGATTAACTTTATAAAAAGACTCGGAGACATAAACATGTGGGGCTGGCAGGTTAGCTTAAGGCAAGCGGTATCTGACGATGACTGTAGGGGTCACCTGGAAGCAACAGAGTTGGTTGCATGCAGCATGGGGCAAGCAGACCTATGCTTTCTGAGCACCGCCAATGTGGCTGTTGCAAGAGCATGCTACCGTTGCGGGAAAAATGGGAATAAACTTCAAAGACCTTGTCTAGGTCCAACTAAACCTGTTAAGCTAGGAACCGTGTGCTGGTTCACACTGACTCATGCCACGTCCCTGGGTGACACTACGTGAATGTAATTTCTGGAGGCTGCAGAGAGCACAGCAGCAACAGAAGCAACTGCTCAGGTCCAGTCTGTGCTCAAGGGAATCATCCATCTGCTTGCCCAGACTACTGACAAACACAGCTTCTCTGGCAGAATCCCGTCTCTTCCTCCCCACCTCAGATTTCCAGTGGGCTTACAGGCTCCCCTGTAGCACTCACCAGGCAGAACTTCCACTGCCCCACTCAGAGCACTCGAGGTGACAAGAGCTAGCTTTTTTTCAAGAGGTTTTTTTTCCATTTTTCCTTTTTCCAGGCTATCATAGCTCCCCATTATTTGGTTTCTGTTACTCTGACTTCTTTCTGTTTGGCTTTGCCTTTCTTTCAACAGAAATTTCATTGCTTCTTTACCTACCCCTCCAGGCCCTCTTCACTTTCCCAGTGGGGAACTGTTCTTACCATCAGTACAGGGGTTTCCACTTCCCCAGCAGCTTGATAAGACGTGTTCCTTGCTGTCGTGTCCTCTCCAGTCACAGCAGCTGCCTGTCTGCCTGATGCTAACTCTGCTGCCTTAATGTGTGGTGTAGCACAACATGTGGCACAACAACTTTAGGTTCTTGCTGTACTTAGAGTTGTAGCACTCCAAGGTAGTACCATGGATATTTTCTATGGAGAGCTTAAGGGATGGGAACTGAAAGTGGAAATTATTTCACTACTCCCTCCCTTGCCTATCTGCTGATGCTGAAGTTTCTCTTCTCCTCCCAAGAGATTAATGCTGAACATGTCATCATCCCCACATTTAAATCAAATATTTCCTGAGGATTTGGGATACCCTGGCCCAAACTAATTTAATAAGAACAATAATTGCCTCATCTCCCACCACATAAGATCTCAATCCTCTTCTTGGCACAGGTATGCCATGTAGCAAATGTTTCTGTAGAAGACTTAAACTGTTCTGCTCTTTGAAGCTCTGGTTTTGCTAGCTGTTCCTTGTTGGAATAATTAAAAATTTTCTTAGTCAAATATTTTCAACCGGAGTGTGATTTGATACCCTGCCTGGCCTACTTTTGAAAATGGACATTTTCCTCTTTTCAGTTAGAAGAATAAAACAGATACCTAACTGTCTTTCGTTACTTTGTGGATGCTGCACAAACTGTCAGAAGGATCTGTCTTTGCAGTGTGAGTTACAGGCTGTGTGATTTGGAAAGCTGCTCCTATTCTGCTGGTTACATCCTTTCATCTCTGCCAACGGACCGTGGCTGTCAGTCCCACTCACCTCCTGTGCTCTGCTTCTTGTGAAGCCTGCTTGGCTGCTTTATTAGATGCATTTTAACTGCCTCCAGTTTTCTCATATCTGGCCTTTAATTTTGTCGACAGTAATGCAGAAAGGCTAATTCTATTTCCTTGGGCTATTTCAGCTTGAGGCCAACTTCTAGCACCATCAGCGATGTGAGAGCTTTTACATTCTGCTGCAGCACGTGGTGTCAGTCTCTCCCCTCTTCACTATGTTGTTTTGTTTTTTTATCGCCATTTCATGTCCCACAAGACCTTGGAGATACAGAGTCACTGTCTTGCCCCATGCTCGAGAGCTCTCCTGGCCACCAGTGGCTAGCCAAAGACACGTTCTCCTTATAAGCTCCTGTTGCCGGCTCTCAAACAGAGCCTGTCACATGCAGAGACACCGAGCCACCTGCATGTATGGGAGCACATAGGGCTTGGTGGTCATCACGCAGATATCTGAGGTGCATTTTTTCAGGATGGCCATAACCAAGCAAAGGAATGCCTTAGGGCTCAACCCCCCTTGGAATAACTCCTAACAAAAGTTAGGCTAAAAGTAATTAAGTATTTAGAAATCCTGAACAGATAGCACATATGCAAACTTGTAGATATAAATGGACGGAAAGGAATGAAAAAAACCCCAAACGTATTCTCTAAGCAGCATTTAATTCAGAACTGATGGTTTCGTTTACTCTGTATGACTCAGCTGAGAAGCTGGCAAATGCCTGGCAGCATTTATAACCAAGGTCTCTGGTTTTCACTAAGTCTTTATGTCTTCAGGTTACATTCACTGAATGGAGCCTAAAGCTGATGGATTCCTTTTCAGTGTTTGGTCCCTATGCACTTTTTGAATCATTTCAACTGAAAGATTTCCTCCCAACCTGCTAATTTGTCCTTCATTAACTTAAGCAAGAAGAGGTTTTGCCTTTCTTCCCACCAAGCAATTGCTTGCTGCCTTTTGCTTTGGAGATGTTAATTTATCTTGTGCATCACTTCGACACTTATTAATTGCCCATACAGACAGGTAATAATCTTTTCCATACTGACATTATTAACTCTTTAGGGTGTAACCCTGCTTCATCCTGGAGCCTGGAATATCCAAATCCTAGACAGAAGCTTTTTCTCTTAATTTGCTGACCATATTTTATGGGATTCTGTAATTGTAACTGATTCACACAGCTTGTTACTGCCTCTTTCTGAAATCGTCTGAAGGTAATCAATAACTCTGAGGTATTAATAGCTGTGAGGTGCCTTGTCTCCCTACCACCTCTAAATTTAGGCATTTGAGAAATACAATAATGAATTCCTATCCCCTTTGTTCCTCTCGGCATGCTAATGTAATAACCCTTCTCCTGTCTACTAATTCTCTTTCCTTTCCTGCTCTGACTTTATTCTCCTTCTTCCCCATTTCCCATCTTCTTTTTCCTAATCTATTTCCCCCTGGATTCCAGTTCATGATCCCTGTGAGTTGTAGCTGCATTGGCTGAGGAGATGTGGGGGAGGCCATCTCGTTAGCCACTGCAGCTAACTCTGCAGGGATCATGAATCGGAGCTCTCTGTTGCTGTAGTTCAGTCTCACATCGTAATGTAAACTGGAGCTGATGGCAACCCCATCAATGTGACAGCCTGAACTGCCTCAGCTAAGGAGCAGACGTACCACCTGTCCTGCCACTTCTGTGGTGGGGATGGTGACCCCCAGCATGGTACAGAAGTAGGTAGCTGTGTATAATCCTCCCTGTCCTCCATGGTTTGCTAGAGCTTGAGAGTCGGGGTCCTTAGACTTTTCATTCTTTCTTGTCTTCAAAAATTAAGCCTACTGCCTCTTCAAAATCAAGATTCCTTGCATAATCTCATAGTCCAAGATGGCTAACTTAAAAAGTCCGGTCTCACCTCAAACCACCCTGAGAGAAAAATAAAAAAATTGGCTAAAGTCTATTGCCTTGTACCTCCAGGGATGGACAACACCCCCCCACC
>Ga0065711_1027316_pt1 | contig 50985 bp, 34 predicted proteins | sample Hoacrofraction12_FD_59098 | JGI IMG/M metagenome (GOLD analysis project Ga0065711, IMG submission 59098) | Hoatzin crop microbial communities from Cojedes, Venezuela - Epithelial fraction 12 v2 (version 2) | ecosystem: Host-associated > Birds > Digestive system > Esophagus > Crop | place... | reverse complement strand
TCAGACAGAACTTCCTGTGCTTCAGTTTGTGCCCATTGCCCCTTGTCCTGTCACTGGGCACTACTGAAAAGAGCTTGGCCCCATCCTCCTGACACCCACCCTTCAGATATTTGTAAGTATATATTAGGTCATAATAATATCATTTTGTCTGGTTAAGTTAGGTGAGTTGGCTAAGCTAAGAATCTGGGATGCCATTACAAGTGCATTAGGTTGGTTAGCTATTCAAAAAGGATTTAAAAAACCAACACCCTAACACCCCTTTGCTTGCTCCGCACCCCCAAGAAGCCATTTATTTCTTCCTCTAATGCCTAAGGAATTATTTTCACATTCTTTTCGATTAGTACTTCAGTGTGAAACCATTGTCTGCAATACGAGTTCAGCTGTTATCTACTCCCTAAAAAAAAATTATTTCCACATTTGCTATGTAACAGTCTGACAAACAAATAACACCTGCAGAGGATCATGCTCAATAAAGAAAGGGAAGAAAAAAAGGGGGAAAGCATGAGAATTCCACTAATGCTCGGTGATTGATCTTGTTAGTACGCATAGCCTGTCAGAGCACATTGCCCCAGCGCAAGCACACAGCACTGAAGAACCAGCAGCACGGGAAAGAAATGCATTTCTATATAGATCACAGTCAGACACCCTCCCCCAGCCTTCTGAGCGGAGCTTGATTGTCAGCATTATACACAGGCTCAGACAATGCTTTCAATAGACGCCTTTTTGGAAGACAATTGCAGAAAGCATGATAACGGGATTTGTCACCCTGATGTGGCTGCTGTTTCAGCAGGCATTATAATAATGAAAGGAAGTTTTACTAATTGAAAATGTGAATGAAATTCAGCTGTCTTTTTATTTTAATTCTTTTGGATGAAAGCCAATTAAGATCATCTGTCTAATGCATCTATTCACCCCTACTGCAACAATGTGTCAATTATAATGGATGTCTAATAAACTCAGACTTCCCAGGACAGAGAGCTGAGCATACAAAACAACTAGTGAGAAGCATCAGCACGTACCTGTAAAATATTTTGGAAGGACTGGCCAAACCCTGCAAATGTCTGAGCCTATTCTCCACAGCCTGCCTAAGGGGAGTTAACCTGCACGTCCTCAGCCGCGGGTGGTTTGGGAACATCTGTGTCTTCCCACCACTGTTAGGCACTAGTGGTCCTCTTCAGGCACACCATGAGACCCCATCAACAATATGCAAAGCTATTAGATATCTATTAAAGAGTATACAGCATTTGTGGGGCAAAAAAGTCTGAATGCGACATCACCTGCATGTTTCACCTCATTTCATGTCTTTACTCAGGTGTTTCTGCAGTGATATGGGGTCTTGCACCCCAGGAGGCATCTGACTCTCTCTTGGGTTCTCCCCACTTGCTGACAAGTGTGAGCTGAAGGAAGGGGGCTTGTGGAGGGAAACCAGTGATGCTCACCCTCTGTCCACAGTATACATCTTTCAGGTGTTTTGCCTGAGAATAGCTCTAGTCTTATAGAAATGTTGGATAAACATTGCCATGTTTACATAAGAACACTGCCTTTATAAGATGCACTTTCTCACTACGTAAAAGCCACTTTAAAATTAAGGTCCATGTTAAACATTAAATCTTTTCCGTTGCTGTCACCAGTGCTTCTTCTGTGTGCATCTCTGCCACTGCTTTTGATGCTTCTGCTGTATCTGTAGCATATGGATGGGGATATCAGGGGCCTGATTAAACCATTTTTCAAGAGTGGAGAGTAAAAAATACAGTAATTTTTTGAAACTTTTGTAAAAATAACTTCACTGTAATCCTTTTGTGTTTATTTTTCTGCAGATATTCTTGACTATGATTTTACTGGAGAAAGTCTTGCTTAAGAAAGACACACACTTAGAGTGAAGACTGTAAGATACACATGAAACTCCAACCCATCCATGGCAAGAGTTTGTCCTAAAAGCCTACTCAAGGATTAAGTTCACCCAGTCAGGCAACAGAAAACTTCCCTGCATGTCCCTGTTCAACTAGAATAGACCAGATACAAAGAATGAAAATCTTGCTCTTGAGTATATGAAAATCAGCTCCAAGCCAAGTATTAATTTGAAATTATTATCCCACAAACCCCTATAGCTGACAAGAACCTTCCAGAGTCTCATCGGTCGTTTATAGACAGTGTGTAAACAGAAATGAGACACAATTAGTTGAATCTGCTCCGGTAACGAAATTACACAACCAGCTGTGGATCCACCAGAAAGCCTTTTTGGTTGCAGGCAGCACCTATGAGAGCAGAAGGTGCTTTGGGAACAAGAAGCTCAAAGGCAGGAGCAGAGAGGCCAACAACGGTAACAGTACCTCTAGGATTAGTGCCTTACTTGTTAGGGATGTTTTTACCTCAGTCCTTCATGTTATTATTAGCCTTACAACAGTAAGGCAGGATTAAATATTTATCCTTTCTATACCTCCCATTGACCTTTCTGTTCTAATCTCCAATTTATGTTCTTATTAAAATCACTATAAAGGTGAAATATACAGTTTCACAGATGAACTTCATATTTGCTGATCTGGTGAAAAACTTGGTTTGGAAATCACCTGCAATATCCAGCCTCACCTGAATTGTCAGGCATCTATATTCGTACTCCTGTTCCAGGCTTAAAGCGTCAGACAATTCTGGAACTGTTAAGCCATATGTTATCCCATAGTGGCACTTCCTTAGCATTTTCTGTTAAAACTGTTTTACCTGCATGACCCTACTAAATATTCGTTAGATCCTAGACGGACAAAATTTACATTTGTACAGGAAAATAAACAGTTTACTTACATTCTCTTAGGTGAAGTGCTGCTTTGACCCTCTTCTGTGTTCATGGTCTCTGCTTTTTGGTTCAAAGAAAGTAAACTGCCACCAGCTCCTCTTTTGGGTTTGTCTTTGTAATGCCCGCGGCACCTCAGGCTTCACAGGTTCAACAGGTGGGATCATCCCCCTGGACCCTGGCATGAGGCATAGCGTGCTCTGCTCAGCTCTGCCATGATAGCACATGGTCTGTGTATGCCCAGCGGGGGCAATTTCTCCAGGCACCTGGGGAATTTCTTTATGGAGGGAACTCAAAATGCGGGAAATTCCGGATCTTTTGGGGTTAAGGAAAACTTTTTAAGGATCCACATTTTACGTTTCAGTCTTAAAGGAGTAAGGAAGGCCATTAACTTGTGAGTTTAGCCATTAACTTGTGAGTTTAGTCCCAGGACCTTCCTATGATAAGGATTTTTTGGTAAAAGCATTACAAGATAAGATTTTGAAGGAGAACAGTGCACGTATCTAGTGCTTACTACAGAGATATTGCTCACCCTTCACCCTACCCCCCAAAAACCCCCAAATCTTGCTTTATAAAAGGTTTGGAGGATCCTGTTTGATAGTGTAGTAAGTGCACAGTGCAGGCGGGCATTACCTGCTGATTGGGAGGGCAGATGCAGAGAGAGGTGATGTTTTCAGGGCAGTGGGTTGAAAATATCATCTTGCAGCAGCATTTTGGGTTGATATAATATTGCATTTCTCAAGATCAGTGAAAATATCAAAAGCTTTATCACGATCTGGGCAACAACTTTAGAAACTTAGTAGGATTGCTACAGGTCTGTCTGAAGGATGTTCTGCATGAAGATCCTGTAGGCCTTAAACATGGCCCAGGTGTTGGTGTCTAGAGAAAAGCTGCGCCAAATGTCATAACTGGATTACACCGGTGAATGACTGGTAGGACAGAGAAAGAAGGCTGTGAGGGGGACTTGGGCCAGGGGAAATGAAAACCTGTGTTTTGTCTTCCTTGGTCGTGATTCCTCACAAGGATGCATCACAGAAACAGCTCAGGACTATAATTTGCACAGATGGTAGGAGCTCTGAATAGAAAGGCAGAGAAACAGAAGTGAGTTTAGAGGAAAAACAGAAGGAAAGGTGGCCTGAGTGTGACTCATCTCCTGTTTCTCTGCCCTGAAACCTGGAAGGAAAGTAACACAGAGCTGCTAAAGAATGTGTTTTATGAAAAGAGGTGAGGAGTTAAAGAAAGAAAAGATTTCAAGACCTTTACGGCCAGCCGTGGGCACATCTTCACCATCTCTGCCAGCAGGTCTTACCAGCTCAGGCCCTGCTACACTAACAAAAGACACATGGTTTCTTGTCATTTCCAAGTGTGGTCACAGTACCTTGCTAAGGGCTTCATTCACAAAGGAGAATGACGAAGAGGAGAGTGGTTTGGAAAACGTTGTTCAAGATTTTCATTGGGAACAGTTCGCCAAGAGCCAATGGTATAAGTCAGTAAAGAGAGATTATTTTGGAGATGAAGGAGAGGCTCTCTGGACAGCAGTAGCACACTGTGCAACAAATAAGTTGAGAGATGAATAGATGCAGTGGCAGTGAAGGAGGCAGATGGATTTTTTTTAGTAAAAGAAAGACAAATATTATTATCCTATAAGCATGTAAGAAGGAAGAGACCAAAGAGGGAGCAGATGCAAAGTTTAAGTTTTCACTAGAAAAAGAAGGATGGGATAGGTGACAGGATGCAATGGAAAGCAGGTGAGGAGATGTTGTTATTCCAGCAAGTGGAAGGTCTGGAGGAGAACTGCAGATAAGAGAGAAGCCTGCATGTATTGTAAAAGGAAAAGAAGTGTGAGAAAGGAGAAGGAAAGCCACACTGTCTTACTTCTAAGATTTAAATTGATCCAATATAGTGTGGAGGGAACAGAGGTGGCAACTGGAGGGAAGCGCTGGTGTGGGTTTGGGCACAGGAGTCAAGGGAAGGGATGGAGCTAAGGAGATAGAAGAGCTGAAGGAGGAAAGCAGTGAATTTGTAAATATTAGTAAAAATAGATATGAGGCTCAACCCAACAAATTAATATTCACAAATTTATCACTGAAAACTAAGACGCTTCTCCTCACACAAAATGAAAATTTCAAGCCATATAACTGAGTGTTAAACACTGCTTTCTCAGGCTAGAAAAGTGCCTGGTTATGGGTAGAACTACTCAGGAGGCAGTTTCCCTCTCCTTGCACAACAAAAATATTCCATCAGATGAAAGGTACTTCAGTCATTTTCTAGTTCTCCTAATATAACAAATTTATCCACACAAATATGTGATTATTATCTCTGATTTAGTCTGTGTTTTTTATCTACTAGGTATGTGAAGCAGAGCCACATGCAGTGAAAATGCTTGGTGCAAACAAATAGTACTAAGAATAATACTTAAGGAATGGTGAGCCACTATATGCTATCATGACAATAAGTGTATAGTTTTTAGGTTTATATTAGGATTGCATTTGTGGAGATTTTGCTGAACAACCCATAGTATGGAATTTATTTTCCTGAGAACAGAATTTATCACATTATATCATCACTGGCCAATGTATTACTATCACTGTACGGAATAGAGAATTCTTTCTTTTTCCTTCAATTTTCCAATCTTATGAAAATACCGTGGAGAGAAAATCATGAGGTATGTTGTTAGGACTTTCAACAGCTTGTCCAGCTGTGAGACATTCATTTGCTTTGTCTGCAAATACTATTCCAAATTATCTCAAGGATCTCTCTCTGCCGCTCTCCTCCTCAGACTGGCTCTGACTCCCCCGCCTGTTGCCCACAGAAATGCCCTCAGACTGCATCTGGAAAGGCTGTGCAGTAAATGTGAGATAACATTTTAATCTGTACTGCCATGCCAGTGGATTTCCAACCCCTTTTTCAGTAAGATAACGTATAGGGTGCAAACATTCTTATGTCTCTCCAGAAGTGGGGAAGGATTGTGCCACCTTCCTCTTGTGTTTGAAAACAGCAGTTCTGAAATGCAAACCACCTGCAAGTCTGGCCTGTGACTTTTGTGGCACAAATCCATCCCAGACAACCCAGACCTTTTTGGCCAATTAACCTATTGTTGATCACAGAGCACGGAGTCCAACTTGCTACATGCTGGCAGCATATTGACTCATTTCTGCTGGGAGATCAATGCACAAGATAAGTGCTACAGCAGCTTGCTCTGCTCCTTCTACAGATGCACCAGTGCTTTTGAACCACAGGAGCCAGAGATGGGGCAAACCTGAAATGATGACATTTCTCGACCACTGTGGAAGAAGGAGGCCAGGATTTTAAGCAGACGTTTGTGCATTTTCGATATCATTGAAGTGTCTCCAGCACTAAAGAGAAATAAATATTCCTGGATCCATCAGTGATCACAGCACAGGTTGCTAGATGAGCCTCACAGGGTTAGGCTATACAGGGACACCTTGGAGAACTCTTGCCCTATGTCAATGGAACTGGCTCTGCATCAGACCTCTTGCCTCTCTGATAAAGACAGCAAAGCCTGGGCTCTGCCCTCCTCATCACACTCAGGCTGGACATCGCCAAATGGCAAAGTCACTCACTGTTCCCAGGCTCTGCTCCCTGCTGCTGAGGAGCAGTCTGAAGCCATTGGTTCTGCATCATCTTCTGCTTCTGCACTGGGTGGGTCAGTGCAGGAGCTGTCTTTCAGGAGTATGGAGGCTGTATTCCCCATCTGTTTTCTTTTGTATGTTTTTACAGACAGTGACTTGTAAGGTGTCCAGATGCATTTGGACATAACACATACAAATCATTCAGGCCCCTCATAAATGAAATCACTCTGTGAGTAGCAGGACTGAACGAGCTGGATGCCTAGAAATTTGCACCCCCTAAATCCTCCACCACTCCAATGTGTTGCATTTCCGTCCTCCATCTCATTTGTTCATCCTTTACGTGTTGGGCTGGGCAAGGTACATGTGCCTTGGCAGACCCTGAGCTGATGGTACGTCCCAGCTGCCTCCTGAGAAAAGTCTGGGTGAGGTTTCTTCTTCAAAAGCCTAGAAATGTCATGTCTTCAAACCTCAGTCTCTCTGTCAAATGCAGTTGAATTTGGCAAATAGGTTTAGAAATTTCTAGCAAAGAAAAGGAGGGAGACACGTGAACAGACAGGCACAGACAGACACATGCTGCAATTGCAAAAACTTCATGTCTGTAAGAAACCAGATGGAAAATGACTTGGTCTGTGCTAAGGGAAGGTGTGGCTTCTCCACTGTATAACTCAGCTCCTGGGGTGTAGAGGAACAGGGGAGGGAAAAGACACATCTTCAAAACAGGGACAAGACAAGGCCACGCTGGAGATGTGGGAGGAGGGAGAGGTGCCCAAGGGCTGTCAGCAGTGTGGCTGGGCTGGGGACAGGTTTGCACCCTCTGTCCCCCAGCCAGGCTGATACAGATGGACAGGAGGAAAGACAGGGTGGGGTAAGTCTGTATGAGCCCTCCTCTTGCCAGACACACTTCTGCATGACCGCAGGGAGCCGAACAGAGGCAGAAGGTCTAACTTCTATCCCTGCCTCTGCCCATCCCATTTATTTGTCCTACCTGCTTCTTTTTTGTCTCGCTGGGTCATTTAAGCTGAAGTTTCTGCAGTGCCTAAACCAGAGATATCCTCATCTTGTCTAGCACCTCTAGATGACACTGTAATACAGATGAAAAAGAGAGATTCAATCTCAACATGTCCCCTTCATATTTATTAATAATATCAGCTTTGCTTTTTATTATTTTAGTGGTTTTGTGAAAATAGAAATAATTGTTGCTGATTATTATTTATTTAAGTGATGACAACATGATTAATAATACTTCAGGATGGGAAGGATTCACACTAAACAACCTACAATGGGGAGGTATTATCTCTGTTGGTGGCAAAGCTCATAATATGCAGGCATTGGAAAAATGATAACCCACCTGTAGAGGAAGAATGATTAAAGACAAAGATGGATGTGGCAACACACAGATACAGGAGATCAATATTTAGGATATAAAACAACTTAAGAGCCTGGGCCCGTGAACTCACTCTGACACGAGAAGTTCTTCCTGAAGCGAGGCTATCAGCTGACGTACCTGTTATCCACCTGCCCGTTGAGGTGGGTTCAGGATCTGCTTGTGGAGGAACAGCCACCAATGGACAAATTTTTCCCTGGTAGACCCCACTGTCATACATAGCTTTACCAAAACTAAATTCATACAGTCGTTTCCATATTTAAAGAGCTACCAAATTACTGAATGCTTTTAGCAAAGCTTAGGTCTGCTGCCCCCACACATTTTTCCTGTTTTAGTAAGCATCTTCCAGTGGCCTCCTTTCTGGTCATAGCACCAGTGCTAAAAGCCCAATATTTGTGCTTGGTCCTACAGTCCGAAGTTACTGCGCTTCCTGCATCTCATTTCCATCTTCTAATAGGAACAGAGAATTGTAGAACTGGTCATAACGTTTGCTCACGAAAAATTGTTGGGTTGCTTTCCCAAAGAAATTGAAATTCCTAAGATTTTGATTATGAAATTTCACTGTGATGCCTTACACAGCCAGCCCTGTGGCTTCCTTGTGCTTGTACTCTAACTGTGCTCTTCTCATAGCACCTAACACCTTTTGCCCTTTTCAGGACAGTACACTGTGGAGGCAAGGTCAGCTGTCAGCCTGGCCCATACAGAAGAACAGAAGCATAAAGGGGTGGGACATGTATCTAATGTTTCCCCAAACACCTTGGTTTTCACTTGTAAGATTGCCAGGTATTGACTCGCTTGTTTGTTTGTTTGCTAAAAGGTAATCATTTTCCAAGCGCAGTTTTACATGCCTGCAAGAGACACTTTAAATGAGACATTTTCTACAATCAAACTGCTGTCAAGCAGCCTGGGATGCTGGGGAGTGCCTTTGAACAACCTCCGGGGTGAAGCACAGTCACCTCTCCTGCAGCCATTTCTGCTTTTCTTCCCTTGTCGCTTTACCAGCCACTGCAAAGTGGTTCTGCCGCCATGCTGGGCTTGGAGCCTACGTTAAACAAGATGCCGGTTGCCGTGTAGTGAGTATTTGGTTCAGCACATCCTCAGCTGTTAGAAACAAGATGCCTGTGAAGACCCTAAGAGAGAAAATTTCTATACAGGCACAAATTCACTCTCTGTTCCTTTTCATTTAATTACACGAGAAGAGCTGTTGAGTTTAGATTGTGTTTGCATTTTGGTTATGAATGCATGGATTAGAAATACAGTTTACAACAGTGGTCATGTTAAAGAATGTTTCCCTGTGTTGTCTTTGTGTTTCTTCAGTGAAAGATTTCTGTATGTTTTTTTCCAGAGATTTTTCACGGTAATTAGGCCTAATTCTTTAATTGCCTCCCCCTCCATCCCTAAAAATGCTGCTGCTTCCTAGTGATTCTGGATATAACATATGTTGCCGGATATAAACAGGGGGGCCTATTAACACGGTAATAAATTTGCACGCTCTATAAATTCTTGCATCATTCATAATCTAAAATAAAAGATGAAAAAAAAAGCTTTGATTTGTTGCCTTTGGACTGACCTTCAACATGTAGATTTATATGACAGAAAACAGTGTTTTGAAACTCTCCATTTCTTTAGGCTGGGGGGGGAAAAAAAGCCTTTTATAATTTTTTTTAATGGAGTACAGTTGGTCCATCAAGTTTCAGTTTCATTTTGAAATGTGCCCTGGGAGAATGTGCCATAAATGCCAACATATTCAGCAGCATGAACTCAAGATGATATCAGCTTGTAATGGTGTTTTGTTGCCAGTGACTTCTACCAGCTCCATTTTTTTTAAAAGGAAAGATAGAAGAAATGCCTTAGAATGCTGTTTATCGCTTGTTCCCTCAGAGGAGCAGAATACCAACTATTATCTTCCTTCCTCATCTTTGGTGCCTTCTTTATTGAAAATTCTCAGGCAAGGATTCTGCTGGGTGCATTTACTGTTGACCTCAGACAGCAGTAACATGATTTCCTTGCTGACTAAAGAAAATACAAAGCTGCAAAGGACATGTATTTTGATTGACAAGCAATAGGTACATCTGTCTTCAGACTTCTAGATTCTTAAAGATACTGCTGAATAAACCATGCAGTTGCCATCTTGCAATAAACATAATTCATTCCCCCCAGAAACACATTCAATTTTAAAAGGAGCTTTGTGTAAAACAACAGTACTAATAAAATGATGACAACATATATTATGAGAAAGAGTCATAGGCAATGTAAATCAATATAAATCAGCTGAAAACAATGGATACATTTCTGTCTGCTAAAATATATCCCTTTTATCTTAGTTATATTAGGCAATTTGTTAGAATATGTGACCAAATGTGTCTGAATAGTACAGGTAGGGTAGGAACACGATAGCGATTTGACAAAGTAGCCCCTGAGAGAACGTGCATTTTTCACGACGTCAGAAGTTAGTTCCCTTGATGAAGATAGCAGATAGGTTTGCTCTGTGTAATCCTGTACATAAATGTCTTCCACATGAAAACCCAACCTAATTTCTTTCTGTTACTATGCATCATTATCTTAAATATTTTTGTAACCATTTCATTACCATTTGCTCATTCTTCTATCTCAATTGTTTTGTCTCACATCATCAAACTGAGTATTAATCTTGTGCTCTGTACAGCCTTTAACGACTACTCTGGCGTCAGAAGCCACATCTGCAATAAACATACCCGATCCGATGTATTGTTAAGCACTGCGAAGGTGCCCTGGTGCCTGCAGCTTCTGCAGAGAAGTAGAGAAACCTGCATTGCTCTGAAGAGGCACCTCTGAGAACCAGCTAAGAGGTTTACTTGCTGTCATTTAAAAATAATGGACTTATTTACTCAGTGTCTTTTTTATTCTCTCTGAGCAAATAAGCATAAAAGATCCTGTTAGGGTTTTGTTTCCAGAGTGACATTCTGGGATTTTATTTTTCTTCCCCTTTCCTTTTTTTTTTTCTCTTCTGAAAGTGAAAGTTTATTATTTTTATTGATTGGCCAATTAGAAAAAATGGTGTCTGCTTACCTGTTAGAATGGAAAGATTCGATTACAAAGCCTCAGGAGCAAGCTCCGGCTGAGTCCTGCTCTAAAGAGACATGAAAGGGTACAGTGGCAGTTAAGTCTCCTGGCACATGAAGGCGTGTAAACCATTGATCACAATACGAAATGCTGAAAACTGAAAAGGAATCCAATTTATTCTAAATAAAACTACTCTGTTCTCCAGTGACAGATTCCAGAGTCAGACACCAGAGAGGAACTGACAGCAGATGTTTTAGAGCCAAGACACAGAGAGGCTGAGTAATAGTATAGAAAAGAAATTGCTTTGAACTTCACCCCTGCTTTAAATACTTCAAATCAATAGGGTCACAGAGCTCTTTAATAGAGTGATGAGGTCTTGCCCCAGCAGATCTTCACAGTGACAAGTTGATGTGCTTCCTAGCAGCAGGGTCATAAAAATTTCAGGCTTCCCTCTGAAAGGGGGCTTTGTATTAGCGGGGTCCATTTGGAGTAACTCCCTTGTATGGCCACTCTCAAAAGCTGAGCCCTAATAGTCTACATCTAAATGGGACTGACCTCATGAATTACCTCAAGAAACTTAATCTATAAACTGGCTTCTTCTTATGCAGACTGATGAATTCTTGTTTATTCCTAAATGGCTGTCACAAAACCTATTCATCAAACTCTTAACGGGGGAGAGAGTCTCACATAATCCTGCTTCAAGTGCGGCACCATTAAATAATCATTAGACTTCATTGCTGGTCTTGAGACCCACTCCAAATCGACAAAGCAAGCTTTTTACCATTCATCAGAACTGCATTTAGATGAGATTTTGACCTGATAAAAAAGGGTGTTTTTTGTCACTATCAGTTTCATGGCTGTGCTCTTTCTCCTTTCAGAAGCTGTAGTGGGGTTTAGTTTTTTTCCCTTTCCTTAACAAAAGTAAAAGAAAATAAAGGCAGATGGCCAGCTCTTTCCAATATCCGTTTGCTTTATTTGAGCAGTTTAATGTAGTGAAACAGAGTGAAATGTTGCTACTTGCTAAATGGTAAACAACGCCATTACCCAGAATTCAGCAGCAGACTGATACAAAACAGGGTGCTGGTGATTAATTAAACTGTTGTTGTAATTGTAATGCATGATACATAATAGATAGTGTGCTGTGTATTTTAAAAGCTGCAAATTAGCAAATAATAACTTCCTTACGTAGCACATCTCCATTCCACGCTGTTAATGCACAAATAATCAAAAATAAAAGGTCATTACTGCTAACTAATAAAAAGAATGTCTTTTGATTTTCCTTACTCTGTAACCATGTGCTGGAGGAGTTGGATATTGTGGGGCAGCAGATCACACAGCCCTGCAGAAAAAAAAGTGGGCCTTTTTTCTGCCATCTCTCTTGGGTACAAATGCATCATATTCATTATTAATCAATAACAATTAGAATGATCAGCCTGAGCTGAGAAATTTCAGTATCTAGTTCTGAGCTGCTATAATCCCAATTACCATCATCTCCCTCACAAGAGAAAAGTTCATGTTCTGCAAATAACTGCCAGGCAACGCTCTCATTCATGTGGCGAATTCGAGCGTGGCTCCCATGGAGAGGTAGGCTGAGGTTACTTTCCCTATTCTCTGTGATACTGAAGCGTGTACCTTACTTCAGGACTGATAGTGTCACTTGTTATTACAGGACGATGCCTGTCTTTAAGTTTAAACATGTGCCTGAATGCCTAGCCAAACTTGGCCTAAATCCCTGTCGTGTATCAGGTTTGAGCTGATAATAAAACAAGCTGAGCCTGCTGGGTTTTTTCTCTGTTTACTCAGTATCTGTCAACCAGGGCAGGATGCTCTGACTTTGAAGGTTTTCTCACCCACCACCAAAGGCTCAAGACCTGCTCCCTCGGGAGCGTGCATCTCTGCTGGGGTGCTGAGCCCGGCTGCCATGACCTCCCTTCCACGGACTGCATTTATGGTACCAGTCTTCCCTATTCATTGTAAAGACCAATGTAAATGATGGAGGCATGACCAGCCATTGCAAAAACTTATCAAGAGCAGAGTTTTCCTTTCAAACTCTGAGTGCTGCTCTGCCTGGGTAGCCCTGTTTCACCCATGGGGTTGCAGAAGTTGCTCTTGTATGGTGCTGTACCTATCGCTGGAAATCCTCCAGTGGCAGAATTGTCCCAAATTGGTGCTGTGGTTGCTGACAAGCCGACTGTGAAGGACAATTAATCAAATGGAATACTTTGCCATTTAATTTTAATCTCATTGATAAGAAAACTACGGATAAAATAATTATTTTTAAAAATCTTTAGAAATACAAAACACTCAACCCAAATGGAGACTGTTATGCTGCTTTCAGTCTGCTGCATTCATTTTTAATACACAGATACCTTAAAGTAACTGGCCAATGTTCAATGCAATATTTTTCCTCTCTGATCAAGCTTTTTTCCTTTTCCCAGTACGTATCTTCAGGTACTCTATCCACATACTTACGTGCGTTCTTAGTTTTGCTCTGTTCTCCGTTAGTGACTAAGAGGGAGGAGATAGTTGAGGAGACACTGTGAAGGACAGAGGAGAGAAATGAAGTACAACTGCTGCCTATGTTTACAGAATGAAGTTCACAGGATCATGTGTCTCAGAGAAATTTAATAAGATTCTGTGAGTACGTGGTGTACTGTACTGTCTTGTGTGCATAAGAGATGCACACAGGTCTTGACATTCATATTTATTCATACAGGATTCTGAAACGGCATGATTTTAAATATAGCATAAAATCCAAGGATAGTGATAAGGATGGAGGATGATAGTGGAGCCTGATGCCTTAATTAATGCAAAGGCTAACCCTGATTTTGAGAAACGGCAAGTTCTTCTGCCTACACCCATACTGCTGCCATCCTCTGCTGTGCGGAGAGGTGCGAATCCTTGGCCAGAATGCAAAGAAATAGTGCAGCCATAGTCTGGCTGTACACTGCTGTTAGAGAATAAAACATCCATGTAGAATAAATATCCATCTGCCACCTTTTTATATCCTGCCTGCCGTTTCCGTGATCTAAGGATGTGTTGTTTACCCATGCTGTTTAGTCTCCTTCTCCTTCAACTCTTTCTTTGATTCCCTCTGTGAGGGATGTGGGAATGCCTGTAATATCTTTTATGAATATTATATGTTCCATCTGCTTCTTGGAGTGCTATTGCATTGCTCACAATATTACAAGGAGTTAATTTCAGTGGGGGCTCCCAGCTCCTAGCAAAGGAAACAACAGGTTGGGACAGCAGAGCTGGTGATCAATTTGCTGAACAGGCAATGCAGGCAATGCCTTTATGTTTTACCTCACTTTACTCGAAAGAGTTGCATCGGGTCTGGAGTATAAAGGAGCATAACACAGTGGAAAGCAAAGCTGTAGAACAAGAGAAAGAAAAGTTTCTGGGAGCAGGAAAGCAGAAAAAAGTCAAATTCCACTTTGAGGACTCAAGGGTGACATTTACCATGATACATGTACCCCTCTGCCTCCTTTGATGCAAGGAGCCACCTGAGATGCAGCCCATCATTATTTGTAGGTCTCTAACTTTCAGTTAAAACCTAAGCATCCCCTCATCATCCCATTCTTCTGCTCTCGGCTTTGGTGACTTGGTTACCCTCCTTTTTGTCTTCCTAATGTGCTGAGTTTTTCATGTTTCCAGCATTTTCTACATTCTCATCTCGCTTCATATCATTCCTCAAAACCAACACCATCCAGCAGTACTACTTGAATATTTGTCCAGTTTCTTGCCTTATCTCCCTCCTTCCGTACAAGTCTAGTACCTGAGTTTAGGATACACAGCACTTTAAGGAGGAATTGCATTAGCCCTGAATGTAGTTTGTCATAAGCTTAGGTTAGTCAGTGTTTCTGCAGCATTTTGTTTTCTCAGCTATGTTTTCAATTGACTGTAAATTTTCAGTTTGGCTTTTACACGCTTCTTACTCATTAACCTACATGTATATTGTTATTTCTTGGTGGCTAAAAAACTACTGACATAGTCTCTTTCAACAGCCTGTATGTTCCACATCTGAAAGATGTGCAAAAGCCTGTCTTCAGACACCTATCATAATGCATCAGTCTTGCTATGATTAAGTGACTTAGAGAGTGGGTAGTAAGACACATCTTTTTACCAACAAGAGCACTGACTTGCTCAGGCATTTGTGACAGCTGCAGGAGCGTGGTTTGACTCAGAGTATGGAAATCAAAATGGTGCTGAGCCCACAAGGCGTTACCTGTGCAGGAATGCATATGCTCTGCTTCGCAGCCAGGCATGAGAATTAAGACGTGTTTCCCGGTCCGTGAAAATACCTGGCTAAACTAATATTTACTGTAAAGAAAATCTCTAGAAAATGAACATTGAGCTTTGGTTTGATCTCTTTAAAAATACTAAGAACAGCTTATGCTTTCTTTTGACCTCAATTAGTGTTATAGGCTACTTCCAAGGCAATATAGGCCTCTCCAGTACAACAGCCTCCTAAGTCTTGATGAATTCCTCACTCACCTATGTAGTGGCTCTAGCATCTCCAGTTTCTCTAACTCCAGCTTCTCTCCCTCTCTCTGTTCTACTCTTTTAATTAAGAACTGCTCTTTAAATGTTTTTTTTTTCATTTTATAGGCTGTTGACAGTGTCATTAACCCTTGCTTTCCTTGAATTCTTTGATGTGTTTTCCTTCACAACTGTATTAAGTATGGTCCATTTTCAGGAAGATATTACCGACTATCCAGGGAGCAATCTTGAATTCTACACCCAGAGTGCTAAATTTGTCTTGGGGATTCTCAGCATCACTTATCTGAGCTGAAGTCCTGCTTGCAACAGAATGTTAGTTCCACTCTTTGTGAAGGTCTGGTGTATTTTTAATGGACATCTCAATCTCACATCATCTCAGAGGGATGGGCAGGAAAAAGTGTCTAAAGACAAGTATTTATATTAAATATATAGATCTTTTTATTTGGTAAAATAGTTATTGAGTCATCAGATATCAGGCATTTTTTTTACATGAATCAAGTTTGCATGTGTTTATGAAGACTTTCTGCAATGTCACATATTACTTATCAGATAGCAAATGTAAGGAAAGATTAGACAACAGCTGGACTTTTGTTTTGTAACAGTGAGAAAAGAAAAAGGAGTTTCATTCATCTTATTTAGTACTGGACTCTCATGTTCAGACCAGTGTCACTTGTTCAGTTTATACAAACTCTTGAAAAAAAGTTTATTAAAGAAAAGAATGCAAGAAGCATTAAGTGGAAAATTTTATATTCAGTCCCTAGCCAATGTGAAATGATTAAATGCCCAGACGATACCCGGCTTAGTCAAAGTGTCATGAGAAACAGCTGCCTGACCATGCTAATTTCATACTGAGAATTCCTGAGATTCCTGCAGTATTAGAGATTTTCACATGGTATAGTACCATGATAAGAATACTGCTTTATTAACCATCTTAACAGTTTTGTGATATGCTTGTTATGCTGGTAGAAAAGTAATTCCTCAGTTTCCATCATACCTGGTACCATGCTCTGTGGATAAAATTCAGCAAATGTGTAAGCGCCCTGAAAGGCTGGTAACCTGAGAAACTTAAAGGAGGGTGTGTGGTCATCACTTTCTCTACGGAGAACCTGATGGGTAATTATGGAGATCTTTTCTCCCTCACTGTGGGCACAAGGACTTTTAAAGGTCTTTTCCCTTGATTTTGCTCAGCTGTCATGCTGGTTTATAGATGAGTCATAAATGATGCCACAGGAGGAAGGAAGCTAAAATTCTTTGGGTGAGCATCTTTATGCTCATGGCAAAGTGTGACCATCTAAGGAATAAAAAAGTTGTGAAGTCTTAGTTTAAGGATGGGGGGTGGGGAAGAGCGACCTGTTAGCATACTGGCAAAGTCAAATGTAGCACAAATGTTTTTCTAATCAAATAGATGAGATCATAAGATCTGACACCAACAGAAGTGAAAGAGTTGTTCCTGCAGTGAATACTCTGCTTTGCCATTCGAATGGCTTCATTGTATTTGGACACCATGAACACGTCTTCGGGAAGCAGACAGCAACATCCTGGTGTGAAGTCTGGATTTTGACTTTTCCTGGATGACTTCATGCCACAGCTTTTGTGTTGGCCCTGGGGGTTACCACTGTCCCTGGAGGCAGGTAGACAAGTGGACTCACAGAAGGCCTGGTGAGGCCTCTGCTCGCATTATTGATTGTTGATAATTTCAACTTAAATAGCTATTTATCATCAGATCTCTTTTCTGGGGTGGAGGGTAGAGATTATTGGGGAGTTATGTGTCTCGACAAGGGTCAAAAACTGTATCAGTTTTGTTGGTCAGGGAGCTCTGCATAACATCAGGCAAAAACATGAGTAAAACATGTCCAACATGATTTTACTGGAAATGTCAGGCTTAGCTGATCTTAAAGTACTTTTGACAAGCCAGTGGCTCTTTGTAGTACTAGATGGAACTTGCTTTGAAGTGGCTTTGCTGCTTTTTTATACTGCAAAAGCTCAAAGGTCAGTAGATTTATCCATTCGACGGTCTCTGTGGAGAGGTCAGCTCAAAGCTTCACTCTGTTTTACTCCTCATTCAAACGAACACGGGGCGATGGCAGAGGTTAGTTAGGAGATAGGATTACAGTGTCTGCAGTGTGGAGAAGGTGAGCCTCTCAATGTCCCTATTATGGCTAATTCCATGTGAACAAGCGACCCAATTCATGAACGACCAGGCTTCGGTGAGAATGCTGTGGTCACAACAGAAGTAATCCAGAATTTTAACTGCACTACTGATCAGTGGTACAAAAGTATTATCTACTGTCAGGTTTTCAAGACTTCAGGGGTCTGAAGTCATCTAGGGTAAACCTGTAGCATCTGAGAAACTGGATGTATGAGAAGGAATTTGTGCTGAAAATTGTATTTCTGTCTCTGTGTTTTTTCATGTGAGCATAACCTTTTGTTTTGGGTATAAATCCTCTTCTGTTTATCCATGTTACTTTGAGATCAGACAACTGAAATGTGTTCTACTTGTAGCTGTTCCTGGAGGGAATTTAAAAGCACAAGCTGTCCCACTTATCAAAGGCAGGGAACATTTAACACCGCTGTGCCACGAACCGCAGCAATTCCCTATGGTCTCCTGGGTAGGATTCAAGGTGATGGCATTGACCTTTATAAACCTAAATGGTCTGGACCAGCTTATTAGTGCCTTCTCTCCATGCAATACTCCACAGATGAAATTGGGAAAGGTTCAAATTGAAAGTGTTTTGGGATAATACTTTGTGCAAAACTAGGACTTTTTTTCTGCAAATTCTTCAAAGTATATCAGGATTTGTGCGGGCATTACGGAAAGGACTGTAACAAGGCGTTGACAGATTGTTCATTAGTATGGAATAACACATTGTGAAAACATATTTCTTCATGACTTTGCCTGTTGCTGGTAAGGAACTTCATTTGACTTTGATTGAGTTCAGATCATTAGCCCACTGACTCAGCAATTCGTTCAGGAGAGCATAATTTTAGTTGCAACACTGGAACAGCAGCTATATAAGCACTATCCTGCTGTCCTAAAGCCCAGACCATAAAGGCAACCAGTTCCAAACCTGTTTCCTAACACAGGACCTATTTCCTAGACTTTGTGGTGGTTTAGTGTGCCTGGGGTAATGGGTAGTGAAGGTAAGCCCAGCTGCTGAGATGCACTGATCTTCCCCAGGAAAGCTGCCTGTCAAGCAATGTTGTCATCTCCATGCCTCGGTGGGGAGAGGATCCATAAATGCAGGACAACAATGAGAAAAAAAGAGCATTGGGTGTCTGTTGCAGAAGCAACTCATTCAGCTGCTTAAAAACAGGCACTTAAAAAAATTCTTCTATTTTATAAGTGTTATAAATTAGAAGTCTTTGTGTCTGGAGTTTTCACCACAATTATCTAGACTTTCCCACAGGAATCTCTGCATTATTTTCTGTCCTTCTCACTGATCACTTCCTTCTGAAGCTGGGTGCTCATGCTCGTGGGTCTGGTACATCAGTCACCACATGGAAGAAGGTTTCTGACACAGGCTGGGTATGGCTAAGAGAGCAGAGCAGCTTCCAATCATTATAAAGATACGGCAGGGTGATTTCGCACCGTATGTAAGTTCTCTTAAGAGCGAGCAGCATAACGCAAAGGCACAGCTATGCCTTACATGTGAGTGTTAGAAAAGGATATACATTGGACTACAAGTCACTTTAGCATCCTTCACATGAGGACTCTGTGTGAGGTTGAGAATGATGAAACCTGGCAGTGAGGAAGCATAGGCAGGATTTATCTGAGACCTGGAAACCTGGTTAAGGAGGTTTGCTCTGTATGAGCAGGGGCTGTCAGGCTCTGTGCCATGTCCAGTATGTTTGTGATAGTGCTTTGTAAAGCAGACTACCATGAATTAGAAAAGGGAGGGAAAAGGTAAAAGTATTATCTGAATACAGTTGCTAATCCCACAGGATTCCTGTTTTGCTGCTGGATATTAAAGGTCTTTGACCTACCTAGTAAGAGCCCATGTGCCTAGACAAAAGAAAACTTGCACAGAGCTTTCAAGTTACTAAAGTTTATCTGAGTAGGAACAACTCCCGAAGGAATGACAGAAATGTTTTTTTCCTTCCTCCCTTCCCTGTTTATAGCTCTGACCTGCACTTCTTCAGCACTTCAAACAAAGGCAGAAACTCTGTATTTGCTCTGCCTGGGTTTTGTTATTCTAGGTTCCTTGTGTGACAGCAGAGTCTTCTCAGATTGCTCTTACCTGTGTTGGCTTGTAGAGACGTTAAACCTCAGAGCCTTAAGATCCCACACACCATCAGAGCAACTATCATAGCACACATTGGCCTCCCAAGATATAAACAAATCTTCCTGTATCAAAAGGTAATAAAATACAGAGAATTTTAAGATCTTTTGATAGTTTTGCAGTGCATAGCTTCTGTCTGAAGTGTCCTAGATGGTGCTCTTCTGATAGGCATGAGATTGAGAAAGCAGTATAATACAACAATATCTAAACTTGTTTTTAATAATAACATTTTAACAATGCATATAATTTTTAGAGCAATTTTTCTTGTGTATTAAAACAGACATACCTGGAAATGTGTCCTGACATATTAAGCACAGCACTGGTTTACAGCATCAATGGACAGAGAATGAAAGATTTAAGTCAGTGGCTACAATAAGTGCAAAAAATGTAGCATGGAGCTGGTACCCCGGGCCTCTGTTACCCAGATGAGCTCAGGGCTCAAATAATGTAAAACCCTGTCTCTTTTGCTATGAGTTTCCTGCTCACCTAGTAAGATGTCATCAGTGTTCAGGTAGAGGCCTGGGTTCAGTCTGTCATTAAGCACCTAAAATACAGACCATACTCCTTTGTTATTCCTCTGTAGTTAAAGGAAGCATCTCCAAGGTCATTTCAGTCCACTTAAAGTTGAATCACCCTTCTGAGCTGCCTGGACCTCTTAAGACCAGAGAGGAAACCTAGGAAGTCTATACACAAATTCCTAGCCTGTTGGCTGGGTGCAATTTGTCCTTCTACTCATTGAGGGATTGCATCTCCACCAGTTGCAAGCCTTTCTTAACCCTCTTCCCCTCCCCTCCATCCTCCATCCTTCTCCTTGTGCATTTGCCACAAAGTATAGACCATGAGACGCAGAGTTAAAAAACACATGAACGTCATGCTAGGAAAGCATATGTGCACGCTGTAAGGAATGCTGTGTACAGGATGGAGTGGAGAAGGTGCAAAGGACACGGGTCCAGGATGCTCTTCCCCACAGAGGGTGGATGCTCCCTGTCACGCTGTGATACCCACTCACATACAGATGAGGTGTCTTTGCCATCCTGGCCCTGCTGTCCTGGCTGCTGGAACGGAAAGTTGCAAACCCAGAATTCCCTATGGCTGTTTTGCTCTTGAAAGAAGAGACACAAAGGTTGCACTGACCTTTAACAGAAGCCAACGTTCCCCGCAGGACAAAGCGTTAGTCCTGAGTTGCTCTAAACTATTAATTTTAGTAGTTTGGCCCAGCAAAGCAGACAACCATTAGCCAGTACGCTGGAGACTGCCTTTATTCTGGGCTTTAGTGGTTCTTACTCACTGCCCCGGCTGAGATCTCTGTGCCTGGACAGTAGGGATGTCAAAGATGATGCCTGATTAAACCAGTCCATGAGATCTCAGACTTTTGGGGGTCTATCACCAGGGAAATGTCTCCATTGCTGTAGTAGCACTGTTACACAAAGGCACTAGGATCCCAGTTAAGTATATGGTGCCTATAGTTTTAGACAAAAAACCCACACAAGTGCAGTCCTTGCTCCAACAGTTTAAAACAAGGGGGAAACCCCACCAAATTAGTACACTATGTGCCTGGGAGAGGGAAGCAGTAGTCCTTACGACCAATAGGTTTCCTGACATGTGGCATATGTGAGAACTCATACATCCCTGTATAGGCACAGAAAGAGAAGAGTCTTATACACGAAGCAGCTTGTCTCACCTTCCCCCTTGCTAAGTTTTGTTTCAGTTCCCTGGTTACCTGAAACACAGTCTGCTGAAATACCACCTCTTTCTCCAGCTAGTACAAAATTGTCAGCCCATTTTTAGAGGAATAAAGAGGCTCCCTGTGGACCCAAGGCTGGAGAGAGACTTTAACGCATTGCTCCACATGCTGGCAAGGTGGCTGTGGCAAGGGGCCCGCCACTGACCTCCTGTGAGCCCCCCACCCTGGCTTCCAGCACTGGGGGCTGTGCAGGAGCTTCAGCTTGGCAGCGCATCCCCCGCCACTGCTGGAGGCTTTGCTTTGGCCCCACCATCTCCCTGCGCAGTATTGATACCTGACACTTTCCCTTCCCTGTTGCTATTTACGAGGCCCTCTGTCCTGCCGGAAAGCTTTAGGGAAAAGGGACACTACTTTTTAAAAGCAACGGAGATTGAAGTTCAAGTGCCCCCATCTCCCTCCCTTCCTTCTCCTCTGCTCTGAATGTTACACACAAAATAGATTTCTGTAGATACTGGGTAGAGCTCTGGTCTCCCTTTCACAGACGTAGCTACATTAGGATCAGCATCAGGCCCACCAGCTTTTTGCAGAGGAAAGAAATATATATTTTTCCTCCATCATGAAACTTCCTTGTGGAGATTTTGTTATGTTACGATCCAAGTCCTGCTATTTGGCACAGCAAGTAATTATTGTACACTTACTGATTTTCTGACTCACCCCTTTGCAGATCAGTTCTGCTTCTTCAGATTCATTACAAGCCTCAAGGAGCTGAGCAGAAAAACAGCATGTCCCACCTTCACATGTCAGATAGTAAAGCTTAGTCATGCAGCTTAAAATAAAGTAAGCAAGGGGCAGATGGCAAAAAGGACAAAATGTGGCTTATTTAATCTGCCTGTGTTTGCAAGGAAGTAATTGTCTTCTCAGCTCCAGAAAACAGAGTGCTACCAGAAGAAAAACAATGAAGCCTCTCTTTCCAGGGCACATATGACACTATTTGTATAGCTTCAACAGGAGCCTGCAGTTAATTCAGGGCTTTCAATAAAATTTACATTCACCATATGTAGAGGATAAAACACCTTCCTTGAATTGGGAAGCTGAATTGACCTGCTTCCCGTCCCTCATGTGATCAGTTCACCCAGAGAAACTGTAATCCTCTTTTGAGCCCATACAGTAAAAATGTCTTTAACAAAACAGCCTTTCCAGCATAAAACTATTACGTGAGGAAACAAGGCACTAAGTGGTACAATAACTTGAAACACATAATACTGTCAGAAACAATGACTATTGGCTTGACAGTTTCCATCAAACTGGTACCAATTTAAAGCTTTTAGTAAGTGCAATCATTAACGTATGCAGAGCTGTTAAGTAGTGAGTCAGAGTAACTTAGCTACATTTTGTTTTGTAGTGACGAACCATCAAAGAACAGCTCAAATACTTGAAGTACAGTTACTGATTAGGTATTTAGTTTTGCAAGTATCCTTGAAGTTCCATTCAGTTACTTCTAATGAATGTCTACAGCACACTTCTGCACAGGGCGAAAGAATCCCTTGCTTGCCTCAGACAAATGGGACACATTTTAAACGAGAGGACCAGCCCCTGAGTAAAACCAGGGAGAGAGACAGCCTGAATCAAATTGCATGTAAGAAAAGCTCATACCTTCCAAATGCTCTGAAAAGTTTTAGCTTTTAGGCATTTTTAGGCAGGGAGCACCTCCTGAAGATGCCAAAGCCATCAATGTGTTACATTGAACATCTTTTGGAGAGCCACAGAGGACCTGGATGACTGTAGAGGGTGCTGTATGTATTCGTACCTGGTTGACAAACGACAGCAGCAAGGCATGGATAACTGGAGAAAATTGAACATGAAAATGTGATGATGCCTACAAATATGTTGTACATCCCCAGATTTCCAAACCTGAGCTCCACTCAGTTGAGTCCAGTTTCTAGGAGTCTTTATAAAACAGAGAAGGAAGTGCAGGGGGATCATTAGGGGGAGGAAGCATCAGCCTTATGAGGAGAGACTGGGGCTGAAACTCTTGTAGAGGAAAAGGCTGGTGAGGAGGTAAAGTGCTCCAGGAGTACAAAATGATGAAGGTGGCAGATGAGGTTAGAGCAGCTCTTTAATCCACCAGCTGTGAACCCAGTAACACTAGCAGGACATCAGTTTAAAGAAGACAGAAGGAAGTTCTGGACAAGCTTGTAGAGACAGATAGCTTTGGATGGTTCAAAGAAAAAGTGGGCAGATCTGTGGACAAACAGCTATAATGATAAAGGGAATAAATGGACATACCCTTTGGCATCTCTAATCTAGTGACCACAGCAAACGGATTCGAGGCCAGGGCTGCTGCTGCTATTGGGACAGAATAGTTGACCGAAAAGACCATTTCTTGGTGTCAGCTGGGCATTTCTTGTTTCCTGTTCTTTGTGAGACTCTAGAGGTACTCCCTTCTGGGTGTTGCTAGTGCTGGACATAAATATTGGTATTTGTATATGCAGAATTTTAATCGTGGAACTCAATTAGTGTCATCTAAAGCCTTTGCTTGCCTCTGGTTTTGATGTTCAAGTTCATCCAGTGTTTAAAAGTCCACTTCTGGGCTTGTCTAGAGGCACAAAAATCTTGAAAGTGAAGAAGCCCTCAGGAAGCAGTTTTTTTCCTACCTGTTTCATTTCTCAGGCTTGGTTTGCTTCTCTACTTAGCTGTGTCTTGAAGAAAGAAAGACATGAAGGAAAGACCAGCGGTACTTACCTACAGGATAAGTTGAGTTGATAGACTCGAGAAGATGGAGTTGCCTTCATTTCAGTCACCATATTGAGGCCAAACCTCAGAAGAGAGACCTGAGGCGCAATCCTAGCCATCCTCAGAATATTTTTTCTTTAGCGTTGTTTCAGCATAGGCTATTGCACCACAGGGGTGTGGGGTGGGGAAAGCAAAGTCACCTCAAGATAAAAAAAAAAAAAAGAAAATAGGAGCACAAATCCTGAGCGTATGTGAGGATCTGGCTTCTGACTGTATTTGTTGTGTGGTTCTTGCATGAAATGTCAAATGTTACCCAGATAGGCACAGAGACCTCTGAGGTTTGTTGTTAGGAAGTCAGGCACTTCAGAAACATATCTTTAACTGAATATTTTGATAGTTGCCAAACTTCTTTTCCACCTGTGTCAGTGGGTGCTCTGCCTTGACTTCGTGGGAGCTGCTGGGTAAGGTACAAGTGCTTCTGAAAACAATGCTTTGGATACAGATGATCTACCTGCTCATTATTATTTCTGTGACACTTGCACTAAAACAGAAATCTGCCTAGTTTTATTATGGCTAGTATAAAAATGTATTGCCTATGAGAATGCAATTTTCTTACCTGTCATATGAACAACACGATGAGTCGTAACAAAAATCCCGCCAGTATAATAACGATGAACCATATTTCCTGTAAAGTTTTAAAATAAGATCTTAAGATTTCAAAAGTGCCTAGCAGTTCTGGTTACTGTAGGTGCCAAACTGTGTGAATGACTTAAAATCAGAAGATACTGAGGACATACTCACAGGGATGACTCTCATTGCAGATTTTTCAGGTTGGAGACCACCACATCCATCAAGTTCACCTGGAAAACACTACAGATGGCAGGCAGAGGTGATGATGGAAATTCAAAACTGTTCCTCAGAACTCCCTTCCTCTTCACATTTAAAAGTTCGTTTTACTTCAGCATTAACAAAACAAAAGTAGAAGGTTTAGGAGTTGTTTGAAAGCCAGGGTGGTGAGGTAGCATGAGAGATGTGTTGCTGCTGCAGCTGTGCCTTGTCCTAGCAGGCAGGTATCTTCTCTGCAGTGCAGTTTTCCTTCATGTAAGAGTTTCTCTTACAAGGGACATGATTGGTTTTGGTCACCACCACCCTTAGCTTGGTCTTCCCTTTGCTCCTGAATGCTACATCTCTTGGCGTAATCTTCCTACTGTCTTTCTATCTCCCTGTCTAATACACTGGGCTAATTTCTAGCAATACTTTTGAAGGTGTTCATACAAAATATTGCTGGTGACATGTGGAAATCTACATATTCATTTTATGTCAGACACATTTACCTGCAAGTTATCTGAATCTTCTCAGGGTCTAGAAATCACCCTGGAAATCTAGTAAAACAAGACACTACTACTTCAGAATGTGGTTATAGCAATGAAGTAAATGCAAAGGAGCATGCTAAGAGAAGAAGAATGCTGTTAGTGTTTCAAAACCACCAGCGAAATAAGAAAAATTTGGTGGCTAGCTCAGACACTTGGGTCAGTTCTGATTTTGTCAAAAGCAGTTTATTTGTTCTTTAAAAGGAACACAGCAGAAATACAAATGTGGCTCGTCATGTCCTGCCAGAGCACTCTGCACTTCACATTGGACTCAATTTTTATTTCAAAGATGATGGTGTTCGCTAGGGTGTTGCAAATAGTTTTTATACTCCTAGCCAGAAAGTTCCTACAAGTGCCACCATGTAATACAGCAAATTCCTACTATCTAACTTCGAAGTTACCTTGACTCTATTTCTCTCCTCTTTGGCTTTCTACGGATTGAAAAATAGCAGTAAAGGAATGGTTCAAAAAGCAGAAACAAAACCAGGGAAGCATTTGGTCTTATCTTTTTTAATAGAGGCCTGGAGAAAAGGCAAGTTAACCCTTCTGATAAAGAAAAGCATGTTAATCTCACCTCAGACAGATTTTCAGTAGCTGCCGCCCAACTCCTCCCCTCTAAATTCAGGCACCTCTGTTAGTAATGTGGTGTCTGATTAGCAAAAGTATTTAGTAAGCTAATGTTCACTGTCCACAGCAGGAGGCTCACACAGCTTGGCTGATGAGAAATGAACTGCCTGAAGCTAGCTTTTAATGGCAACTAATTTCCCATATTTGATACTCAGCTCAGCCAACTAATATCTAGCTCAACCGTGACAAGACAATCACAGTTCCTTTTGAAAATCCTTTAATCTGGGATGCAAACCAGTGTGCTCAAGGCTATAATGAACTTCTGAGATTATGTACTGCCTATTTTAGAAGGAGGTATATTTTCTCTTTCCTTTTTTCTTTCGTGTCTCAGAAAGGCTTAAGAATACATACTTTCATAGTTTCCTGCTTTTATGCATTTTGCCTAGTGCACAGAGATAATCTCCTGAAAGTCACTGGCAAAAAAAGTTTTAAAAGGTCAAGTAAACAGCGTTGCCTTCAGATAACCCGTAGGATGTGGCAGTTCACAACAGCACAACATCATAAGTGGCTTTTAAATCAATTGATCTTGTTATTCTAAATGTGTTTTAAATATCTAACATGTTTTATACTGCACTGGCTTGGGCTTTGACAAATCCCATTACTCTCTGTTACTCTATCTCGTTACGCAGTGAATTATTAAATAGAACACTTAACCTAATTGGATATTATTGTCATGATACATGCAGACATCCTGAAACAAGTCATTCCTTTCTGTTGTTCTGACTAGTCCCTCAGTTGTTTTTTTAAACTCTTATTCTGTGGTGTTATTCTTGGATTTTTGCTTTGCTCAGAAGCGTCAAATCTCTGGTACAAGAAAGGTTTTTTTCTCCTGTCTCTTTCTAAAATGGCTCCTGGATATAGCAGTACACAATGTATAGATGTAGATTTGCAAGAGAAATGGCATGTATGTCTATACACATATACACATACACACATACACACAAACACACACAGAGTGACTAAAAATCCCTCTGGGCCACAAACACATTTTTTCTCATAGTGTGCACAGTCTTTCACTTCTGTGGAGTAAGATATGCTTAGAAATACTTTGATTTTAGACTAAACTACAAATTTTCATTCCAAAGACATTCATTCCACGAGGGAAGAAAGCCTTGGCCTCTTCTGTAGGTTAGCTGAAAACGCCAGCCTGTAGCACGCCGTATGCCCGGTACAACACAGGGCCATACAGCCTGCTGTGAAGCCCTCACTGACGGCCAAAGCATGCATCTGTAAAGATGTATGAGATAATTGCTGGATATTCATTTCAGAGAATTATCAGATCGACAAAGCCACACTAGTGCATTTTCTCAGTCTTTTCAAAATACGGTGCAGTCACGGCTGGCTAATTGGAAAAGCTGCTTCCTATCATATAGTATACTTTTAAATTAACAGACTATCACTTGCAGATCTGTTTTGGATCACTTCATTATTATTCCAGGAAACTTTCAAAATAAAATATTTATTTTTCTCAGTCATACTGTGCAAATCAGGTCAAAAATATTACTTGACATAGGCACAACTTGTAAGAATTGCTTTGGCTATTTACCAAGCTGTCATGTTTATCTTTTCAGTGGCATTTCCCATACTGGGAAACATGACAAATGCTATAGACAGTGTTATTGTTGTGGGAGGCAGTTATCCCGTGTTTAATGATGCTAACTATAGATTATTCGTTTTTCAAAAATGGCCTATGTGTATGTTGTGCTCAAGTAAAACCCTCCAAGATGTATTAACTCACAGTTAATTCGTGCCACCTGAACACATCTCTGTGCTGATGATGCCCTGGGGGTGGTGCAGTGTCTTAGCGAAGGTCCTCATTGCCATTTGCTTTGCATGACACCACTGGATCTTCGGAGTGTCCCCTGTCTTTTTTGCTGACCACCACAGAGGCAATAGCCCAGCTTGCGAAGTCCTTCTTACAGTTCTTAGGTGATCTACCTGCTAGAGAAATTTACCTTATTATGACTCCCATATTCCTGCTCCTTCTTCATTTATTTCTTTATTTTTAAATCAAAATGGTGGAATTCCAGCTCCACAGTCAAGACAACCTTCATTTCTCTATGTCAACATCAGACTTCAATACTTTTGTTATTCACAACATGCATCTTAGTTATCACAACTGCATTTGTTGTGAATATTTGCAACAATATTTCCCTGTATTTCACAGTGAAAGTGAGAGACACACAAATATGCATCAAATGAGAAAAGAAAATACAAAATGGTGGCTACTGTCTGAGCCTTGTGTTCTTATCTGTATGTATGAAAGTGAGATTACTGCATTTCTTTAGCTGTTATATGAGTGAAATTAGAAACTGACTTGCATGACAGTAAGACTCTTACTAGTCACTGATACTTGGTGCTGCTTGACAAGTATCATCTCTGTGTGGACGAGCTGGTTTCAAAAAAACAAGGTGTAAGTATTGCCTTTTCTACTATCTGGAAAGCAGGCAATTCTTGAAAAACACTAGGCTCAGCCAACATCAGAAAACATCCCTGGAAAAAGGTGGAATGGTTGTGACCAAATGGAATGCCTTGAAACCAAAACCCAAAGATTTAAACCCACATTTTTGACTGACAAGATGAATTTTTTGATGTACCGTTGAATATCTGTGATGCAGCACAACACCCACCCAGAACATGCTGAGATGAGCTGTTCTACGATCCTGTCAATGATGTCCACAGGACAACAACGTTTTTTATCAAGCCCCAAATTCACTAAGAATTCAAGATAAATATCAATGGTATTGCAAAAGGTCCTTTATAAATCACTATTTTAAATGACATATTTATGAAATGAAAAGAGATTCCTAGTGATTGTTTTGATCTTACATATGTGTTATATAGAGAGAAACTGTGTTTAGAGGTCTTTCTGATTGTAAAGTCAAGTGTTCAAAAATTAGGAAACAGGAGATTAGGAGATCAGGGATTAGGAGAATGGGTGATAATCTATGAAATCTTAACCAAAGCCCTTGTGAAACAGCATATTCTGTACTCACAAGATCACCTACTACTTCCCAAAGGACTCTTGGCTCATTCAGTTCGTGGAAGGGAGGATGCAGAAACAGTGCGTTACGGCTGTGTGGGAAAAAGGCTCACTGCCTGCAGGGCCTTGGCTTTCTTCATGGCCGCCTTTAGGACAGACTCGGTGCTTGAGGCAGGATGTTGTGAGAAGGGCGATAGTTTCATGGGAAGGCAGCTTACGGAAACCCTAGAAAATTGGATTCTCGGTCTCATTCCACCACCGAGTTCTGGTGTGATGCTGGGCAGTCACTCTGATCGGTTCTTTCACAGGTGGCCAATAATTATGTGCTCCTCCCTGTGAAAGTGCTTAACTTAGATTAGGGTTTCTACATAAAAAGCAGCAAGCACTCATAACTGCCGTAAAGTTCTTGAGTGTATACAGTTATGTTATGCTAAGTGCTCTAAAAAATTAATTCCCAGACATCCTAAAGTGGGCACCTAAAATTAATGGGCATTTTTTTTACCATTTTCGTCTTAATCTCTTTAAGCATTAGTTCCTTACCAGTCAAGTGAGATAATTATACCTCTCTCCATCATCAGGTTGCTATGTAGGTAAAGTCATTAAAGATTTTTGAACCACTTAGGTGCTACAGTGACGAGTGCTATGAAGAAGCCTCGAAGCAAAATACTGGTTCTGTATTCAGTACAAGCACTGGATGATGTGTATTGGAAATGGCCTGGGGTCACGTGTTGAATGATAGGATTACAGCCCAAAGTGATCCAGTGTACAGTGACCACGCTCCTGTCTGCACACCCTGTGAATCCGGTGTTCTGCCTCAGCACCAGAACCAGTGAAGCCAAAGCTGCTGCAGCTTTGTGCTTCTGCATCTAAGCCAGGGAGAAATCTCACTCGAGTTTTTTTCTGTAGATGAGACTGTGAACACTCTCTTGTCTTGGTTCTCTGACAGGTAATAATGAGTTCACGGTAAAGCTTTTCTTCTAAAGGGGGCAACAAAAGGATATCCAGCTGCCCATTTTCACCAAAAAACCCCACTGGTAGAGACTGTGAGACTTCAGTCATCTTTGGACAATTTTGGTTGAAACTGGCCAATACTATTCAAAACACATGCAGACATCATGACCACCAAAGCCTCACTGTCGGGGGAAGACAGGTTAAAACTATTTGTGGTGGTATACAGGTACCTGAGCATTTGCATTCAGGGTGACAGCTGACCTGTGTTTCTCGTGTTTCTTAGTGTCTTAAAGATTCATAGTGTTTAAATAGGCTGTTTTACATGCAGTCCTATTTAAGAAAGGCAACTGAAACATCAGCTTTGTTAAATAGCCTTACAGACCCACTGCATGGAGAAACAGTAAGACTGAGATCTTTATACAAGGTTCACAGATCTTCTTGGGCTTGGGCCAGCCTTCGATCAGGAGAACAGGCTGTTAGCCTTTCTGTGGATCCACTCCGGCAAGAGGATGGTGTTGGGTTATATGATAAAAGGCTCGCGACAGAAAGGAGCCCAGAGCCACGAGCGCAGACGGGAAAGCCCCAGTGACTTGGTCACAGACATGAACACCTGCCTGTGTTTTCTTATGAAGCTGTTTTTAAAATTATTTTCCCGAGTGAAGGATATTTTGCCTGTGGGAGTGTGTATGACTCCAGCAACCAGAGTTTTACCACGGGTCACAGGGACTTGGGTGCCTGGGGTGCCAGCAAGCAGAGAGACTGGAGCCTGTGTATACTGCCTGGGTTCCTGTGCCAGTGTGTGACCGCTTGCGACCAGCAAGCTGGACTGATCAGCAAGTTGAACAAGAAGTTGGGAAGCCAGATGGAGACTAGAGGATCTGCCAGCTCTGCACCAGCAACTGGAGGTGCCTGCAGGTGCCAACAGCTGGGGAGATGGGGGTTCGGGGTCGGTTTTTGGGTAGAGGAGTGTCTAGAGCCAGCCAGTAAAGTGATGTATATGGTGTGTTTATACAGACATATATGTTTTCCATTAATGGGCTGTCATCTTGATCAGCTAGAGAGGGGAACAGGACGAGGCCATGGTGCCGCTTGTGTTTTCTGTCTGTGTGGACGCATGTGGCTGGTGTGTATGTGAGCCGATTGGGAATACATGCTCAGCCTCCCTGACGGCTGGTCCTGGCAACATGGAGCCGCAGCAGCCGCCCCTCTGTCAGGCTGCTGGGCATGGCAAGCTCTAACAGATGGGCCCTTCTCTGCCGGAAGGTTTCAAACCCGTCTCCTGAACAACTAAGGAAAGCTCAGGAATACTAGATTTGCTTCCAGGATATGAGGAATTATGGTCTAATGGTTACAGATCCGCTTGTATCTCTTCCTCTGAACCTGTCCCCTGTCGTACCCTCACCTGCTGTATAGTCACCTCTCTCTTGGGAACAGCAGGCAGCACTCAGCAGTTCTGTTTCAATAACACATACTACATAAAATAGAAAACACTACTGCATGGCTTCTTCCCTTTATGATAACCTGCTTCACACTGTTCCTCTTCCTTCAGTGTTGATCTTTACATTTTTTTCCCCCTGAATGTTTTCCTGGGAGGATATTTAGTTAAAAGGAGAGGCTGTTGCTAGGTTATCTTCCCTAGGCTAGCTAGCAAACAGTTTCAAATGACTTCCATGTTCCTGAGCAGAAAGACTTCTCCAGGCACTGATATTTTTGCTGTTTTCCAAACACAGCAACATTGTCAGCTTGAAGAAGGATGTTGCCTTTGCAGGGCTGTGGCAGAGCAGTTTAAGGGTGGGTGAGAGGGGCAGGCTGAACACACAGGTGCCCAAATTTTAAGATAGAAATAGCATGCAAGGGAGTGTCCCACCATCCTGATAATAACTCGTCAACCCCAGCTGATGAGGCTCACGTTTGCTGTAGAGTCCAGGATCAGCGCTTCAGGGTCTGTTGCTTGCAGTTTGCTAGTTCCCTCTCAGATCTCATCTTTCTTCAAAGCACACAAGGGGTGATGCCTATACACACGTTTTCACTCACTGAGTTACAACCTGATTTATCCCTGTTCACCTCGTGACTCAAGAGATGAATGATTCGTTGGTGCAGATGTATCAAAACTGATGTCTTTAACTCTTTGGTCCTGCCACAGATGGTCCTTGGAGCTTAGTTGGAGGATTGGACTCTCCTTGTATCACCCACACTTCTTTCAGAAGGACTTGAAAATTGAGCTAATTGAACTGTTTACTGTGTAGAAACTATTTACTAGGAGGGAAAAAAACATGCTTTTCATTGTAATGTAATTTTTAGAGGAAATTGTCCAATTTAGAATTATATGATGCTTAGCTGATAAAAATCTCCTTACAGGCTCTTTGCCATGCTCTGTTGTTAATTTTTCCTTCATAAATTGCTTGTTCCCAGCATTGCAAAACTCTGTGGTTTACTGTAAACATATTACTGCTAAGAACTGAACATAGAGGTCTTTTTTTCTTCTTTTTTTTAAGTAGAAGCAGGGCAGCTGTTGATCAATTTTGTGAGATGAAAGATAGCGATGTCATGACCTGGCAGGAACAAACACTGACCGCAGGAGATGGAAGAGGAGTGGATCCAGACAAGGAAATAACCCGCTGGTAATGCAGTGTTCAGAAAAAAAGCAAGGGGGCAAAAGGCACAAATAAAGAAATCGAGATATGAGGAGGAGGTGGCTCTGGATTTTAAAATCCTGCACTTGAGAATTGAAATCTCATGCATCTCAAATTTTTATTCTCCTTTTCTCTTTCTTCTTCACAAGGAAATGTTGCTTTTGCTCTTTGGTTCAGCAGGGTTTTTTTCTGAATATATTTGTCTCAGACCAGATAGCAGACTTCAGCTGGTGTAAAGGGTCTCACTTCATACTCTCCCAAGAAGCTGCTCCAGCTCTCTGTTCTTTGTATAGGAAACAGTACTGCTGAAACACGTCAACTGCTCGCCACTTATCGCAGCGCTCTCGGTTAGGCTCTCTTCATCTTCTGCTTTTCTATCATATTGCTTTGTACCGTTTTCTTGCAGTTTTGTCAGAGAGGTAACTACATTTCGTTGGTGGTGTACATGCAACTTGTAATCTTTGGGAAAAATAATGAAGAAGCAAGCTGACACTTACACTGTAAATGTCTGGAATTAATTCCAGGAAAGAATAATCTTTCAAAGCAGGAACACTACGTGGATGGCAGATTGTCATCTACTCCCAGTTTCTTTCTATAATGACTTGGCATCAGTGCTGTTATCTTTTCTTTTGCCCTTTCCCTAGCAATTCCCTGCATTAATGCTGCCGTGTATAGCTTCAAGTTCACTACTGCTGGATGCAGCTAAAATGTATCTGCATCCCTGCAGATGGATGTTGTGATTGTGAAGTATGTTGGACTGATGAAGACTAATTTTACTAAACAGTTGATACCTAGTTTAGATTTTAATATTGCTTTCCTTCTCAGCTATGAAAAATTGGTTCCCTCTCAGACATGAGAAAGCAGTGCTGAATTCTCTGGTACCAAACTGCATTGCTGTAGCTCCACTGGCTTCAGAGCAGTTACTCCTTATTTATTGTCCTTGAGTGAGAATAGAGTTGAGGCCAAGGTGCTGCACGTATTTCTTATTAAATGTCTCTGGTATGGTGTCACAAAGACAGTTTTCTAATGTCTGCGTCTTCTAAATAATTAATCTAGAAGTCTTTATGTCCTGGCTCCAGTACTACTACCGTACTGGTGTTCACCGTTATCTGTGATTTAATGTTAACTTTGTTTTTCAGTCAAATAATAAAACATATTTTTTGTGCACCCAAGTCAGATGTTTCTGGGAGAATAGGGCCTTTGATAACACTATGTGAAAAATTTAATTGTACTCCCACCCCCACATCATTTGCATAACTCAGATTGATGAGATAGGAAGGAAAGTGTTTACAATGCAAGAAGATAGGAATTTGGGAATTTAAATAGGAAGCAAATCGAAATGAGCTGTCTGAGGTAATTATGAAACACATACTTCATATGTTTTCATTAGATATTGCTATTATACTACACAAGGCAAAGGAGTTTGATTAAACTACAGCTCAGTATATAAATTTATGCATAAATTACCCAGAAATCAGTTAGTTCTTTATCTTTCAGGAACTCAGCAGGGGACTGAGCGAAAGTTTAGGTGCATTGGGATAAATAATTTGAAAAAGAATAAAAACCTGTGTTTTGTGGGAAGAAAAAACACAGGCAAGGTCCGCGAGATGGAGCACGACAAGGGGTCAGATTAACTCCTGTGCAAAGCCCCAGGCAGAGAGAACAGCAGGGAGGGCAGTGAGGGCTGAGCTCCTTCTGCACAACGGGGAAGCCTGGGAAGCATTTGCCCGTCGCTCCCGCAGGATCACGCTAACGCCCAGAGAAGGGACGCTTCTCTCCTGCAGGCACACCTGCATTGCAGGCACCAGCCTTATCCTTTCTGTTCGGAAATGGTACTTCAGGCTGGTTTCACCACTGGTTTGCTCACGGAAGGGGGCTTGGCAAATAGCAGGGAGCTAAATTACTTTCTGATTTAACTTCCAGCCTCTGGCATGTGCAGTTTTTCTGAGAAGAAAAACATTTTCTCAGATAAGCTCATCGCTTACCTTTCACAATATACTAATTGTTGGAAACACTGCTTACAGGATCTCAGGAAAGACTGTAGCTGAAATTCACCATCACGCTATCCTCAGCCTCGAGCCAGCTTTTGACCACTAAATGTTGCTGGGAAGAAACTACAGGATGAAAGGTGATGCTGCCAGGAGATCTGTGACAAGCAGTCAGAGTATGATCTCCACAGACCCTTCTAGCATTAAAATCTATGCTAAATATTAGTTAGCATTTTTTCATTTGGTTATTCTTCAGGCCAGACTGCCATTTAAGGAAACAAGTGTTCAGGAGAATGTAATATCAATCATCCGATGAGAGAAACCATCACAAAACTCTCTGCATTAACCTTTCTTGTAACTGTTGTAGGTCTGTGAATTCACTCCAGGTCTGTACATCAGCATTTGACTGGTAGAAACAGTGGGTCTCGCAAGTTCATATACGCTCTTTTTAGCATTTTTTCAAACAGGCTGGACTGCATTTCATGAGCTTCTGCTTACATAAAGTGGTGCTATAACATTTTTGTTGCTAATGAGGGTGCAGGTTTAGTACCTGTGGTCAAGACTTATGGTATGATCTCGTTGAAATGCCTCTCAAGGGTTTCTCTCTCCAGGCTATTTATACTTTTGTACACTTTTGTTCATAACTGCAACAAACACTGTCAAAGGGCTTAGCGTTTAACTTATAGCTCTCTTTTAGCCTTTTCCCCCCTTGTCTTCTATTCCTCCTGAGGATGCTTGTTCCCTTTTAGTCCTTCATCTCTTTAAATTTCTTTGTAATCAGTTACAAGGCACTGATCTGGCTATCTCGCTGTCAGTAGTGTATCAGCACCAGCTTCAACTGTAATCCACTCTGCCTTGTTATTGACTGCCTCTCTCCAAGCCTGGTATCATCATCAAATACCACTGCCTGACTAAACAACCTTTTAATAAATAAACACAACAAACCTTGGCCCTAATAAAAAGCTTCAGACTCTCCGATAATCCCCTTTACCATTAATTCACTATGAAGTCCAATATTCTTTCTATATTCCCTGCCAGAATGATCTATTACATCAATCATTCTTCAGTGAACTGTGTTACAAGCACTGTTCCTTTTCCACCATGATCTCCTGTTAGCAGATGTCATGTGGTAAGCTTGTTAACTCTTTCAGAATTTTGACTGGTATTTCATAGGTTTATATACTTTCACACCAGAAGGGACATCTCGCTTGACGCTCAGTGTGACCTGAGCTATGGAGTTTTATCCAGCCATTCTTAGGTCAGTGCAGACTACCTCTTTCTGTGCTGAAGCGTGTTTCTTAGGAAGACTTCCAGTCTTGAATTCAAGTGATAAGAGTTGTCCATAGCCATTGGTCATTTATTTTTGGTGTTTAATTGCTATTGCTGTGAAAAATACATGCTTTTGAATTCACTGTTTGAACCCGTTTGAATTTGACTGCTGTCAGCCTCCAGCCACTGCATCCTGTTATGTTTCTATGTGCAAGATTACACAGCTTAATGCCCTCAGAAATTTTCCCCTGCAGAGACAGTATGGAAAGTTCATTTCGGCTTCCACATGAACTTGCTCCAGTGAACGTCCTCCACTTCTCACAGCACCCTTATGGATGCAATCTAAACCCTTTCCAATCTTCTACTGTCCCTGATAAGTGTAGGTGGAGCAAGCAGAAACAGCATATCCCAGTACTGCTCCTGCCCCTGATGACTACATAGGTAAATTAATACCCATAACCCTACTTTCTATTTCCTTGTTCACTGCTGAATGATTCGTATTCGGTCTTTTGGCCATGACATCCTGCTGGGAGGTTCGCAGTCTGCTGCCTTTATTGAGGCTATGATGCTTGCTGTAACTGAAACAAGAACTGTCACTATAGCTTTCTCTTGCAAGTTTTCCCCAATATTTTCTCAGACAGCACTTTCATCCAATGTTATCTTCACCTGATTACTTTTCCCAGTGTTGTTTTGAATAAAAGGAATAGTTTCTTGCTGTCAGATCAAATCTCTTCTTAAAAGTACAGGCATTAAATTTGATACCTTCTATTTCATTGATTTTTTTTCTTCATGTTTTAAAGAGCTTTTTAATGCAGTACATTTGCTAATGTATCTGTGTTTATCTGTCTCCCTTTTCTTCTGAATAGGGCATGGGTCTTTGATGCTGGCAATTAGTTTAAGCCTTCTCACACCCTCCTTTCATTGAGTTCACCTTGGATGTAGCCTTGATTTGTTATCATATATTTTCTTCTCACGCAAAATAAATATCTGATTATTTCTCCATCACATTTTGTGTACATAAGAATAAGTAAATAATTTTATTTTTTGCAGTCTCAGCCCTTTCAACAATATATTACCCCTTCTATCTCTCATTCCACCTCTTGTGCCATGTCTTGTTCCTTTATGTATACAAAACATGTCTTCCCATTTATCTTACGTCTCATTTACACCTCTTTCCATTCTTCACCTTGCCTTTTCTTAGCATTTTTCTACAGTCTCCTGATCATTTCTGTAATCTTCCTACTCCTCCCCTGTATTGATGTTTTATACCCAGTGCTAACCTTTCTCATCCCTGATTACTTTTTGCACTTTTGTTCATCGCACAGTGTATGAATTGTTACAAGCTGTGGGCTTGCCTGCTCCAACAGTGCTTAATGCTGTGGATATATTGATGCACCTGCGTATAAGGAATCTCAGACTATCTACCATTTTTCTCCCCAAACCCATTTTCCTGCCATTAATCATTCCTCAAATCTCAGCAGGCTGACTCCTCTGCATAAGCTGTCTACAGCTAAGTCATGCCTTGTCCTCTTCCTGTTTTATACCTGGGCTAAAAGGGTTGTTTTGGTCAGGGGAACAAACTTGACCTGAAACTGGAAAAAAAGGAAAACAGGGCAGAGTACCATTGTCTGACAAAATATATACGAGGACCAGCTGAAACTGGGAGGGGAAGCATAAGATCTCCCTGTCGTCCCCTCTTCCCCTCAAGAGCAGCCTCTTCTTGCCAAAGACGGGAATGGCAGCAGTGCAGTTCTGGTCCTGGAGATTTCTGGGGAGGAGAGGAATGTGCTTGTGTGCCAGAAATGCTTGGAGAGAGCCACTGCTAAACCCACCACCATCGCCAAGTGTCTCTGACCAGATTTTAATTCACCTTTACCCCTTCCTTCCAAAAGTTCATACCTTCCCTAAACATACAATGTGTATGTCAAAAAGTGAGGCTAGAAACCTGCTGGAAATAAAGAAAAAACCTTCCATTCTTTTGGATGAGGCCAAGATTTCTTTCCAAGTTGCAAAATGCATCAAGCTCTTCAACAGCAACACAGCACTGCCTGTGGGATGCAAGGCAGCTTCCAGTGTAGCAACAACGTATCTACACCATGTAGCAGAGCTTGTTGCAGGACCTTCAAGCCAGTGGAGCCTATACCAGCTCCAAGGAGAGTGCAGATAGCCATGCAGTGCTGCGTGCAAACTGACAGGGTGTGCTGGACTGCTTCTGGTTGGGATAACAGCATTAAGTTCACGTCTCCAAGGACTCATTTGGACCTGGTGGGTCAGCCAGAAACCTCTCTATGTATCACTTACTTTTTCTACTACTGGTGTTTGGGAGGCAATGGACTACAATGGAGCTGTTGGAACGGGTCCAGAGGAGGGCCACAAAGATGATCAGAGGGCTGGACATCTCTCCTGTGAGGAAAGGCTGAGAGAGTTGGGGTTGTTCAGCCTGGAGAAGAGAAGGCTCCAGGGAGGCCTTATAGCATCCTTTCAGTACCTGAAAGAGGCCTATAGGAAAGATGGGGAAAATATTTTCAGCAGGGACTGTTGTGGTTGATAGGACAAGGAATAGTGGCTTTAAACTAAGGGAGCATAGATTTAGATTAGATATAAGGAAGAATTTTTTTACCATGAGGGTGGTAAAACACTGAACAGGTTGCCCAGAGAGGTAGTGGAGGCCCCATCCCTGGAAACATTCAAGGCCAGGTTGGTGGGGCTCTGAGCAACCTGGTCTCGTTGAAGTATCCCTGCCCACTGCAGGGGGTTTGGACTAGATGACCTCTAAATGTCCCTTCCAAACCAAAGCATTCTATGATTCTATGACTCTATGATACAACTGAGTCAGGAGCGCAACTACACACTACTAAATTTGCTGCCATGATTTACTTCTGCCCTTACTTAGCATCAGAATGGGCGTGAGGTATATAGATATAGATAGATATATATATATAATTTTTGTTTCAATATGAAAGCACAACAGAAATGTTATGCTTAGACTTTCATAAAATTGGATCCCAGTTAGCCAATTTTCTGGGTGCTTTGCCTCATCCCAGCTATTTACTCTTCTCACACCAGTCTCTGCCCATGCACAGAGTTGCTGCTGCACTGTGCATTGCACACACACCACTTGCTCTAGTAGCTGACTGCGGGATTTAGACACACCTGGAAAACAATAGGAGGTTTATACCACACATGAGATTTTTTTTCCTGTGCCGCTTGTTAATAACAAGTTGCAAGCCCCTTTGTACCTTCTGAGTATAATCTAACCTTCACTATTCAGATTTTGTGGATTAATTAATTTTTCTGTATTACTTTTCCCTTAAACTTTGTAGGCATGTATATTCATGAAAAGAACAGAGGGGAAAAAAATCTCAGAAATTACCACAAGAAAAAGCCCTGCTAAAAGCAATAAGTTTGCTGACAGATGGTAGAATCAGTTGAAAATCGAGTACCATATTTACTAAGTCTAACCCATTTAGTAAGCCAGAAAAGTGTTATCTAATTCTGTCCCCTGTGTGTTTGTGTTTTGGAATAAACAGATGCCTAATGAGGAATGTGTCTAGTATGGTTTTTGAAGAACCTGGATGGATCCTGGTTCTGACTCAATATTTGATTTTGACAAAGATGGTAACACGCACAGCAGAACCTATTGTTTTGGCTTTTAAACCCCCAAATATTCCAACACTAGCTGACGGACAAAAAGTGGTTTCAGAAAAGGTGCCAGAACAGGGCACAAATTTGAAAAAAACAGAAGTGTTGAATGACTTAACCTGCATTTTACATTTCCTGTTCTATTTATATAACACCCAAAAATGCAGTGAAGGAAAGGGCAAACACGCTTGAATCACTTGCAGGCTTGACAGCTACCACAATCAATTCCTGTATGCTTTGCACTGGGTTTTATAAAATAATAGAAACTGGCTTAGAAAGACATATGCTTGTGTACTTTGTGGCAGATTGGACCGAGATGCAAAAATTGAATAAACAGAGAAGGGTAACTGAGCAACGAGGGCTTTAGGGAAGATCAGCTTCTCGCGGGCCATGCTTGGCCAGTAAGGCTATTGCATGTGCAATGCCTGTACAGAGCAAAGTGAGGTTCCTCAAAGGCACTCTCCTAACGCTGCCTGGATGGCTTTTAAAATCTCATCCTTAACTGGAGCCATTGGGAAGTTTAGCAAAGCAAATCAGCCCTCTGTGAAGTCCATAACAAAATACTTACAGAACAAGATTTCTCCCATGCTACAGAAGGCTTTTAAAATATGTATGTTTTTTTGGATTTTTTGGGTGGATGAAATAGATAAAGATAGGATCTGGTCTTCTGTAAAAATAAAAAAAAAATAACATCTTCACACAGAGCAGAATATTTCAAAGAATTATTTAACAGGAGGGAGATTTGTTGTTTATTTTCCACAGTATTTAAAAGTACAGCGATAGATTTAAATAAACTGACATTCACTTTTCAAAGTTGCTCAATAGCTACTAAAGGCATTTTGCTGCATTTACATCCAATTTTCAACTAAAAATATAAGATCAGCAGTGAGAGGTTTGAATTCTGGAATTATAAAATATGTTTCTCAAAATACCAGTAAGAGTTCATGGCTGAAGCAGCGATCTGAATACCAGGACTCTCAGCCCTATGCCCAGCATTTGCTGTCTATCTGTTCTGTGAGCAGAAGTGAGCAATTTCTGTTCTCTTTCTACATTCTTCTGTCTACCCTAGAGGTGCACATGGAAATCCGAATCTAGACTCACATGTGCCTGATTCTAATACAGCCAGTTTTCTAATTTTGTCATAGGAATAGCTAAGGTACGGGTCAAGTCAGCACATCGCCATCTCATTACTGCAGGAAACACCAGCTTGCCCATCAAAGGAAAGTGGACACCGGTGGTGGTAATAGAGTGTTTTAACACATGGAAATATACGTGATTCTTAAATATTAATAGCAAGAATTGCATTTCACCTTTTGTCTAGGTGGTATCTGAAGATGGTTTTCTGTTCACATTTTAGGGAAAGCAAGCTTTGTTGAGGGACCTGGGGGAAAAGAAAAAGTGCTGGCACTACGGTTTTCTTCTGAAGGCTTTTCTGCCCCTCAAAGGCAGCACAGGCAAAATGCTTGCGGGAAAGATTTTACTCTGTTCTTGGTTTAAAAAAGAAATATAAGTATAAATTTGTTTTGCTTCTAGTTTTCTGTGAAAGAAAGAGGGAAAAGGGAAAAGGTTGCAAATCCTGATTTTAAAGTTTCGCATTTTACTTTGCCCTTTCTTGGCTCTACTTTGTTGCATTTCCAAGCCATTAAAACAGAGACTCAGGGGCCTCGCTAGACATAATGGTATAAAGTTTCTGGTGCAGTAAGCTGTAACATTCTGTATGCTCTGGAAAGTTTGCATTCAGCCTTTTAATAAGTGAAGACGCAACATAATGCTCCTGATAATTTTCAGCGCGGACAGATGGTATATGAACAGCCTGGTGGGAGGAGAACCAGCCCAGCTTAGGGTAACAATGTTCGACTAGCTATCAGGGAGGAAACAGACTTCCTCTGCCATTGCCCAGTGCCAAGGAGCTTGTTTTATCTCCTGCTCACCACACTGATCATGCTTCGCTTTCTTCTGTTTTATAGGCATTGGCTTTATGCAGAAAGTGCAGTTCCTTTCTACTGCCAAAATGAAACGGTGTTTTAGATTATAACTAGGCTAGAAGTCATTTACAATTAATTCTGCTCAAAAACACCCGTAGCTGGAAATGCAGATTACACCAATTTGCTGTGAGTTGTTGCAAGGTGGAGAAGCTGTTCGCTGCTGCTATTCCACACTGAATTTTCCAACTCGCGTGCTAAGGCTGGATCTGGCTGGGGCAGCAGCCCCAGCAAGCAAGCTAGCAGGAGTAAGGGAGGGTCCAGCGCCGCTTTGGGAAGGTTCCCTGGGACGGTTGTGTCCAAGTTAGATTTTGCAGATGCTGTGCATGTGGATTTGTCCGTGCTGTTCCATCTGCAAGAGAGTTCAGTAGCAGCGGCAGCAGGAAGAGTCACGCTGGAGACAGACAGTATGCCATGATGGCTAAGCACATTCTTTTTGTGAATCTACTTCTGAAAATGCCACTTGCCCTCTTTCAGCTAGCCCATTCTGCCAAAATATAAGCACTTTGTAATCCTTGGAAGCAAGAGCTAGGAATATATTTCTTCATTGTTCTCCGTTCTCTACACGAAAGTGTTAATTGCGCAGGGCAAAGTACTTCTCCAGCCCTGGAATGCTGACCACAGTCAGAAAAATCCTGCCATGTTCTGCCTCTGGACAGATGTTTCAGCTGAGCCTAACAGTGAGATGGTTAATAGGTCAAGGAGATTGCTAGTGATGGGAGGATGGATTGAAGATGTGCATTTATTCCTAATTCTGGGTTTTGCGGGTTAGCAGAGACAAGTGTCTTCTATGAGCAATGAATTAATTTTAAAAAGGAAATGAAGAAAAAAAAGGGCATTTCTTTCTCTCTAGCCTGTGGTTGTCCTGTGAGCTGGTGACAGATTAAAAGAAATTAAAAAATAGAAAATATAATCCCTCTCTCACTGCAACTGTCCTTAAAACGTTTGATAAGTTCTTTGTTTAAATTTAATTTTTTTTTGGCCTCAGCTCATTTTAGTTTTTTTTTTTATTGTGTCTGAATCCAGGACTAACAAAAATAGCACTAAGCAGTTAATGTAAATCTCTCTCTGCTTTTTTGATCTCAGGGTGGACGGGAGTTTTTAATTTCATACATTATTGACCACACGATAGAATGGTGATTCCACAAAGTGAACAGAAGCTTTAAAAAGTTAATGAGGAGGGACAGCATAGGGTTGTTGTTGTTCTTGTTGTTGTTACTTTTTAATGTTATGTAGCATTTAGGACTGGGCAGCTGGGCATGCAGGATACTGACTGCCACTGCTGTCATTTTTCTTGCACGGTGCTGCTGACAAAAGCTGTTATCCCTTACGGGCTCTGCCCTCCGGCCGTGGCACCCGCAGCAGACGGCACCCACTGCCTTCCCAGCACTGCAACTCGCTGAGCCTCGCTGGCAAATTGGGGAACACCCATGACTGCATCCACAGAGCATGATGAGCCCATATATAACTTCTGAAGATAAAGACTAAACTCAGAAAGAAAAAAAAAGAAAATGTAATATATTTTTGATTTCCTAAGGAGTGAAGCATCTACCTGCCCTAAAGACATCCACTGAATAAGCTTAGTATGTCCTCTGGCTAACATCTGTAGTAAATTTACCTCAAAGACACAAATAGCAGGAGGGTTATTACAGTGGGTACCTTTGGATATATTATTTTACATGGAACTACCATCTGTTTCACACTGTAGCACACATCTGAGCGCTCCAACAGCAGCTGCAAATACCTCTGTCAGGACACTTGGAAGCACATGGGGCCAGCCAGTATGGTGACGGTGCTAGTGCTGGGCAATATCATGGGGCTGAGAATAAGCTGACATATTCTGGGCTGGATCCTCTCTTACACTGCTGATATTTTTTTATAGCTCTACAGACTTCAGCTGAACAAGTCCATATTTTTACAAACATGAGGTCAGGACCTCATCCAAAGGTTATTTAAGTCTTGAACATTTTAATCTACAATGAAAATAATGGAGAAATTCCTTCTCATGAGAGCGCTTAGTCCTTGTGAAACATTTGGCTCTTTGAGTGTCTAAATGAGAAATGCTGAAAGTATGGCCCTTTGCATGACAGTTTGATGCCCTAGAATTATAACTGATAATTTTTTCTGTTAAGAAACCCAAACCACAAAATGACGTGCACCTCTCCCATGTAACAAAAAATTCAAACACTTTCTACTTTTATACCTTTTTCTGGTACAAACTGACATGGCTTCATTGGCCTGAAATGGACCTGAAGATTTTTCTCACTAGTCAAAGAATATGGCCTGCTTGACTTAAACCACTGCAAGAAAGATGCCAGCTAAATACGAGGAAAGAACAACTTTAACAGCAAGGCAGTAAAATACAGGGTTGGGCTGCCTAGAGAAAATGTGGCATCTCTGTCACCAGAAGCCCTCAGGAGTAGGTTATGCAAGTATCTGTCAGGCAGGACACAGGCATTGCTTATGGGTGGTAATGTGGGGCAGCGAGGGGGGTGCTTCCCCCTCACCAACCCCATAGTGCCAACCCCCTGGGGAGCAAGCACCACGACTGGGAACTGGAGCCAGGTGTCCCAGTCCCTAAAGGGAATTTGACTGCTCGCTTGTTTTCTGGAGGGAAGGGTTGAACATCAAGGCTTTTCTCTTGGCTTTTCTAGACCTTTTAGCTGGACCAGCCCCTGGGAGTGCCTGGGCACTACCAGTGCAGGAGCCCGGAGGCCTGGATCAAAGGGAAACATGGTTGAAGAGAGGAGATTCATGTGCTGTACAACATGGGAGGAATAAAATCCTCCCCACCCCCCATGCTGTGCCCTGTGTCTTGTCTACTTGGAGGGCAAATTCCGTGAGCAATGATCGTCTTTTACTGCAAATATGCAAAGCATCTTGCACAAAGATCTTCACTTTCAGTAGCTTCGTTAAGTACTACTCTGACAACTACTAAAAACAACATTTCCTTTCCTTCCACATGTGTGTACCTAGATTTCCTCCATTCAACAAACAGCTATGCCAGAATTGCCATTGTCCTCGTCCTTCCCAGTCTTCCTTTAAAACCCTCTGCCAACTGCTAGCGTAGAATTTGGGTCATGAATCACAGCACCTAGTTACTGAACACAATAACAGTGCAAAAGGTTAGTAGCTAAAACTTAGGGTTTGTGCTACTTAGGAGTTCAGACCTTCAGAACTACAGACACAAATGCACACACACAAACATATATACATTCACACGTATATATATATGCACTCTAACATCTGTGTCAGGGGTCGAGTACGATTTTGTAAGTACACCCAGAATTTCTAAGGTCTTATCTGCTGAGCATATATCATTACCAGTGATATAGATGTTGACATTGGTTATTTTTTGAAAAGTCTCTGCCTCACCTGTCTTTACAAAATAGATATTTTTATGTGCCTTCTTTTTTTATTAGATCTTACAAATTACTGCTGTTTAAAAGAGTTTCCTCCCCAGTCCTTCCAACTTAGTCCCCAAATTGTGGGAGTGAATCAAAGGAATGATGTTCACTGCTGTTTGACTTTGAATCACTGGCAAATGTTTTATGTAAGTCATTTTCTTCCACACAATTAGATTCTAAGGACACAGTTACTAGGCTCTTTTTTTTTTTAATTCAAAGGTCTCAGTAAGCAAAGCATAATGTATTCTGCCCAAACTGTGAGAACAGAGCAATACAGAATAATTTACTTCACTAATGCCAAATTAAAATTCATAACACAATTCTTTAATTACCATCTGAATCCAATTCTCAAAGAAGTTTGCCCTAATTGCATTGTTGATATGCACGGATGCAAATAAGATGTTGACGGTTTCCCTTGTAGCAAATGACTCTGTTTCTAATATGCACACATCTAACAACATGGGGCCAAATTCACCCCTGGTAAAAAGCCATTAGAGTCTGCAGAGTTGTACCAGGGATGAATCTGAACCACTCTTCTCAGGAAAGCTGGTCTAGTTGTCAGCTACTAAAAATCGCTCCTCCACTGCCTACGGACAAAAGTGCTGTCCCTATTTTCCCTGAGCAAGACCGTGAAAAGCTCCCAGAAACCCCCAGCAGGCTGGGAAGACACAAGTGTGAAACGGGCATGTGTGGAACAATGTTTGCCAGAAGGTAGTGGGGACGTATAAGCCCAGATGTTCTACTTTGCTTTTGTGACAGTGCTGAATAGGGATCCTATTCTTAGCCCACAAGCACAGGCGTTTTGGAGGAAGAGAGTGAGAACACCGGATTGGAGACGCAGGAAATTAAATAATATTCATCAAAGGAGGGAGAGAATAGCGTGAGCGTCATTGCGGCATTTTTGTAACCGCTGCATACTTCTCTCAGGTGAGCTAATTAAATGGGAGCACTTTGAAATGTTCTCCTAGCTCCAGAAATAAAACAGGTTAAAAGTCCTTTCTTGATAAATACCTGGGCACAAAGAAGACGACTTTTTTTGTGTGTGTGTGAAAAAAACCTCTTAGTTTTTTGAAAGCTGTGGTTATGTTCGACTTTATATATATCCCATTTGAATGCATTTACTCTATATATGTGCTAAACAAATTATTTTCTTGAGTAAAAGCCACCCATTCTCCTAGTAGCCCAATGGTAAGCAATAAAAAGCAGTATAGGTGCCTGGTGTAGCCCCAGGAACGTGTAAAGAAGATAGCAGTGCTGCCTTGCACTTAGGGCAGGAGGTGGGAGAATACCAAGGGATCCTTTCGCTGAGCATGTTTTTATTTCATTTTTTCCAGCTGCATAGGATGAGCTGAAGTCCTCCTGCTCACTTTCATTAGAAGTTGTGGTCTAAGAGAACTAATATTCATAGTGTGTTTGTTCAGTTGCCTGACTAAGTCATGTTTTCTTAAAGGAGATCTGCAAAAGGTGAGGAAATGGGCTTGTTGCCCTTCTTTTTTCTTTTATGATGTTCAAAAAAAAAGGCCTGAAATATTTACATTTTTTGTTTATTACATCAGAAATTCAGTCTCGGTCTACTTTGCTGTTCCTGGAAAAGTCTGTGTACAGTTAGAGAATAAATTGTTGGAGATATTAGAAATACCTATATAAACAAAACTCCACCAAAAGAGGAATTGTTATTGTTCAGATAGTTTAAAAGTCTGGGTCTAGTTAATAGCTGTGTATCTCAAAGGCCTGAGTGGGGTCACTGAAACTCTCCTAAGTGCACTAAAGATCCTCTGCAGTTGTGGCACCTGCATGGCCTGAAAGAAGGCAGTTACTTCTTGATGTGTCCAAAGCCCAGTCGCCAGCACAGACCTCTACATGGCTTGGGAGGCTCTGGCTCTGGTTCAGCTGCTTAGCTGAGGTGGGAGGGTGGTGGGGCTGCGGTGGCTGGCATAATTGTGGGTCATCTGGGAAGCTTGTCCTGGTGGTGGTGGTCCTCAATGGAAAGTCAAGAGGTGACGCAGAAAGGCACCAGTCATGGGAGGAAAGCTTGGTTGAGCAACCGCCAAGGATGAGCTGCTGAATCTGTAGGCAGCAGGGAGCTGGAGGTCTTGGCTTTTTGTAGTATGGCCTGGCTGCCTCTCATTAAAATTTGATCCAAGTAGTATGGGCTAGGGTTGTGGGACTCAAAATTTTAGCATCACCAGAAGTCCCTGGCTACCTTCTGAGGAGGTCTTTGTCATCTTCGCTCCTGGCTCCTGGCTGAGCTGCTCAGGTTGGATGCTGCACTCTTGGTTTCTCCTCCTTCCCCTGGCTCTAGCTGTCCAGCTGCCTTGGCTGGGAACAACAGAAGACTGAGCAGGCATCGACCGATGCTTTAATGAGCTGTTTTGGTTTGGCCTGGATAAATGCCAGGTGCCCACCAAAACCGCTCTGTCACTCCCCCTCCTCAGCTGGACAGGGGAGAGGAAATATGATGAAAGGCTCGAGGGTCGAGACAAGGACAGGGAGAGATCACTCATCAGTGACTGTCACAGACAAAACAGACTGAACTTGGGGAGAAATGGAAAGTTTAATTTGTCACCAATCAAATCAGAGTAGGATAGTGAAAAATAAACCCAGATCTTAAAACACCTTCCCCCCACCCCTCCCTTCTTCCCGGGCTCAGCTTCACTCCCATTTCTCTACCTCCTCCCCACAAGCAGTGCAGGGGGACGGGGAATGGGGGTTATGGTCAGTTCATCACACGCTGTCTCTGCCGCTTCTTCCTCCTCAGGGGGAGGACTCCTCACACTCTGCCCCTGCTCCAGCCTGAGGTCCCTCTCACGGGAGACAGTTCCCCACAAACTTCTCCAGCGTGAGTCCTTCCCACGGGCTGCAGCTCTTCACAGACTGCCCCAGCATGGGTCCTTCCTACGAGTTGCAGTGCTTCAGGCACAGGCTGCTCCAGTGTGGGTCCCCCACCGGGTCACAAGCCCTGCCAGCAAACCTGCTCCATCATGGGTTCCTCTCTCCATGGGTCCACAGGTCCTGGCAGCAGCCTGCTCCAGCATGGGCTCCCCATGGGGTCACAGCCTTCTTCAGGCATCCATCTGCTCCGGCATGGGGGTCCCTTCCACAAGCTACAGGTGGAGATCTGCTCCACCGTGGACCTCCATGCACTGCAAGCAGACAAACTGCCTCACCATGGTCTTACACAAGCTGCAAGGGAAAAATCTCTGCTCCGGCACCTTGAGCACCTCCTCCCCTCTCCCTCTTCACTGACCTTGGTATCTGCAGACTTGTTTCTCTCACATCGTCTTACTCCTCTCTCTCAACTGCCATTTTTCCCAGCAGTTTTTTTTCTTCCCCTTCTTAACTATGTTATCACAGAGGTGCTGCCACCATCACTGATGGGCTTGGCCTTGGCCAGCAGTGGGTCCATCTTAGAGCCGGCTGGCACTGGCTCTATCAGACATGGGGGAAGCTTCTCGCAACTTCTCACAGAAGCCACCTCTATAGCCTCCCCCTCCCCCCAAAAACCTTGCCACGCAAACCCACAACAGAGTCACATATTTAAGAATTGTCATTAAAATCCACATTCATCACAAAATCTTTGAAAACTTCAGACACGTTCACAAATAAAAGAATTCTCAACACCAAATTCAAAATAACGTCATAACAACACCAAACAGAATTGGACAATTTACACACATTCCACCCCTCGTCCCTTCACCACAATTAAAACAACAACAACAAATGATTCTGCACATTTATTCCGCGCTCTTCACATTGTTCAGTCTGTGTTTTGCCTGTTACCTCTCCATTGCTATCCTTATCTTGAATTCTTTGAGTCTCCTGCCTGGCTCGCCAAAAGGTGTCTGGGATCCATAACACACCCCAGATACACAACTAGGACGCTCGACATCTTAGTGTGCAGCTGGCAGAAAGAGACATTCAGTTAGTATGTACATGCTGGAGATCTCACAAAATACAGATTGGCACAAAATAGGATATAGCCAATAGGAGCACTCAGTTCTGAATTTCAGCATGAATAAAATGAATTGCTGGACTACAACCAGGGGTCACTGATGTACCAGATTTCACCTCCTTCATAGGTTTAGTATGGTAAAACAAACAACAACCTCAACCAGTAATATATCTGACACTTCAAAAAGGCTCATTTCCCAAAGTTGAAGACAACATTGTGTGAAACCGACTGGAGAGAAAGATTGATACGAAAACTGAGATTTTTTCAGAGGAGCTTGTCAGAAGACCAGAAAGTTTGCCATTTTCCAGTCAAGAAAGATGACAACTTTGCATAAAGTCCATCTGGCTCTGATGAAGGGAAAGCAGGAATTAGAGATTTTTTAAAAAATACAATATTTAATAAGTAGAAAAGGAGGAAATTCTATAGAGGAGAAGTTCTAAAGTCTACAAATTTAATAAGGGAGCCAAAGACAGTGATAATAACAGTTTAGCAAGGCTAAAGACACTGAAGAATAGTTTTTAGGTAGCTGGTGTCATTCTAATACCCTTGTCAAGAACCCAGAGCACCAGAATATGAAAACTGACACAGGTTTTGTATCAGTAGTATTAAAGGGTGGCGATTACTAGGCACCACCATGTATTTTTATAGCCAGCAGGTCTCCGCTCAGAACCACTGCTGCTCATCGCTGCAGCTCTCGTTGTTTGAGGCTGTGAGTTTATTTGACAATACGCACAAATTTTACAGTGATTTTGTCTTAATATTGAGTAGTGATTTAATTGAAAAATGAGCCCTGTGAGAAAGCAATTGCAAAGGTCTCAGAGGTCTTGAGAAGTCACATACAGACAATTTGTCATGTTACGAGTCATTTTGAGTCATCCTGTGCTATTCAGATCGTTCATAAATAATCTGGGAGTAAATACAAAATGAATACAAACATATATAAAACTGCTGTTAATCTGTAGGTATATTTATCTGAAGTTCAGTGCTCATTTTGTACTCATGAAGTGACTGATGGCAACCTTTCCAGATAATGGAAAGGTAGACAGAAAAATAAACACTAATAAGTGCAAGAAAGTCAGACAGTGATACATGCAGCTTGGCAAACTAGTCAAGCCAAAGAAACTGCTTATCATTGCAAACAAATACAGAGAGATGAACAGAGAATAAGAATGGTGGCAGACTTTCACAGCAGCGGATCTGGCAAGTGATGGCTCCAAAAGTAGTAGTGGTCTTAGGGATAAACGGTTCAAAGTGAGCTCCAAATCCCAAGGTGTTGCAAAATAGCTAATGTAATCACTGCACCACGAAGTAGGAAGTAGCTACAGTGCTGGCTTTATGATGGACATGTGTCTATGTTTCAAAAAAGACATTGAAAGATTCAAATGGGAATTAAATACATTTGCATGTGTGTAGATCTATATATACACACATATTTCCTAAGCTAGAGAGAAAACTCTTTGCATTTGCAAGCTTCAAGAGATCAAATTTTTCTGTTGAGAAAGAGAGTGCAAGGTTTTGTGAGTGCTCTAGATTCACCTTCAGGCTGAGGAAATATTGGGTGCTAATGGGCTTTTCAGGAAGGAATCTGGGATCTCTAAACTACAAGAAGAAAAAAAAGTGAGGTAACAATTATCACTGGAATAAACTGAAAATTGTGAATTTTCTGTGTCTTGACATATTTTCAGTCATTAGCACTATTCAGGAAAACGCTTAAGCAAAGCGATTCTCTGCTGTAATCCCAGGTAAAGTACTGAAGTCCAAGTAGGAGTAATTGGACATGGGGCAGGGGAAGCAAAGGGAGCTGAATCAGGGTGACTGTCCAGCTTTGGTCAGAGCCTGTAGCAGATGAGACAAGTACAATGGAAGTTACTTCTTCCTTTGGGTAAAGGTGTGGGCCTGCAGAGGAAGGACAAAGAGAGGGAACAAGCTATGAGCTATGAGGGCTACGAGGATGGTGAGGGGACTGGAGCATCTCTCCTACGGGGAGAGGCTGAGGGAGCTGGGCTTGTTCAGCCTGAAGAAGAGAAGGCTGAGAGGGGACCTAATAGATGCTTACAAATATCTGAAGGGTGGGTGTCAGGAGGATGGGGCCAAGCTCTTTTCAGTAGTGTCCAGTGACAGGACAAGGGGCAATGGGCACAAACTGAGGCACAGGAAGTTCCGTCTGAACATGAGGA
>Ga0065711_1027315_pt1 | contig 50989 bp, 26 predicted proteins | sample Hoacrofraction12_FD_59098 | JGI IMG/M metagenome (GOLD analysis project Ga0065711, IMG submission 59098) | Hoatzin crop microbial communities from Cojedes, Venezuela - Epithelial fraction 12 v2 (version 2) | ecosystem: Host-associated > Birds > Digestive system > Esophagus > Crop | place... | reverse complement strand
AAAAAAAAAAAAAAAAAAAAAAGTGTACCGTAGAAAGAGGTAAAAAAAAACAAATTTCAGTTGGTTCCAGCTGACTACTTTTGTTTCAGTATTATAAAAGTTATACCAGCACAGACTCTTTCCCAGTAGCTGAGCAGGTATAGGCCTAGCTCTAAGACAGATCTTCCTGAAGGCAAGAAAAGCCAGTTTATTCCTCTTTCTAACTTGTCTTTGAAGTTTGGCTTTTTGCTTCTAAAAACAATACTCTTATTTAGAACACTGCCTATCTGACAGTTGGTACAAATCTTGCCATAATACTGCTGATTTTGTCAACACTGACTATTACTGTGCTGCCTAAGAAATAAACCTCAATAAACAGCCTTCCTTATCACCCTAGATCATCCATTTTATGATTATTCCATTTTTCCGTGGCATCTGTTCCCAGCTGATCGCAGAACGCTGCATCTCTGCTCTTTCCTGCTGCCCTCGGAGCAGCAGACGGTCACAGCAGAGGCGTCTGAAGGAAGGACTGATGCTCTACGAACACGGTCAGCAGCTCCTAACTTCCACTCTAGTGTTAGAGGATGGGAGCATCTTTACTTTCTGTGTACTTTCTGATGAACTCTACTCCAGTAAAAGACTGCTCCACATCACTCTTTATGTAAGAAGCACTTCGGTATCCTGCACAGGGGTATGCAGTCAGGCACAAAGAGCACATTCTTCTCTGTCATGAAATATGTATGCTAACCCCTTGGGTGCCAGCTAAAATGTGTAATGTACATCTCACACAAGGGCGTCGGTATAACTTCACCAATGCATCATTTTCTTCTCTTCTTGCACCTTTTAAAGGCACAGTATGGCAAAGACTTTAAAAAAAATTTACTGCCTTAACTATGTGCTGAGAATGTAAGTTTCAGTTATGCAGGTTTTTATTGCTTGCTCACAATGAACACATGCATTAAAGAATGGGTAGTGTCCTCACTTTTACCCAACAAATAAGCTGTACAACTGAAATGCAATCCTCTGACTGATGTAGGATGCTAAGTATGTCAATATATACGGTTAATATGTTATTACAGCTCCTTTGTCCCTCCTTCAGAGAACAATCAGATTTCTGTTCTTCACAGTCAAGATCTTATAAACAACCTCTTTTCCTACTTGTTCTTCAAAGGTGAACTCTGAAAGGAAATGAAAGATCAGACCAGGCTTCTCAACATATGTTTCATCTTGAAGAAAACGCTTTACAAAAAATGAGTTTGAAATTCAGGTTTCCTAGGAATGAAACAAACCCTTTCATGTAGTGTTTGTGTACAGACATATTTATCCATTTAGCTTACCTGTAAAAAAAAACTTACAAAAATTATGCCACAGAAATTTGACAGGTGTTTATGTGTATTTCTCTCTATACTACGAAGAACTTCCCAGAAGTTAACAGGAGAATGCCTTTTCTTAGTATCATTGATATTCATTCCATTCATTACAGTAACAAAAACATAGGTAAATGCAACTTTCTCTATGCATTTTGCATAACTGCTTTCTTTCTAAACTGTTCTACATTGCAGAAGTATCACAGAAACAACTTATGATAGAAAACTTTTCAAGAGCAACTCAAGTGGAAAGCCTTGCTTATGAAGAGTGTTTATATGAGCTCAGACAGGTAAGTTGAACATAACATGGTAACAGCTATATATGCATATGCAATTGCTTGAATCTTAGGTGAGGCTGATCAGACTCACCAGATAAGATTATAATGAATACAGTTCTGAGATTGTTTGTAAACCCTGTTTGGCAAAGAAGATGTTCTCAGAAATAACAACTGAAAAGAAATTAAAGATTATAAAAGAACTGACAAAGGGAATGAGAGAAGTTACTTGGTGTACCATACCACAAAAAAAAAGAACTGAAAATCCTAGAAAAGTCTGATTGCTAACTCAGAAATCTCCTGAGCCCTGGGAAACTGCAGATGGGCCTCTAGGGCAAAGCAAGGTAGTGCCTCTATTTTGAGAGAAAGACTGACTGATGAACATACACTCTGTGTAGGTGTCTGTTATATTTATACACTCTTCTACACCCTCTGTAGTTTATACACTTTTTGATTTTCAGATCACTAATCACAAATGAGAGCAACTCATTGCTGGCTTAGTCATGACCTCCCACCTGAGAAGCCAGTAACATGGAGTGGCCAGGAGTCAGCAGAGTTTCCACACTGCGTAGCCAAACAAGGTCTGATGAGGCCTCTAGGCCAGGGAGGCTAAAGCAGAATTTGTGATAGACATCAAAACTCTGGCAGTGGCTGCAAACAAGGAACAGCAGCCAGCTCCATTTGCAGTCTTTTTCAAGAGGGCAAATGTCTTGTCTTTGTGCATCAAGGAGAGGAGACTGACTTTATGCTCTTGTCTCTTCTTTCTCTCTGTTCTGCCAAAATAATACCATTCAAATACGCCACTTTGATGACTTCACAGTTTTCTAAGCAGGAAGTGCACTGAGGGCCCTGACTGGCTGGCATAACTCTCCCTGCCTTCTGGGCTCAGGCTGAAGACTCAAGTGTTAGACCAGATCCGAGCAAGCTGAGCCTCTTCAATGCTGCTGCTGCTGCTGCAGACTTAGCAGGAAGGTTGCAGTAGTGAGAGCAAGATTTAAGGAAAGTTTCTGGCCAGAAGAAAAGCTATCAACAGCCAATTAGCCTCAACTATTAAATGATGCTTTTTCTTCTTTCTCCAATTAAAAATGTTAATTGAGATTAATTAGCTATCACTTGCTGTGAAAACAGAAGCATTTATCAAGTGGGAACACGTGCGGTCTGTCCTGTGCCCAGTACTGCTCACTAACAAACATGATGACATACAAAGTGTCTTTTAAGAAAGGAGCATTAGCACACTGGAGAACAGGAATAGAGTTCAAAATTATCTCAACAACTATCAGCCTGAGTAAAACAAGACGCAACTCAACAAAAGCAAGTACAAAGTCCTGCACTCAGATGGGAATTACTAGCTCCCTAAACAGAGCACAGGGAGTATGTGGCTACAGGGCAACAGAGAAGGTGGGGTACTAGAAGGAATCGCAAGCTGAACAAGGTCGAAAATGCACAACAATTGTCTGCAAGAAAAGCAGCTATCAACCCAGAATGGACAGAGAGGAACGGATTTCATGACATGCATGAAGTAAACCCTTCCCTTTATGGAGGACATCCGATGGGAACAGGGTACCCACTTTTGGGTGCTGTCTATCAGCAAAGACAAGAGAATTTTGATGCGAGAACACTAGCAAAGACAGGAGATCTAAGAAACTATTTACGTGAATTAAAAAGAGGGAAAGCGCAGGTCTGAGAAAATGTATATCTGTCCTGAAATAGTGAAAGGGCTGCTGAAAAATAGCAGGAAATTTGTTTTCTATATCACATAACGGGTTTGAAATGTAGCAAGGGAGAGCAACATTAGACATGAGGAAAATATGCATGTAATAATCAGCAGGAAAAAAATCATCTAGGGAGGGTGAAGCAGACCCCTTGGAGGTTTGTCTAACTCCTAGAAACATCTGTCAGGAAGTAGGCTGTAGATATAGATGACCTTGCCTTGCAACATGAGAATAGATTAAATGAATTCTTAAAGTGTATTTCAGCCTTATTTCTATGATTATTTACACAAACAGCTAGACTGTAACAGTCCTTCATTGCTTTTATGCTTTTCCAATAAGAAAGGCAAGCTTTTTGTATCACTACTTATTACTCTGAGAATGCAGGTGGTGTTGGCTAGACAGCTAAAATAAAAACCCCGCAGCCACTGATGCATATATGTGGTTTTGGGGTCCAAGAGTGTACCAGTGTATGCAGAATAAGGACTAAAGTTAAAAGACATGTAGGATGTGGTTCTAGCAATCAATTTAAATATGTCCAAAATGAAATTGGTCTGTACCAAAACAAAATCAACACCAAACACCAGCCAGCAGTCTAGCTAACATTATTCAAAATGGCTTACTATTATGTGGTAACAATAATGTGATTACTATTATGTGATACATGCTGTTCTATAAACAAGATTAATCTACAATGTCCTTTTCTTAAATTTACTGAAGTTACTTATGCAGGAATTTTGCTGACCGCATTTTAAATTTGGCTCTGTCAGTGGCTGTATGCGAACTTAGGGTTTGCATTGTTGTACGATATTTCACTTGCACAGCAGCTGTACTGGCTATTCAAGTTCACAGAGTGTAAAATCCTGATTGCTTTTTTTGCTGTGTTAGAAAATACTACACACAGCTCTTCTCTCATATCTTTAGCTTTAGCCTTGTGAGTAACTGTTATTTATAATGTAACTGTTATTTATAAATTACTCTCAGATATCTATTAATGGTGTTAAGGAAATGCAAAGCATCATTTTTCATTTCTAAATTGATTATACAGTTCCATAATCTGGTTGTTTTTTTCTTTTAATATGGGCTACAGTAGGCACTGCTTTCCAAAAAAAAAAATCTGTAGAAAACAGCACCTAATTCATAATGACTCAACAGCAAATTAAGAGGATGATGAGATTCCATTTTAAAAGTACCGCATAGCACTTGATAACGTGGCTTTCTTGAACAAGAGAATTGAAACAAGCAGGTGTGGGAAACTTTAATCAAATTTAAGTTGCATGTGTTATAATGTATAATTAAAAGAAAAAGTGGCTTTTGACTTTATACACATGATTAATGCCAACATAAACGGAAGAGTACAGCATCATTTACTGAAAAGAAGAGCACAGTTCATCTGATCGTACCTCTTCAGTTATAATTGGAAATTAGTTTTATTCCATTTGGTAAAAAAATAATAGAACTTTTTTTGGCTTTTGAGTCTGGACTCTATGATAGAAGGTGGTATTAGGCAGGTTTCCTCTTCCTCTTTCCTGTATGGTGAACAGGTCCTAGTACCCTTCTGGGCAGAACAGCCATAAAGGATTATTCTCCTTTGATTGAACCTGATGTTGCTTACCCAGAAGCTGTAAAGAGAAGGAAGGCAAGCAGATGTCACTTATGTAAGTAGCAAGACACTGTGTGATCCTGGAGCCTGCTAGCATGTATTTCATTTCTACTTTTATATCTATTTAAAGAACTTTGACTGTTACCCTGAATTAACACCTGAAATTAGAGTATAAAGTTTCTCTGCATTGAATTATTAAAGCAGAAATGCCCAACAATGGAATAGAGAAACTACATTTCTCTGATTCAGAATTAGTAACCTATCCTCTGGTGAAACTACAGCTTTGCCTGCAAAGCCTTCAAAGCTGTATGTGTCTTCATTTAAAGATCACTCTTTCAGATGGCAAGTTGACTTGAGCAGAAGAGAAACTGAGTACACAGTGAAGAACAGCAGTGAAGGACCTATGAATAACTCAAAGAGCATAAAGCAAGTTTGGCAGGTCTTGAACTCTTTGAAAGCCCTTTTGAAATCTCTGGAAAATAAATAGGAGCAGAATTTTTCTTGAGGTAAAGTCCTGCAATCAGAGGAATCTTTCCACAGCAGTTTCCTAAGATCAGCAGAAGAGCAGGTCTGTGGAAATGCTTCTGACCCTTCCCCAGGCAGAGGAACCTCAGCCTGGGCAAACTGCGCTCTGTTGCCCACCAGGCTGGACAGGGTCTGCCATAGGTAAAGAGCAACTCTGACAAGCCTTAACCATGAAACCCAACTTCTTGCAGCTGTGAAAGCACCCAGCATTTTCACAGAACTTTTCATGGCAGAACACAGGCTTTTGACTTGCCTAATAAAGACGGAGTGGCTATTTCCAGGAAGGCTGGGAAAGGTTCTGAGCTGGGTACCCAGGGTCCCTAGTCTCTCTCCAATTTAAATGCCCATCTTGCAGGCTCTTCTTACATCACAAGAGCTCTCCCTGACATTATGTGGAAGAAGTAGTACGTCTCTTGTTTATCATTCTTTAGATAACGCGTAGCCTCCAAGAAAGTGCTCAGAAACTCTCAATCTTTACATTAGCTGGCTCTCTGCTGGTAACGTCTGGAAAAGTATGTACGGTTTCAAGAACGTTATATAGCAGAACATGAAAACTGTCATCCTAAGAGAAAGCAATGTGCTCAGTTCCTTAACGCTGTTCTGTTTCCAGAGTCATATTCCAAACTGTACCTACAAAGTGTTAGAAGGGTGTTTTTACCTGTCTCATAGACCGCTTCGGATACAGAGGTAAAGTGGTCTTCTACTGTATATTGTGCCAGTCGTAGTGTGTCCAGACCTCTAACTGAATCATTTCCTCTAGTCCAGTAAAACATGACATCGTTGATGTTATAACCCCCTGTAGTGATACACAAGCCAACAAAAGTGTTTATTTTACACAATAATTAATTTGTGTTGAGCCCACTTATGGTTCAGCTGTTTCTTATTCGTCTGTCTGTAAGTACAATTAGACATAAACAATGACGGGTTTTGGCAGAACATAATGCTTGCTCGCAACAAAGCTCCCAATAACATGCGAAGTCTTACAATTTAAAAGCTGACTTTTTTGGAGGTGGTCTTTTTTATATGTTTTATTCTAGTATAGATGACATAAACTAATAAAAGAGATTAGTACCACATGGTATTCTAAAGGCAAAAGCTATTAAGCTTTCAAGAAATAAAAGTTTCTATGAATTACAGCGCTGCCAGCATTTGGACTACACATTATATGTGCCCTTTGTTGCATCCCAGACTGCTGTTTCTCGACGCAGTGCATTTGGTCCTCGTTCCCACAGAAATGAAGCGGTGAGGAGAGCAGCAGGGCTGCTGTGTGCTGGCGCTGTGCTCTGAGCTGGGCTCGGGTCGTCACTTGGGACGACACTTCGGCTTAGGAGCTTGGACGCTTCCCAAGGACACCAGCTTAGATGCTGATGTTTCTGTAGGCTCAACAGCATGACACACTTCAGGGGCCCCAGGAGACTTCCTCTTAACCTTCAAGTAGTAATTAGGAGCTGAGACAGGACGTGAATCATCTGTCAAAAGGCAACTCTATTTTGCACACACTTATCAATATGCGGTGCAATCATAGATAAAATACCTCTGTAGCTTTCTTCCCATTATATTAAAAGGCAGGCAATTTTCAGACTAGTGTATATGATTAATTCAAGATTATGTTAATGTAATTTACACGTTAACAGGGAGCATTTGAACATCTTTTCCTTTAGCTTACTTAGATCAATCATTTTTGTATTTGACAGACTTATATTGTGCAAGTTAATAGCTAAGCTTAGCGGACAGAAACACGAGCAGATGGTTATTTTTAGACTCCAGTCAATTGTAAGCAAATTACTGTGTGAGAAAATAACGCACTAAGTTGCACAAGGGTATATGTTGCAAAAAGAATAAAGGTCTAGAATCACAGAAAAAAACATGCATTAAAATAAAAAAGAGCATTTCAATATTTTTACATTAATGGCTTTGGTTCTTGCAATGACAAAAAATAATATATTTCCTACATACACTTAATGTAGGAAAAACAGGAGTTTAGAAATTTCATGTCAAGGAAACACTGTGCTGGTTACCAATTAAAAGGACTATTTCACCTGGAACGTCTTTCCATGAACATTCTTTAAATGTAAATCTTGTTTTCAATATCACTGGCAGTTTTCTGAAAAGGTACCATAATCAGGAATCTCTGCTCACATTATCACGTTTATAGCAATTAAAGCCAAAACACTGCTGTGTCAAAAGACTAAGCCAAAAGCATGCATGTCCAAGCTAAATTCTTGATTCCCCAAAACTACACACTGGGAAATTTCCCAGATTTGGGAGATTAAAAATAAAAGTAACATTTCCTATAAACAAACGATTGCATTGTCCTCAGTCAAACAAAGATGTTCGTAGAAGCAGTTTTTATGCATGACTCCAAGCATGGATTCATTTTACTTCCTTTCAGTACAAACGAACTGCAGATATTTAAATAAAGTCCAAATAACTGGAAAGCACCACAGTAAATTCTTATTTATTTTTCACAAGATATTGAGTCTTCCAAGCTATGCGAGATGGGAGAAACTCTTGATGCCTGGATGGGTGATAACAAGCATAGTTTCAAATGGAGATTGTTTGGCTTTAATAGAATCAGTATTTTCATTAGCTGAACAATTAACAGGTTTTGGTGATCCTTCCTATGAAAATTCTTTGAAAATACTAATTCCAAATCTCTTACTTGTGAAGAATTTTCATGAAGAGAATCTTCCCAATAGTCAGTAAAGTTAAACAGCACAGTGCTCACCCTTCTTTATTCAGGGGATTAATATTTTACTAATTATAAAATGTTTTAAAAGTTTATAGAGACAAAATCCTTAAGCCATGTTATTTGGCTTCTACAAGTAATCTCTATTCTCTTTACATGACACTGAGTTTTCATTCTAACTAATTCCTCAAGCCCATAATATCTCATTTCTGTACTTCATTGATACAGTACGAGCAGCTGATGTCAACAGGGTTAACCACAGGAATAGTAAATTTCGGATTAAACATTCATAATGCCTAATACAAATGAGTTTCTTTACCCTTCTGTTGCTAATTTTAATTTCCCCTGATTGTCAAGCACAAGTTAAGTGCCTTCACATGGCTCTTCACTGAATAAATCCTAAAGGACAAGTTTAAATAGGAAATAAAATTTCAGAGATCGGCCCAAAATATGAATATGTATTTGGACTGCAGGCCTGTGTGGAGGAAAAAAATGAGGAAAAAAGCCTTCAGCCCAGTGTGAATGAATGGTGGTGTCCCCAGCCGCACAGCAGAGAGCATGAACCCCCCAGCAGCACCAACCGAGACAGGAGCCCTCCAAGTCCCCAAATGTCACATCTACCATATGAACAGAGACTCCAAGTGCCACCTCTGTCTCCTAATGTATGCCTGTACTACCTTCTAAAGTGTTGCAGTAACAGGGGAAAAAAACAATAGACATTTTGGCTGAATTGTGTTTTGCTGTGTAGAAAGTATAAGTCACTAAATGTTATTAACTACTAATAGCAGAATAGCACATTGTAAAGGCCACTAGGGATGCTTTATTGTATAAAGCCATTACTTGATAATATCATGTCATGTTTGTCTTTACATTCGTAATCACTGAAGGAAAGGCTTAACACCTTGTTTCAGCTCAAATATTTGCTATATAATTTACATTTTATTTATCAATGTCATATAAATGTATTTCTGTGGATGTGTACGTATGCTTCCATTCACAATTCTTAATTCCAGGAAATGGTACTTTCAAGAAGTATTCTGGGATGATGTCATTATTCATCTATAAATTGACGTAGCCTATCTCATGAGGGTGCAAACACCAGTTCCAGCATACGCAAAAGAAAGTATTATAGTGCACCAAAGAAAAAAGGGCCACAGCTAAAGGCACACTCTTTCCTTTTGCATTTATTGCTTCTATCTGTTTTTCTCAAAATCAAACACCAATGTCATGGGAGCAGTTGTGAAAACATTACTATGTTTTCCCCTTGGACAGGAGACACTTGTGTGTTGTTGAAAAAGCAGATGGAATCATTCTGAAAAATGATTATTTTTAATTATATAGGGAATTCTCCTTTTTTTTCATCCTGTCAAATAAATTTCAGGTTCCTGTGGAACACACATTTCATTCCTGAACTAGAGAAAATATTAAATGACTCATTAGGCAATGCAGTTGATATAATTCCATATGCACGGATTCACCAGTACGTTCTTCCAAAGGAAAATAATTTAGAGATAAATCTAAATTCTAATTCTAATCAATACTTGTTAAAAAGATCTTATATAACTGCTGATTCTAGAGGGAGCCCTGCTGGAGGAAGGTTTTTGGGTTTATTTCCTTTGTGTTTCTGTCTAAAAGGAAATTTTGCAGTGATCTTCTAACTGCAGTGATCATTACTAACAAAAGATAAAGAACACCCACACACTTCTGAAATGGTAAAGAATAAAACTTGCCAATTACTGAAAAACCTTCCAAAAGGTTTTGAATTTGTATTGAAACATATTTGAGCATATATTTACATCTTACAGGACTGCCTATCCTTTTACGTTCTCCCATGCAAAAATATTTTGATAGAGTCTTATCGTATGAATAATAGCAAAAAGTTAACTATAAACATGCACATTTGGGTATTTGCAAAGCAACCATGTCTACAAAGTATTAGAGAGCATATTTTAATGAAAATTATGAGGACATTGATAAAGTGAGAACCTATAAAAGTATATTTAGTCTTGATCCATCAATTGATGATAATTTTTCCCAGGACACTGGCACAAAGACAATTAAATAAGCCATGGAAGGATCTGCATATATCCATCTCAGAACAGAATTGTCTATGTAATTACCTTTTTTTCCTAGTAAAAGAGTAAACTAATTAAATATGAACTCTATGCATTATAAATAAGCCTTATTTTAATTTCTTTCTTTTCTAAAGGAATTGTGCCTCTGGAAAAAATATACATACTATTTGAAAGAGAAAAAAAAAAATTTCTTGGCTCTGCTGGAAAAAGTCTCAGTGCTCACAGAACTCCCCCTGAAGATCAACAGAATAACTACAGCATATGCTGCAAAACCAAGCCTATGCTAATCTCCTGAGCTTTTGCTTAATCATTAATAGTATGGCAGCATTTCAGTACTGACATGCTAGATTCAGTGGAGCCTTATGCATTTATCTTTGTATATAGATACTACTGGAATTCAACAGGGACTGGTCACATAATGTCCCTTGGCTTCTTTGAAAATTCTAGCCTCTTTGATAATAATATCCAGTAGCCCTTGGAAAAGATCACAGATATTTTTCTAATTGTATAAAAATAATAAGGATTAAGTGTCTTACAGCTTTCCAGTTGCAAAGTACACGTCTGCTTATCCATCGGATATTTGGTCAGATCCATGCTGCATGCAACAGTTGTGGTGATCCTTGGGGAAAAAAAAAGAGATAATGGGATAAAATTGTTCATCAGTAAAAATAAAAATAAGCCCTTTGTACTTCTTGAACTAATATTTACCAGGAAATATCTATTATGAGGTGGGGCGAAAAAAAAATCTAATACTTACTGGTATCTAATATGGAAGAGTAATAGCATCCAAAAGAGGAAACCCCTCCAGAACAGCTGAGTTCAGTGGCAGTCTAAAATGGCCACCCCTTGCTTCCCTTACAGCATGCATTTTCCTTTGTTGATATTTTGGAATACTTTTTTACAAATTTGTTCTTTTAACAAAATCTGTTACAAAGAATAATCTGCAATAGGTAATGTAAATCAATCATTACGGTTTGCTTTCCTCTGTGATGATGTCATTGCAAAACAACTGGAATGGCAAAATGCAGTTCTGGTACTAGCAAAAGATCTATTTAGGGAAGAAAATGAGACCTATCATTAAACTTAGTAATTTAATCATACTAATTATTACTATTACGTATTTGTAAAACTACAAGACCATGCATATTCTACTTTTACAAACAGATCAGTTTCTTAAGCATAAAATTATGCTAACCTGCAAAGTTTAAAATGTAAGTAGAAGCCAAATATAAAGGCGGGTGTGTGGTATATACATACCGCAGAGCATACAAGACTGTTCCGTTAGGGTATATTCTTATAAGACGATTCTCAACAGTGATATCATGAAGAAAAGACTTTTTTGAATCAACTATGAAGGTATCCGGTACCCAAAGCATTTCCGCAAGCCGACCATCTAAGCTTAAACTCTTATTACCATTGAAACAAAGTCTCTCATCAGTCCATCGCTGCCTTAGAAATATGGTAGCTGTGTAGTCCTGAAAGTGAAAAAACCAAGTTATCACAGAAAGCAAGGCTGTATTACACTCTGTTTTACAAACGTATAACGGAGCAGCTGCTGGGCACAAATAGCCTGTGACTCTCCATATTCCACCCTTAAAAGCTGGCACTCCGATAGCAGTTGTACTGGCTCTTGTACCACCAAATATTCCAGCACTTGATGTGAGGTTGACATCGCTAAAATATTATCTTGAGCAGATTTTGTTCTTGAAGTCATTGGAATGTGACAGTAAAAGCTGCTGGCCTAAGTCTGGGGCTATAAATCAGCTGAAGTCATACGAGTTTTGTAAGCAGATAATCTGGCTCTGTAAATCTTTAAATTTTAGATTGATTTATTTAAGTTCTTGCAAACATCATTCTGTTCACATAAACTACTAAAGAATGCATTTCTTCAGAAAACTTTGGAAAAAGTTTTATAAATTCAGACAGACAAAAGGACAAAATAAATCAGTGAAATAGGAAGGGAATCATCATCTTTTAGCATGATTTATCCTTTCAGCATCACAAGGGAAACTGTGGTGCCAAATTTATCGAGACCTTGAATATAGCCTTCTCCTCCAATTCAGATACGTCTTGTAGTCTTACATTAAATTCATACTATTTTTTAGCACCTTTTTAATCAACTTTTGAACTGATGGTGTGTTTTATGATACATTCACCTGAAGTTTTGACCTTACTTCCCCCTTTCTAAATACCTGTGAATACTTACTAAGTACAGAGGAATACTAATATTCAACTTCTCTGGAAGCCTGAGTCATGAAATGGTGAGGTACATTTAGAGAGAGAGATACACACACCCTTATATATATATAAAACACATTTTCTAATATCTGATTAAGGAATTTTGCCTTTTATTTCTATGTACCAATGGAGCATCTTTAATTAGAAAAGTACACTCCATTTCATGGTTTGTTCAAAACTAAAGTATACAAATGTCATGAAGCACAGCTGGAGTAAATTAATGTTTGACAGTAACAGTGAAAGAGAAAAACAATACGAGTTCAGCTGTGTCTAATCACAAGGAAAGGGAGTGGCTTCAAAGTCACATGAATGTATCTTTAATTTTCTGAAATGCATACAGATTTTGACTTTTCATCTGGAAAATAAATACTGCTCCACATGCCTTTCATTAAGATTAATACTCAGTAGCAAATTTCTGTTTGTACCTACGACTGGTGTCATTTGCATCTGCATTTCTGCACTTACTATAGTGCTATAACCACTACCTGTAGTGAAAAATAAAATTTCACGTCCTAACACACATTAACTGAACAAGCATAAAAACCTCAAAGTCACATTGCCAGCAGCTGTAAACACATTAGCTTATAAACAGGCAAAACAAAAAAGACTGCAAAAGCGACAATACCATATTTATTTCTGATATTGTATCAATGCTTGCAATATCCAGACTCATTCCAACAGACACAGGGCCATCTGCAAAAAAGAGAGTCAGAATCTAGCACACAGTTCTTCAATACTTAGTGTTCAAGAGAACTGGCTACAAAATCTTCCACAATAGGATCCCTTTTTTTCTAAATGTTTAGCAGTATTTAAAAGGAAATACTCCTCAAACTTAGATTATGAAAGAATTTTAATGATTTCCTAACCAAAATATAGCACTTCTAGACTAACAGTATCTTGGTTTTAATGAACATGCTTTATTTCCTAATTATTTCCTGGGTTTTTTTGTTTTTTCCCCAGAAAAAAAGTGCTGGGGAAAATGTTGCATAAGAAGGTGCGGAAGGTACAGTCCCCACGGTACATCACACCCTTCTGCTCCGAGGTGCAGAGCGGTGGAAAGAATTCCTCCAGTCGCAACATCTGTTCTATCCGATGTTAGTGAACTAAGAAGTTGCTCCTGGCAATGTCATATGGTTAATGTCCAGATGGGATATCCGAGTGACTTTATTTACTGCCTGTTTAAGAACATACTGTCTATATCGTGTCACTGCATTTTAACATCTTGCTTTCGAACATTAGCAGCTATCTTGTGACTTAAATACTTGCATTTATAAAGGAAAGCTAGTCATTTTGATCTCCTTTTAGTACTAATATCAGCTGAAGGTTTATTCAATGTGATTAAACACCTTACCTAAGGAGTTGTCACGATGTCACTGTAATGTTAGTATGCTCGGATTCTCATTTCCTTGTGAATGTGCACGTCACAGTGTTGGAAGAAAGATCACCAACTGTGCATTTTAAAAATTCAGAATTTGTGCAGTGCTTTCATGGAAGCGTGACATTATTCCTGGTCGAATATGTGCAGAATAATTAATAGAGTTCACGTACAAGGAAACTCATATTAAATAAGTGCATCTTTCCAAGTAACTGAGGCAGAGAATGCAGTTCCGAGAAATGCAGAAATACTTTAGATACGATCTAGGCAGCTGATGGTGCCAGTACATCAGAGGCACACTGCTGAAATCCCGCTTGGCTCCTTGCAATGCATTACGTACGCAGCTCTCACATGCCCCCAAATGGCATCTAGGGGAAGATGGGGTCCAACTCTACCCCACTGCGTAACACTGAAGAAAAACATGTGTCATTCTAAGTGGTATCAGTGTATTAGTTTGTTAGGGTTTTTTCAAAATAATTTCCATTTGTAATTCATCTGGCACTCCTCAAAGAATCTATAAATGTTTTGCTCTGGACTCAGTCGAAAGTTCAAATATAAAGCTCCAGCTTAAAGCAGGACTGTAGGCTTCCAGCATCCCCTGATGGCGATATATGTGTTTATTATACACTATAAATAGCGCTTAGGGATTAGAAGAAATTGTTCATCTATTGGAAGAAGACTTTGGAGGTAACTTTGGAACAAAATTATTTGACTGAAAAGTTCTCAGACCATTGACAGCTTGTTCTTCTGTTTCTTTCCATTCTTTTCAAGTTTTGATACTCCGAGAATCTATTTTGTCCTTCCAGGGTTAAAAACTTGACCCTCTAGGAAACTCAGCCCCACTTTTTAGGGTGCATCAACAACAGAGTCAACTGAAACTTATGCTTACCATTGTGCTGTATCACTATTACAGGTACAACATTGCCAGCCTCAAAAAATGTGTCAGATCCTTAAATATCATTACAATTAAAAATAAGTGTGATTTATAATCCATTTTCTGATTTCATTTTTAAGTGTTCCTACAGATTCCCATATATGACTAACAGAGCATATTATTGCCGTCACACAAAAATTTGGGGGAACCTCATCATGAAAGTGATGGACCATCCTAAGGAGACGACAATGCAGTGTTCAGCTGGCTATGTGGGAATTGTGGCTAGGAATAATAAGACTATCCTATTGTATCGTATTTTATTGGTAGGAACAACACTTCATCTTTGCCTAATTAAGGTGATAATCATTAGGGGAAATGTTCTTTAGCAGCATTTCAGTATCACCAAGTGCCATTGGTACATGTCTGAGAGAAAAAGCTGGCTTTCCAGAAAGACTACTAAAATTAAATTACTTTTAATTTTTTCTGGAATCACAGAAACAGGACTTTGTACATCTCTCCCTTCTTTCTTTCCTGTTCCAGTATTTTTCCAAATATTATTGAGTAACACATCAGAATTGTAGTACTGGGTGACTCCCAACCACCAAAACATCTAGCTTAGTTTAGGGGATAGTTCAAGCTCAAATTGACTGTCCTGGCACAGTCCTGCCTTGCTGTTCAAGCACTAATGAGAGGTAGTGTAGTCAGGACAAAACTGTCCTGCTCCGCTAGCCCCAGTCTTTATGGCCCCAGCACTTGTGCTGTGCAGCCAGCCTGCCAAGCCGAGCACTCACAAAAACTCAGCAGAAAATTATGTCTCCTTGGATACAGCAACGTGTCAGGCAGGAGGTGTGCAGGAAAAAAAGAAAAACAAAACAATTATGGAAGGGGTCATTATTAACACAATACAGGCTGTTGAGAATAGCTTTGCTTTAACAGTTAATTAAATCAGAACAATATTAATAGTTTCTTGTATGTGTGTGAGGCTAAACACAATTTATGGTGCCTTACTAAATAAGCAAAGTATCAGTAATAGAATGAGTTTTCCCATAATTATCCACCAGGGTTTCCCCTGAACTTCCTCTGGAAGGTCTCCTGCTGACAGTGTCGAAAACTGGGCAGTAAACCAGATGAGGCAGTTGGTTCCTACATTTCCATATGTTTGGCAGGAATTTTATGTATAACAACAACTTCAGAAAAAATCTATTGATCTTCAGAAGAACACTGAAGTCAGTCTGTCCTGCATTATGTAGGGAATGTTCAAAAAACGGCAAAGAAACGCCAAAGGGCGTGCCTTGTTACAGCAACGGGTGCACAATCTAATTAACATACGTTATAACTTTTACTGAAATTTATGTACAAAGACTGTTACTTTATGCTCTTTGCAGCTATTCACAGTAATTCCATATGGGGAAGCAGCAGGAAGAGTGGCAGATAGCATACTTAAAAAATTAAGTTTGGATCACCGCAATGATCACAGTCTGTTAAACTTTGTTCCAACAAGTAAACCACCACTGCGTCACGTACGTATTTGTAACTCTGCAGGCCTGCTATTTACATCAATGGGCACCGTCACGATCTGCAAGTGCTGAACTGTTAGTACTAGCTCTTTTTCATTTAGTTGAAGACAACTTAAAACAATTCTGACATTCAGAAATATCTCAGAGGGGTGGATTTTTGAAAGAACACCTCATCCCTGCAGCAATCCTGGAAAAAATGCTATGCAAAAACAACAGAGAAGTAGAAGGAAAAGTATCACTAGAATAATTTATTATAGTTTCATGAAAAACTGTTTTAGTCTGCCTAATTGCCAGCTTTGCTTTATTTTAGAGTATTATGGGACTTCTAGATAAAGTGATACATTATGCTTGGATTTTTTCGGTGCATTTAACTTCCCACCACACGATATCTTTCTTGACAAATATACATTAGGCGAAGCAGCTGGACAGATTAAGACAGGCCTTCTGACAGATCTCAGCTGTAATTGTTGATACGAAGACATCAGAAGACAGACTCATTTCTAGCAGGAATCAGTTTCAATTCTATTTGTTCGCATCAATGATCTTTAGAGAGTGATGTAGCTTTGCTAGTACAGTTTGTGGACAAGACAAAAATTGGTGGGGATAGTAATAACAGCTTGATAAATCACTTGTCAGAAAAACATTTTAACACAGCCAAATGCAAGCAATTAATGTGGGGACAAATAACGCAGGCAGTATGTATAGGATAAGAAACTATCTTGGCAAGCAGTGCCTTTGAGAAGGATTTAGAAGTTGTCACAGATAATCATTTCAGCATGATCCTTCTGTATCATGCTTTGGCAGAAGCACTATTGCAATGGGGAGCAATACACAGAATTAAGTTATCTTGCAATCTAAACTATTGGCAAGACTACTGTGAGATTACTCTGACAAGACTTGTTTTCCACATTTAAAAAAAAAAAAAGTGCAAACAGCAGACAGAGTTCAATTGAGAGGGAAATATTCCAGAAGACAAAAACTTTGGAAGCTTAATATCAAAGCTCGTAACACAGAAATTAAGGAACAGAATTTACTCAGCTCCTTAAAGAGAAGACCTAGAGGTGACTTGCCCAGTGTCAGGAAGTGTACAGAACAGGTATCCAGTAGTTCAGTTGTACACATTCTCTGACAAAGTAAAGCAAGATCCCAGTTTATGGAAGCTTCAAAAAAATTCTTTTTTTTTTTTTTCCTCTAACTGTACTTCATCACTGTTCATCATTTAGAGTCTCTAGAACTCAGTGGGGGAGGGGGGAAGGTGCAGGGACTAACCAAAACCAAAAACCAAACTGTCCTGCATGAAGGAAGATGGGTTTGGTGGCAAAAACAGTCTTCTAGTGTCTCTTATTTCCATGGGAAAGGAAGGAAAATCTACATTACCACCTGTATGCTGAAGTTAACAGTTTTGCATCAAACCACTGATTTAATAAATCACAATTTTAAGGTTTCAGCAGGAATTCCAGAGATATTTTTTTTTTCCAATATACAACTGGCCATACATGTAATAGGATTTTTGCCTTTCTCTGAAGGATTAGACGTTGGTCAATCGGTACATAAAATCATCTTTATACGACAATTACTTGGTACTTCCTTCTCATGTACCCTCTGAGCTTGTCCCTCTAAATCTTAGACACTGCTGACATCCCGATATCTCCTGATCTCTTTTGGTGTGAACTGTAAACTTCTGAGGACTAAAATGACTTCATCTAAATTCATGGAACTTAATATAAACAACATTTGGGAGAAAAATATGATGACTGGTCTTGTGCAGAAGGTTGGACTCAAAGATTTAATTTGTTTTCTTGAATTTAAACCTTAATACCATAAAATGTGTTACTCACTACAAAGCTAAGAATAATAACCTTTTAAATGTGTTTAGAATCACGGATTTAAGCATGACACTTTTCTATACCACTTGTAAGCAGCTTCCATATTCAAATGTACTTAGCTGTGACCTTTTCCTAGCCTCTCTCTTTTTAATTAGAACACTTAAATTATCACATTCAATCACAGAACAAAATCTATTTGTATAAAATTATTTACAAGATTTTATGCATCCCTTAACAACTCTGCGAACCTGATCCAAGGCTCACTGAAGTCAGCAGGAATTGTTCATTAATTCACAGAGGTTTGGCATAGCACGTGAAGTTATAAAATTGGTCTACACAGTTTCAGCAGAAAACCTGATATTGAAATCAGCTTGTATTGCTGAAATAAATGTGCCAGGGTTATGTAGCACATTTAAGGGAAATAACTGTGCATTTTTAAATTTCTTATGTCAGCTTTTCTATAGAAGACTTTCACATCTATCTAAAAGTCTAGGATGGATATTATTACCTTCAGAGTACTATCTGCTAACACTCATATAGGAGTATTTCATATTCCAGCCCAAAGAATGGCTAAAATTATTCTAGATCAGAAATTTTTTTAATTCACTAATGGAACTTCCCAGCTCTGTGTGTTCAGTTTATTAAGACTTCCTTGATGAACCGGCTCAAAGAGGGACATTCAAATGCTATAGTTAAGGAAAGACAACATTCTTAATAGTATCATTCAGATTAGAGCAGAGCCAAGTAACCAGCCCAGCTGGGAGTCCTCTGTACTCAACACTGTGTAAAAGTACCCCATAATTTGGTAACTGGTATGTGCCACCCACCACAGACAAACATAAAATGCTCGGTCATTTTTCCTTGTCTGCAAACCTTTGACATACTAAGCCTGGAAAGGAACCTTCATTTTACGATCATTTGTTTATACTCAATGTTTTCTTTTCAGGACTAAAAAAACACTTTGCTAAGTATTAAGGAGTTCAGCGTCACTGATTTTCTAAGAGTATGATTGTATCTTGGCACCATGCATCACTTCAAAAATCCCCATTTCCTGCCTGAAGAAAAATTACAAGGACAAATAACTTTGAAATGACTTTGAATTACGTTATTCTAAAATTCAAGCTAACCTCTGGCCCTCTCACACTTGATAAAAATCACATTTCAGTGTTCCATTATGACTAGCTGACATTAAGCTCAAAGCACTGCAGATGCCAACAAATAATACCATCTAGTTTTATGACAAATTTCTTCACGCATATTTATGAGTGTATATCTAACTGATTACACAAACAAACAGGAACGTGCACGCTTTTGAAAGCAAAGGAATCTTGGCAAAAAAAAAAGGGGGCCAAGTGTCTTACAGAGGCTGACTTTAGGATATTATTTTTTGATATTTCTGCATATCAACATACTAGATTTCCATTTTATGAAAATCCTCTCATTCACTTCAGACAGCAAACATAGATCTTGGGGTTAATATGCACATACATCCTTGTCTGTTCATGTTTCTAGAAACACAAATTTCCTTCTCAGAGTAAATCAGCACCGATAGGTTGACACAATTAGAGCTGCACAGGCCTTTATAGTAGCTGACAGTCTCCACCAGGACCAGAATACCCCAGTTTATGTTTTTATCATACATTTGTTCATTAGCCTAGTCAATTCTAACCAGCACTTAGATGTCCAGATTCATTTTTGATTGGTCAGTCTCTTACTATTAACATGCAAATATCATATCAAAGAAATTAAGGATTTGGGGGGATAAGTAGGGTAAAAAAAGTCACAGAAGAGGTATAAACAACTAGACTGATACTCTGGCTTCACCAGGTATTTAGCAGGTGTAGTGTAGCCATTGACACAATCCTGAGTAAAGCCAGTTATACTTAAATCTCTTTCTCACAAAGAACAGATACAAGATACAACACCTGCAAGCAGATAATATCCATAGAAACAGGCAAAATATTACACAAAAGACAGCTAGGATATCTGTGGTCACACAGATCGGTATAATCCACTGATTTGTTAAGCTGAGGATTTAGGTGGTTTACAAGATCTGCTTCTGAGAAAAGCAATAGCTTCACCTGGGCCTGAATCTCATCTGAGCCGTAGCCCACCTTGACAGTAACAGAGAGGGGTCAGGGCTAGGCAGATACCACTCCCCACTCCACGCCCAGCATACATGCCTCTATCACATGGAAAATGTTCCCAATTCTTCCCAAATGATCTTGCAAAAAGCTGCAGGTTCACAAATTGGGATGAACTCTTCCTGGGTCATTCTAACCTAAATTACTCCTACAAAAAAGTAATTTCTCACAAAACTACCAGCTCTGCATTTAGAAATGGCATCAATAACATGCATTTTTCAGAGTCTTATCCCATTCCTTCAGCAGCAGGGCTAATATATACACATCAAAGATTTCTAAGATGCAAGTGTTTGCATGCCTGAGCCATGGCGAGCACCTGCAGCAATACTGGCACTGTCTGGAAGCACTAGACTGGCTCTGCATGTGGCATAGACTTGATCTATGCTTGAGCTCTTCTGGGATTTCCAGGCAAACACAGAAAGTCCCTCCAAAAAAATTCCCTGCCAGAAAAAGAGCTATAGCCACACTGCATTACAACAGCTGACAAAAAAATTGGGTCACATTAGAAAAGGAAGATTCGTAACTCAGAAGTACTTTACTATTGGTCTTAACTACTATCATATGATTTTGCAACAAAATTCTGTTTGCTGTCTACCAAAGCACAGCCATCATGGCAGTGCCAACATATCTCAAGTACTAGGATGAAGTAATGAATGAAACAACTGTATGTTTAGTGGCCATCAGTATATTTTCCATCTTCTCCAATGAGAAGGGGTTAGTTCATTTATTAGCATTACTTTTATTTTGCTGATAATCTTCTTAGACCATGTAACTACTTTAAAGCAGTTGTATCAGCAGCTGAGACAATTACAGTAAAACCAAACAGATGAAGTAGTCATTTTCCCTTCCTTTTAGACCTAAAATACAGATTCATCTTAATATTTTTATGAAATGCATTTAGAAATTGCACATGATGCAGCATGTCCTTATTGAACCGGCTGATATTCTTACCAGGTATTTGAATGGCAAGAGGTAAAGGTATGGTCTGAGAAACTCTTTAGTCAACCATTTTTAAGCAGGATATAAAGGGATGTAAAAGTCTTCGTTTGAAACCCCTGATGTTTCTGAATATCTAACTTAAGAACTATTGCCTAGCATTCACCCTGTAAGTTTATTTTCTGACAGACACATGGCACTGGGCATCTTTTCAACATGCAGAATACTTTCTGTTTCCGAGTTGTGCAGTTAGTCCAGGCAGAGATCTTCACCGCGCCTCGTAACTCCTCAATATTTCTGATAGGTACAATTGCCTGATTCAAGCCAGGGAGATGTTTGTCACTGAGATTTCAGGTGCCTAACCCTGCACTGCAGGGCAGTAAAATCAGCCTTGGTGCAGAAGACTATGTGGGTCTTCCAACCTGGCAACCGTGGCCTGCTGACACAGGGAACTGACATTTTCAGTTCGTTTTACCTCACAGTTCTGCAGTGAACCAGTTCAACGACCTTTAAGACCTGAGGCAAGAAGCATTTATTAAATAGTTCTCTTGCAATCTTATAGTAGATGCACATAATACTTGGTATAGCAACAAGATTTGCTTGTTCTTTTATGAACAATTTGATATATAAAGCTTTCTTATCTTTAATCAAATTTTTTTACAGTATTTAGGAAATTAGGGGAAATTCTGCTTTTAAACAGGAAAGGTATTACAGCGTATTTCACTAAGGACGCTTGAACATCAATAGCCAAGTTTCTAACAGAGTCTGGAAGTTTCACTTGTGAATGCCTGGAATATATAAGTTTCACCTTGGGCTACAAAAACTATTACGCTGTATCTTCTTACATCATAGCACATCATGTATAATCAGATCAGTCACTGTCAAACATTGGAGAAAAAAAGTACAGCGAGAAAACATTTGCTCTCATTGCTGACTTTGAGACACTGCATTTTGTTATGGCTCAACCTTATTAAAACAGCTTTTCTACTTACTATCAAAAAACGGACGTAGATACTTGTTGTATCCCTTTATTATTTTTTGTATAGTTGGAGGTAGAATTTCACCTTTTCCTTCAGCTTCAGGAATTTGCATCAACCTAAAAGTAATTTAAAAAGTGAGGCTGTTTTGAAAGAACATCATCAGTTACAGCAGAGATGACATTCCAGAAAAATGCTTTATTAATCTCAAGGTTACTGATGATTATCGCCCACCAGATAACACATCATGAAACATTTGTATGTCTGCATTTCATAGCACTGTAGAAAAATAATGTTCTAGAAAATATCAGATTTTATAATCTGTATTAGTCTCTTATTGGAAAAAAATACCACTTTTATACTTTAAAGTCTATAATTTCTTTAAAGTATCATTTCCTAACATTTCCTCACCTGAGAAAGTAGTTCAGTTTTCTTTAATACCTTCTCTGTAAATAGGACACTATTGTTATAACCTAGGAAAGGGGGAGGGGTGTTGACTGTTTATTTCATCATTTAAAATTAAGCTTCTTTTTACATAATAAAATACATTCAATTTAGCTCCTGGAGAGAGACAGAAACCAACCTCAGAGATCAGTGCATAAAAAACACTTTTAAAATCCTGCTTTTATATCACAATTTTTAAACAGGCTACAGAAATAATCCTGTTGAGCAAAACCAGTGAAGCATAACGAGAACGCAAACAATTCCTACGTTCAGAAACAGCTACAAATACAATCCACAGAATTCAAATATAAATAAGTATTTACCAACCCTATTTTTGCCCTGGGGCCCCTGCAATAGCCTCACTGGGAGGTTCCTAGGGCAGATGAGCAACAGTACTGGGGAAGATACATACCTCTATGGCAATTCTTCACCCTGACCATATCAGGATTCATTTTTTTATTATTTTTCTTTTTCCCTCTCCTTCACTTTTCATGGGTCTTGATGGTCAGCAGCTGTGGGAGGGACAGCTGAGGCCATTAAGGACTTTTACATCATAAGTATACTGCCTTATAGCAAAAAAAGCTTTGCCCTTCATTTCTGCTTACCCCTAAGATGAGCACCCTGAGAGAGCGAGCAGGGTGTGCTCACCCATCACAAATTCGGGCCGTGCACTTCACAAATTGAAGCACAAGTGGTACTGACTGCTCATTGACAACGATTTAAGAAAAGTGGAGGTGTGACTTTTCTTTAATTATGAAGGTGAGAAGCAAATAATTGATTGACTCATGGAAGCCCAGCTGGCTGCAGGCAGAGGTGTTGTCTCTGCTGATGGAGAGCAGCCACCTATATATTCAGCAGCAGAAGGCTACTACATTTCTTACTTCCTATACCAAAAAGGACTGGTCCCCAAGAGTGACTAGCTGTACCCCTTAGCTCTTCTACAGCTGGTATAAGAGCTGTAGTTATGGTGGCTCAGCCCTGGGGAGGAGGAGGATGATGACGACAAGGATGGTCTCTTCCTTACAGAGAAGAATGATGGAAGTGCAAATTGATGGCTGAAGGAGCACTGGTGTTTTGTGGTCCTTCCTAGTCCTGCCAAATCTTTGCTAAATTTCTTCTTTCAATTTACCCTAGAAAGCTTCTCCCAAAGCCTCCGCTTGCTCCTCCTAATGATATTCCTGGGTCTTCTGCAGCCTTCCAAAGCTTGCTCCTTTGATTTGGGTTTTACTGTGTTTCTGTGAGAACTTCAGCTGCTCTGTCAGGAAACTGGTTTTTATCTGCTAGGAATTATCCAGTATCTTAAACTGGCAAAACTTAAATGCCAAGATGATCTCACTGACGGCACATGGCCAAGTCGCACTGTGGTTTTGGATGTGGTGCCCACTGTCTTTAAGTGCTGCTATTGCTGTTTAATTTTTGTGTTCACCAGACCCTATTCCAGCACAAGTAGCTCTTTTTCATTAACAGTCCTATAACTTACACAGCTTAGATATTTGAATTATTTTATTTTCCTTATTTTGTCCCTTGATTTTATTTCTTTTTTGTTAGTGAACTACATTGTTACTTTACTTAATATTAAGTGTGGTCTTGAGTAATGTCAGCATTGAAATAAGGACTGTTTCTCCTGTAAGTTGTGACCTAAAGAAACAAGCGCAGTCACGTGGAGTTGAAATGTGAATATAAATAAAAAAAAACCAGTTTTATGCTGCACAAAAGTGTTGGAATTAGAAATGTACTTAAACTTAATTAATTTTTAAGTACTGTACTAGCAACAGATTTTTCTGCTTTTGTAATTTACATATCATTTTAGCTAAGCATTAAATGAGCTGCTTGAGTTTAATTTCACAGTTTTACTGGATTGTTCCTGAATAACTTTCACGTATTGTGAAACAAAGGAAAACTTGTCCCTTTTCCACTGTGAGGGTATAATGTTGTTCCACTGATCAGTATGCAACTGTAGAGTGGTCTGGTGTGTTATCATTAATAGCTATTTTCCGAAATACATCTTAAATATTTAGCGTTATTGCATGCAAGTCCTTTACTTAAATCACCTGTGGTATCCTTTGAGATAATTTTTTATTTCTGTCATTAATATATATCTTTCATGTTTGATTTTATGGTTAAGTAAGAATTTGTTGGTATGGGAAAGCTGTTGTGCAGTAATTCAGGCTGTGAATTCACTGTCTTGTGCTAGTCTTTGAGAAGCCTATCATGGTAAGCCAATATATGAGAGGAACCTGATGCTTCCTGAATGTCTCTGTGTAATGTTGGCATCCTGGTAACTTTGGGCATTTTCAGAAGCAGATTGTCAGAGTTGGAAGGCAAGGAACCTATAGATGTTACGTGCCTTCCTTCAGTGGTTTTGCTTATGTGCATTTTAAGGGAGGATGTCCTGTTTCCTTTATATTTCCTTTAAATCTCTTCAGTTCCTGTGCCCCATTCATCACTAAGCAAGAGTGAGCTCACAGCTGCCTACATTCTTGTAGAAATCTTTAAAAAAAAAAAAAAAAAAAAATTTGTCATATAGCCTTATGCAGGGATCACAAAGGATAAAAGTAAAAGCTGAGGCTCTTTCCTCTTATGCATGTATCTTCTCATCAATTCATCTAAGCTCCTCTCTTACCCTGTGTTTTTAAATTTGATTAACTGTATGTGGTTTAGTTCTTGCATTTCCTTAATGCATTTGAAATACATTGGCACACATCTAAATATGGAATTGCCTTGAAACAGCTGTTCCAGGCACTGAGGAGAGAAGAGACTTTTACAGAACAAAACTGAATAAATATTTATTTGACAGCCTGGAATATCCGTCTGTTCTGGGCAGTCAATATATAATACATGTTTTGAACTCCTCACAATTCAGTGACTTATGGTCACTTTTATCAAGTCTGAATTCTAATTATTTCATTTCCTTAGTTATTCTTATGGGTCAAAAACAGTATTTTTACAGGTTAGGCTAAACTTGGAAGGCACAACAATTGCTTGGTATTTAAGACACTTTCAGGTTAGTGTCTTAGTAGAATATGGTAATGTATCACTGCTTAAAACAGAAGTATGGTCTAGACACATGTATGGGAATATTTTTCCAGGCTATTTTTTGTCAGAAGTTATGCATCATGAAAGAGGCAGGAACACCTTAGAACTGAGAGAAGGGAGAAACAAAATGCCAAACACAGTCTGAGCAAGCTTTTGAAACACCCCCGTCAGGAGAAGCTGGGGAAAAAAAGCTTTTTTCAGGCAATCCACTGACAGGCGAAGGATTTACAGATGCAAACAAAGGTGTTACTACTTGTTTCATTCCTGCTGTGCTCAAGGACACAGGCTTTTGTACAGTCTTTGTAGAGAAACTGCAGCAGAATCACCCAAATCACCAATTAATTGTCTGCTCCAAAGCAGCCAGTACTGTCATGGGTTTCTAGTTAATTGGTGAGGTTGAAACAGCAGCACTACATTACCACTTACCAGATACAGGAACAAATACTTCAGTAGTGTAAGCGCTGTTAAACGCAGGAACAAAAAAAAAAAAAAATCAACATCCCACAGAATTTTCTGGATCTGACCCCATAAACTTGGGCTGGCATTCTTCAATTTCAAAACATCCTTCCTGAAATAAATGGGAGTCTTTCTTGGGATCAAATTGCATACATTTACTTCAGCTGATTCCCGATAACGATTTGAAGTGTAAGTTCTACTGATTACTCTCATAAATTTGCCTCACTTTTTTCATTTCTACTTCTTAATAAAAATATTTCTGGGAAAGTGACCACCCAGGTAACCCCCTGGATGTAGGTTTTAGTATGTGTGTCTATGATGTGATTGTAATGTAATTTAATGTCAAGTACTGAAAGTGAAGTTCAGAAATGTCATTCAGGAAGGGAGAACTAGAAAGTAAGGCAAAGACCTACGTAGCCTGGCATGCAGATAGTGTGGATCTCTACAACAGCATAGAGATAGCATGGGAGCAATCCTGGCCCTTGTTTCACTGCACCTCAGTTCTTGGATATTGCTCAGACATCTTTCTCTGTTTTAGTGCCAAGCTGGATAGTTGTGTTTTAAACAGCGCTTTCACCAAACCTTCCTGAGGTGCACTGGAAAAAAGACGTTTGTGTACCTAAGCATCATCCTGGCTGTGAGCTAGCCAAGCGGCAGAGCTTCTCAGCCTGTTTGGATTTGGTACAACATGACCAGATCAGCTCAATGCTGTGCACTTGTGTCCAGGCTAAGCAGGTGCCACGGATACTATGCAGGAATTAACTGTCTGTGCCTCCGGACACTCTTAGCCATGTGAAGCTGTAAGAGAGGATTCACAAAGTCTGCCTGCTAATAATTGAATGAAGGCAATCCTATACTGCAGGCTGAACTTCGCCTCCTTGTTATAGATGCTTCTGAAATTTTGTTGGTCTCTTAGCAGTGCTTCATTACTGCAAAGCTATGTATCATCCAATGATTATGGAGTGTGGCAAGTCTCAGATGACAAGGAAGGAAGGTGGAATTAGAGCAAGGGTGTGTTCTGGACGAAGATCTTTTTATAGCACTAGAGAAGGTGGAGGAGATGGATATTTTAAACTCCCTTTCAGGGGACTGTTCCACCTGCCGTCCTGGCCAAGTGGAGGCTTTATTTCAACATGTGTTTGTACACCCACTTGAACTAAAGCTCAGGCAGAATCTCATTTTGAGGAATTTACTGGGAGACCAAATAGGCAATTCTACCAAGAGAATTGGGTAACAGACTTTAAACATTTCAGTTGAAGGTGGGAGTGACAATGTTTAACCTGTCCATGCTTGCATTTTCTTATTATAATTACTTATAAAGAGTATTTTTTTTTCCCCATTTTTATAGAAGGAATACATTTTAAGCACTACATCTATCTTAAGTTTTTGTCATGGCAACCACACCAGTAGCAGGATTACTTGTACACAGAAGGGATCCATTTCACCTTCCAGCTTAAAACAACTCAGCTTTCCTAAAGACCACCATTTCATCAACAGAGAATAAGATGACAGTGTTTTAACCAGGTAATTCTTTAAGACACTCTCCTCTAGTAAAAAAAGCACAACGACGACTTTACTACCTCAAGGTTACAGTACATCTATGTGGACTATGTGCTTCTGTCCTTGGGCAAGGTGCCACACTCCAGGCAAGAACCATGTGCCCTTCTGAATCTGCTAAGCATCTGATTCGATATTCACACTCTCTACACAGTAATCCTTCATTTGAGGGATCATTTGCTTCAGTTAAATTCCTTTCTTTTTTAACTCCCATCAGTCTTGTCGGTGAAAAAATGTGTAACTCAGTCAAGCAGCTGAGATGATTTGTGAAGGAGTTTAGTCCTGTATTTCTGCTATTAATATCCAGGTTGTTTAATCTTTGTAAGAGGTAAGATTCACCTGTCACGTACATTTGGCTCTGTTACCTGGTCAGATCAATTTCTCAGTAAACTGATTACAAATTAACTGATATTATTCTACATTGAAGGAATAATATATTTTAGCAAATACTTCTTACCTACACAGCATCAACAGAAAAAGGGCTCCGAGACTGCAGCATTTAAGACTGCACATTGTCAGATGTGGTTTCAAAAGTTCTTGTAGCTCCTAAAAAAAAAAAAAAGTGCAGAGGTAGTGTTTTACAACACATTTGCATTTCAAATATACAGATTTCACAAGGTTTTCAACACTAAAGATACTGTATCTTGAATAGCTGCTGCTATAAATGTGTTGGTAAATATCTACAATAAAAAAACCCTCAAAACTCAAAAAAATACATGGTATCAGCAATAATTTAACTTACCAATAGAAGTTACATTCCAGTATACTACAGCTCTTTCATTTTTGCACCTGTCCTTTAAATATTAGGAAAAGTAATTGTTTTTAAAAAATAGTGCAGTTGTGCAGAGAATCAAACACTGAGTTTTCTATCTGCTATTCATGCTTGTAAACGAGTGCATCTCTGGCATATCGGCGCACACCTCTGAATGGAAAATACATAACCCTGTCTTAGAACACAGAGCTGTTTGAGAAACATCTCTGGTACATGAGTAGTAACAACACCTATAATACATTTCTTTTGTGAGCATTTTGTTAATGAGGAAAATAGAAATGGTATGTTTCTACCTCTGGCTATTAAAACAAGATCCTTTGTATATAAATAACCATACATAACTATCCACATTCATGAAAATGTCTGGCTGAGGCAGGATGTTTTCTTCTGAATGGGATTTCTTTGCTGTTGTCATCATGATTCACATCCACAATGTTTAAGTAATCTGTCAACTCTGTAATCCATTTCTGGATGAAAAGAGTATCAATCAATAGTTTAATGCAGTCATGCAACAGATCTGAAATTCACAGGCTGTGCAAACTTTTGCTATATTTCATCAAAGCACTGAAATGTTATTTGTAAGTCTCGCTTCAAAACTTAAAAAAAAAAAAAAAAACCTACATGACAGGAACATTATTTACCCAGAATTTGCAAGACAACTGTTAAATGTTAATAAATACAAATGAAATATCTGTTGCAGGTTTTAGGAAGGGACAGTCAAACAATACTATTTTCAATGTCCAGGATGAATTTTGCAGGAGTGTCTTGATTTCACAATAAATTACTAACAGTAAAGAATTTGAAGCTTCACAAGTTGAAGCATTGTTTCACGATCCTTTAGCGACCAACGCAAAATGCTAGCAAACTTTTTTTACCCCAAAGTAACTATTCTTTCAGTCTATCATTCTAGTAGGAACAACACTAGTGGTATTAAATTAATGCAGTGTGAATGGTATCTGACTTCTGTGTAACAGTGGTGAAGTGACAAATAAGTTGTTAATGTCTCCAAAGCAAAATGAAAGCCTTTTCAATAGCTTTTTAAACAAGTAAAAATTCTCAGCATCTTGGATGCTTTAAGCATACACCAGCCTGGTAAATATTAATGTCAAAATAAATCATATACTCCTACTGACTTCCACAGAAAATCATGCATGAGACATTAAGAGAGCCTGTAATAGGAAGATACAGCACAAATGAGCAGATGGTGTTGTCAGAACATTGCTCTCTAAATGCTGATTCTGTAACACTCCTGGTGCGTATTGTGTGATCTCTTTTGCGTATCTCATTTTGGGTTTGGTTGGATACTTTCTGCATTCACTATCTTTAGCTCACACGAAAATATGCTAAAAATAAGTATTATCCTTCTGGTTCCCAGAAAAGCTCTTACTGACTTTATAAGTACTTCATAAAGCATCTTTTATATTTAGCTTTTGAATTGCTACTATGAGCTCCTGATGTGTCTGAAGATCCTTTATAAACAGATTAAGGAAACTATGCATATTTCTATACTTGTTTAGTTTTAGTTTTTACAGCACTGAAGAGCAAAATGAATGTGTTGACTACTAATATCTTTCTAAAGCAACTGGCTTACCTCCAGATCTTAACCAACATCCAATTTAGCAATTTTCATGGGGGGATGGGGTGGAGAATTTTAGTCTTTAACACGTGAAAGGTCAAATCCATTCTACAGTAGGCTTAGGAAGAAAGAACATGGAAATAACAGGAAGGAGCGGATCTCTTATTTCTGTGTAAGAAATACTACTCAAGAGCTCTAATTGCCATGTCAACTGGCAGCCCATCACTGCGAAGGGACCAGAACTGGGTAGCTACTGAAGTCTTCAGCAGTTTCACAGATAATACTTAAGCTGGATATATAAATCACTGCTGCATGTGCATACACGCTTGCATGCACACACACATTTTCTGTGCTGTTCTTTTTTTATGGAGCTTACTGAGCTGGTTTGCTCCATTGAAAAGCCTGCCTCTTGGCATGTTTGCACATCTGGACCTTTGCTCTGTCACAAATTTCTTTATCAAATACTATATCCTCGCAGCGGGATTCCTTCCTGCATATGTAGACCATACTAACTACCAGTATTTAAAACTAGTTCAGCAGGACTTATATTTTCACCTTTCCCAGAGCCTAGAAAAATATACATAACCTGTTTTCTGCATGGACTATTGAGCCATTTGGTTTTACCAGACAGACTACATGCTGTCCAGATTACTGTGAATATAGTGACACATCCCCATGTTTTAAACATACTATTAAGTAATTGAGGTGAAGGTAACAAATATCTGCCCCAGTTTCCCATATGATGAGGCAATAACACTTTCTACTTTGAATCAGATCAGATGAGGACTGTAAAATGGTAACTAATGTTTTTGCATTCCTCCTGGAATTCAGTATTTTTTATCTTCAGCATGAGATGTAAAGGGAATTACGCTAGTTACACAAACCTCAGACTGAAATGGGATGAGGCAGAAAGCTGGCAGAGGTAGTTAGCAGTATTTTAAAAATTCACTAGAAGTCAATTTTGTGTGAATGAATCAAAGCATGAAACACCTGCTATACTGAAGTATCTTATCCACAAATGTATGCATGGAAAAGACTGAAAATTAACAGGTAAAGACACTTTGTCAAATGGTAGTGGCCATATGACTGAATTCCTATGGCTGCTGTTGCAGACATCTATAACTACATGCAGAATTATCTTAAAATAAAAAGTCAACAGCAGTTTTATAGACAGCATAAGCTTAATTTGCACTGCAGTTGCATTTTACTTCTGCATCCAAACTGTTGAATGACAGTGCCTTCAAGTGCCTGACCGAAAAGCAGCCAGAAATTCAGGAGGGATTCAGCCAGAGTGCCAAAGTATAACTACCTCCCCTACTCTGCATTGTCTTACTTGCATTGTCCATGGCAACTGCAGCATAGCCAATGAGTATATATATATATTTTCTTCACTCCATTCTCTGGGTGTCAGATCAATAAGAACCAACTGGAGGGGAAAATGATGGAAAGCTGGAAATACAAAAGACTCAGTGGGAGAAAGGGAGTGGATATATGGAAGACAATCACACGATAAGATTCAGAAGTAGAGGGGCAGAGAGATAAAAAGGAAAAACTCCTCCATCATGTGGCCCCTGAATGCCGCTGTCACTTCCAGATTCTATATTCATTCTTCACTCCTGTCCTTGCTTCTAGCAAATTGGCACCGGGCACTATATTGCCATGTTCACTGGCTTCTGTAGTTCTTCTGGGCAGTCTTCCTTGCTCTTCATATTTCCAAGTTGCATAGGAAATAATTCTATTTACCTTCAGCTCTGCACAAGCAACAAGTGAAAATAAAGGGACAGTGAGTAGTTTTCACTCATCAGTTGGAAAAGCCAACTGCATGCAACTGATTGACAGTAGTCACTGACAGACAGCATTTTATGGAATAAAGTAACATGCTATCTGTCTTTGTATTAATCTGGATGCCTGTCTACAATAGCCCTAATTTCATGATACTTCTTAAGTCTCCCTAAAATGCATAGATCCAAAAGAGAAGAAAATGCAAAAATTTTCACACATCAAGATTATTTTTCATGTTAAGATCGATTAATACTGCAGAGAGCATGGCTTGAGTGAAAAGCAGCAGGAGATTTTTTTTGTTGGCAAATTAGAAAGAAGGAATAAAACCCAGCAGCAGTAAAACTCTGGGTCTGACCAGGGAATTGACTGATGAAAGTGGACCAGTGCATGTGTCTGCACTGTATTATAAGGGGCACCCTCTTATCTGGCTGACAAGCTGGCTCTTAGCGTACCAGCTAGCTTGTTTCTAAACCCTAGGCACTTCTGATATTGCCTAGCATGGACACAAACCATGCAAGGTCTCCTTGGGCAAGTAAGCAAAGTTAGATTTACTTGGTCCATGCAAGTAGCTGTCTTGTCATGTTTTCTTTGCAGAGACAGGCAGTACGGGGGCCATCCATAGCGACAGTGCTATCTTAGCAATTGCATGGATGTGAAGTTTCTACTGTTGATATATCTGGCAACAGTTCAAAGTGAAATACTGGATTGCAGTTATGCTCTGATGTCCTGATCAATACAGCTGCCATGCGTCCCAGGTAATACAAATAATAGCTGAAAATATCACTTTTTAATGGAAACACTCAGCAAGTTGGTCCAATCTGTACAACATCTTTCTCAAGTTTTGTGCTCTGAGATGCTTTTGTCCAAGATACTGTTCAACAACAGAATATCATATTGTTAAAATAAGCAGAATGAATTTAAGCTTCACCAGAAATGAAGATCCACTTCTCTGGTGTAGCAAAATGAGCTGTAAGTGAAGCTTCACAATTCAACATTGCTTATATGCGTATAGGGCATTGTATGAGAGATCTTTAAAATGATCCTGAATAAATCTGTATGACAAACAGGTTCATTTATTTAAAAAAAAAATAAATGAGCACGGCAAGATTTCAGGCTGTATCAGCAACACCTTAGTAATTGTATTTCAATATCCAAAACAATCTACAAGATAACATGTAAAATCACTGTCCTCAAAATATGCTTGGAAGGTCAAAAAAAATCCATTGTTGCAGCCACTTTAATTTTTTGTTAGTATCAGTACTTCTAACCACAAAAGGAGTAAGGACTAGCAGTATGCTGCTAATATTACAGTATTAAGTATGTGAATACTGTCTAATTGTTAGACATTTGCTGTTCTAGATTGAGGTCTGTATTCCTCACCAAGTTCTCTGTATTATCAATTTCATAAACACCAAAGCCTTAGAGTAACTTACATAACCTATAATAGGGTTATTTCATATGTTTAGCTGTTGCTGTTTTCACTCTGTGCATTTTAAATAGATCAGTAAGTATCTTGGGATTGCTAAGAAATAAGTTAACTGGCAGAGATGTTAATGTTGTACAATTTTCCTGAAAAAACAATTTCAGATTTGTAACAACTGGGTGTTTTGGGTGGCAATACGATTCTAGGAGTTACCTTCATGGAACAAGTTTCAGATGATGTACTTCCAAGCAGCATAACACTGAACTGCAAGGCTTCACAATGTACAGAAATTGATGTAGTGACAAACATTCACAGAATAGGTTTTAATAAATGAATGTGTTCGTGTGACTGCTTAAATATAGCAAACTCCACTCGTATCTATTGAAAAATCTATAGCAAGTGTGCCACAGGCTATTTTCTAGTAAAAAAAAAAAAAAAAGTATTAACTTCACCTTTTTTTAAACACACTTTCAGACTGCTGACACTCAAAAGTCAAGCAGATCAGTGGCATTCAAGTCAAGTTTGATTACTGCCATTTGTAATTATCCAAACTAATCAGAAGTTTCTGGGGTTGTTAATGGTTGTTTATATGTGTATATAGACTTTTTTACTTGAATCTTTTGCTTGGTACATCCCAGTTCTGCTCTCTGTGCAGCTGGACCTCTACGTATCTGCAAACGTTTAAGGGTCCTCTTGCACCAAACTACAGGTTTCTCAAATCTGAGACCTTTACTGGCTTTTTAAGGTGTATGTCAACGTTGCAAGGTCCTCTCACACCCAATCCCACTGACAGTCAGGGATCACCTTCTGCCGCACCAGGTTTTGTCCGAGTTCGGCAGTCACAAGTCACAGCCCACCCGTGTGGCTACACCACAGCAGCAAAAGGCAGTGAGGTGCTCAGCTGTCATGCACGTTAAAGACTGTCCAGGTCAAGTCGGAGAGGCAGGCAACCTTCAGAGGCCACAAATGATGAATGAAACCTCAAAGGCACCTTAACAAAGCTTTTGACTTTGCAGCAAGGGGCAAACTGCTTGTGTGTGGCTAACGCTGATGGCTTGGGTGGTCTCCCATCCCCCAGCTGAGATGTGACACCTGCCTGGGCGACCAATTTGGGTTACCAAGTTTCTAAAGGGCACCCACAAGTGTGGGCTGAAAGCAGATACAGTGCGACCGCAGCACTGATCCCATACTTCACTAGCTATACAGACCGGCTAACTTGTTTCTATAGCCTGTAGCAAAAATGGAGCCACAGTTTTGTCTGGGCACTATCAAAATAGATAAGATGAATATAAATAGTTGAAAATTCAGAAAGTTGGACAGAATATGCTGGCTCACATTAAGAAAGTAACAACTTGATTTGAAAAGACAAGCGAAATTATCTTTCTGATGCCATCTCAAATTACTGTTCCTTATGAAAGTTAAAAGCGAGAATCTTCTTGCTCTTAACCTGGAGGAGAGGTCTCCCCACACAGACCCTGACATCTGTGAGCTTCGCTCAAGCATTCTCATGCTGTAGAAACCATCCCGGAGCCAACTAACCTGCCCCCGGCTTCCCTCCATGCAGCCTCTGGCATGGGAGAATGAGGGACATCTCACTATATGTCACTGAACACATGCTCGGGGCTGCGAGGGAAAATAGTAGCCCTGAGGCAGCCGATTAGGCTTAATCATATCCGTCTCCTCTCTTCGTTGAATGTTTTGCAGTGGGCCTCTGAGATTTACAACACAGAATCAGCCCCTTGGTTTGCAATTAATTTTGTTTGCAGCCGAAAAGGCTTATTTGTTTGGGGGAAGGAAATGCAGCCTAGCAATGCCTTGTTTTCCATGCAAATTTTTATTTGAACCACAGACTTTTTTCCTGTTTACAGGCATGCATAAGAACAGTCCAAACCTCCAGAGAAAAGTATGCTTTCTCTTGTGACACTGAGGCACCGAACAGCTACTTGTCACTTTGAGTCTGAGGTCGGTAACTCCTTGCTGAATTAGTAAGTGCCATGTAACCAGGAGACTTACAAACTAACCACCTTGAGCAGCGCAACTGGATCAAAGATTAGGAAGGAGCAAATCAGTTTTTAAAGCAGCTTAGTTCTTCTAGAATCTAGGAAGATTTTGCATTTGAAACAAACTGGCACAAATTAATGGAATTAAAATTACTCAGCAGAAACACACACATTTCCAGGAAGAAACGCTTTTGCTTGTACGGCCACACACAAATGTGAACGTTCTCAAAGCAGCTCGGTGCCCTGGGCTGGGCTTCCCACTTCTGTACCTGCCAAGGCTGAAGCCAGAGGTGTTCATCTGACAGAGGTAGAAAGAACTGAGCTCAAAGCCAGCAGGAATGCAGTCTGAGGAAATAACACAGGAGGCTTTGAAAGCATGCAGCCTTTTTCAATACAACATGTATTGCAGATTTTTCTCCACTAACACCGATATAACTGGTCTTCCCTTGTGGATAAGTGTGTGACTGTCTCAGGCTCTTCCTTCTCTTTGAGCACATTCTGCTCTAGCTTTATTCTGTGACAGTCATGAGAATCACCTGGAGTTGTCATGATGAAGAGTGACCTTTAAGAATCCTCTTTATAACATTTGGATAAACATTAAAATCATGTATATAGGGAGGTGATTGTTTTATAATTGGAAAAAGCCTGTTAGAGAAATAAAAGGGTTTTCTTTCATCATGACTCAATGCCCAACAACAGGTTTAATCACCATGATCTATTTTCATTCAAGTACTGTACACTTCAAGTACAGGTACATCGTTGATCTACACACTCCTCTGGGGTGGGGTGCGGACTTGGTAGGGAGTCGGGGGGGGAAAAATAGAAGCTGGCTCTTAAATTTTCTTCCTGGGAGAAGTTTCTCCATATGCCATTCACTTAAAAAGCCTGCAAAAACTTGTTTTTGTAGGGGGAACTTGCTTCTCAGATATTACTTATTTCATTAATGGCAATTTGAGTTATTCTGGGATATTTAGATCCAGCAGAATGCATCTTAATACCTCCGAGGGAAAAAACCTAACATTCGTTTAAAAGAGCTGAGCAGAGGGTGAGGGAAGGGAAGGTGCGAGTCCCCCCAGGCAAGGAGCGGTGCTGGGGCCAGGCCCCGGCGGGGAGGGGGCCGCGCTCCGAGGCCCGACGCGCCTTACCTGCAGCCGGGCCCGCGGCCCCTCCGCGGCGGCGGGGGAGGAAGGAGCGGGGCCGCCTCCGCCTCCTCCTCCGTGCAGCCTCGCAGCCGGCCGAGCACTGCGGGGGCGCCGCGCCACGGGTTCGAGCCCGCCCACGGCCGGGGGTGGGTGGGCGGCAGTGGGAGAAAGTCCCCCCCTGCTGTTGCTGACCTAAGCCCCCACACATGCCTCTAAGCAGCGTTGTCCCTTGGTTGCCACTCCTCCTTTGCCTACTCTGTGACACCCCTTTTCACTTCCTAGTGGCTTTGGGGGAGAGGATGCTGGAGAGAGAAGTGGCGAGGGATCCCTGCCAGACAAACACCAGTGGCAGCACTTCCCACCGCTGCTTTCTTTGCCATGTCTCTCTAATGGAGCTTGCATAAAACTTCCTGCTTATTGGCTTGTTTTCCTCTTTACAGCTGTCACATCCCAGCTATGCTGGGTAGAAACATCCACCCTTGTTCTCTATTTGATATGGAAACATTCTGGGCTGCTTTATGCAACAGTTCAAGTCTTTCTATGAGCCACTGGAAGAAAAATGTTAGTTTCGCAGATGTTACTTTCCTGTCTGACCTTTAATTTCAGGAGCTGTCTGCAGCTTGCAGATAGATGGAAGTACCGCTTGCTCTGGGGAAATATCATTCCACACAACACATGATAAAGGAAACCACTTAGGGAATGTGATTCCCGACCCAGGCTGTGTTAGGTGAAGCAACTTCTGGCAGTTTAAGATCTGCTGTCAGAAATAATTGCCTGTAGCTAGGATAGGAGGAAAAGGGGGAAAAAAAATCCTTCCTGACAGGGTCACTATTGCCAGTACTAAAATATGGTATTGCTGGTCCAGGCTGTGGAGGAGGAGAAAGAAGATGATTTCAGCAACTTCAGTTTCAACTATTAGTGCTGCTTTTGAGGATTAAAGAGTTAATAACTATTGAGGAAGGAAAAGGCTGAGAGGTCCCAACCCTGCATCTTCTAGCAGTAAGGACCCTTAGATTTTTTTGCTTCCTAGTACATGCTAGTCTCAGTTCATGTCAGAAGTAAGCATGTGGTGTTTGCTTTTTTGTAGAATAGTTTGGGTTGGAAGGGACCTTTAAAGGTTATGTAGTCCAATTCCCCTGCAATGAGCAGGGACATCTAGCTCTAGATTGGGTTGCTCAGAGCCCCATCCAACCTGACCTTGAACGTTTCCAGGGATGGGGCATCTACCACCTCTCTGGTCAACCTGTGCCGGTGTTTCACCATCCTCATTGTAAAAACAAAATTTTTTCTTATGTCTAGTCTGAATCTACCCTCTTTTAGTTTAAAATCATTATCCGTTGTTCTTTTTCTTAACTGTATGTTTAAATTAGTTACTGACAGGTTGTTATAAGAAGCTATTCTGACAGCACTTGCCTGCTGTGACTATACTGGAACCTCCCTCCAAGCTACAGAATATGGGAAGGTCTGAGGCCCAAAATAGGGGAGCAAAAACGTATCTTTTCATGACAAAAAAATGGAGCGTGTTTCCCTACTGTTGTGTGCCTTTCTGCTACTGTTATTGCCTGAAGCTCTTATTTGTTACTGCATCTGTGGGCAGGAGAAATTAGAGAAATGTAAAATCCCATATTCCCTGCAAATGCTGAATGTTGATCCAATTACAAGTCAAGAATACGTGCTGAGTGTGCCTGCTCTAGGGTACTGCCCCCTCGTATCTCGTTTGAACAGTCTGTCTAACTGTGTAATGTGTATAGTGTTTATCTTTCATTCATCAGTCAAGCAGAAAGAAGCTTGAAACCCAGTGGAAAAAAATCCCTTATTGTTTCTACTGCAGAACAGCTGCAAGTGCGAGAATCAGCAAGTTTGGTCTCATGTGGCATTTCATAGCATGAGAACTGAGAAAACAGCTTTAAAGACAATTCTGTTACCAACTGGCATAGAAACAATGCTGATGTTTGTTTATTATTCCCAATAGTACTCCAAGCACAGGTTATATCCTTAAATTTCAAGGGATCTTTCTACCTAATTCTTAAAGCCTATTTCAAGTTCCCATTACCTGCAAGTCAATTGAAATAGAATGAAAACATTGTGTCTGAAAACACAAAGCATCAATATGCATGTTTCACTTCACAGTACTCAAATGGAGAACTCTGAAAAATAATATCTTGAGGAAGTGGGAATTCAGCAGCTGTCTGAATTTCAAGGCTTTAAGACAGTTGAGATGCATTTGAAAACCTTGGGCAGTGCACATCCTTCTCCCCATACAAGAGCCCTAAGCAGCAGCAGTCCCTGGGACTCCAGATCACCTGAAAGAGCACCTGGGCCATGGGCAGTGTCTGTTGGAGACAAGTAAGTAAAGGACAGTGCTAAAAATTAGTTACCATAGCCTGAAATATTAAAGCTGCCAGTTAAACCTGTTGTTATAAAATTAAAGCTTACACTGGTTTCTTCTAAAGCTTACTGGTCCTTCAGAGTGCCTGTGGTTCTCATTTTATTTATTTTCTGCTGGTGCTATTGCACCCTCAGCTAGGGCTGTAGTAGTTTATCAGCAACGGGCTGATGCCAGCCTGTGCCCATGCACAGAAGGAGACCTGACCCCGCCAAGAGCCAGCCCCTGCCAAGCCCTTGTCCCCTTTGCACTCCCTGCAGCAGTGGGACCTCTGAGGCACCGAACCCACTGCCTGCCCTTGAGGTAGTCCCAGAAGGGGACGGCTCAGTTATTAACCCAGAGCTTAAGTCTTTGAATAGAACCATTCATTGACTGGGAAAATCAGCTGACTCCATCCTCGGGCTGGTAAAGAGCAATGAAATTGTTTCAGAGAACAACGTGCAGAGAAGACTCCTTGAACACAAAAAATCTGGATGCCCATGGGAAGAAGTCATTAACCCCTCTGTGCATTTAGCCCTCTGCATCTGTATTGGAGCCCATGCTGGGTAAGTTGGTTTTTTTAAATTTCATGTGTGTGTTTCTAAAGAACAGGTTTTACTGTCCTTGCAAGGAGGTGGTTAAGCAGATCTGCTTGATTTCAGACTAGATGAAGTGATTGGGAATCTGGGCACAAATGCATTTCTTCATCATCCTTAGTTAAATTTTAATGATGTAACAAGTAATACCAATGTTGAGGACCTTCAAAATCACTAATTGGAGACTATTGATTTGAAATTACTATAAACAATTCGATTTCATTATTCAGTGTCCCAGTGAATATAATGGAAAGGACGAAAACAACACCGTAAAATGTGCTCCATCTTCAGAATTCTTTAGGAAATAAAGTTTTCCGACTACTATAAATTACATGGGAAGTAGAAATGAGTCAATTAGTGTTCTAATATGTGGTAAGGTCTACTCTCAAATAGGAATGTTTGTCCATGACAGTATGCATTCTTATACTACTACAGACTTCATGAATAGTTGAATTTTAAATTATTATAATAATATTCAGTGACCTGAGGGCTACATACTCTGCAACCGTTCCAGATTATCTGAGTGAAAAATAATGAAAATACAAAATGGCTCAAATATAAAAGTTCATATCTTCCCTTTTCTATCTTGTTGCCCAGTCACACAATAAATTATTTGAATGTTACCTGTAGCAAGATTCACACTTAGATAAAACACAATCATTTTTTATTAAGTATTGGACATCTTCATTGTGTTTTAGACCCATCTTGCGTTGAAATTTTTCCTCTCTTGTTAAGCCTTTACTTGATGTCACTACTTGCTGCTTTTTTCACTGAAGTCACTGAGGCTTAGTGTGTTATTTTAATGGCCATTTGACCTCTTGTAGGATTACTCATACCCTGAAATCAAAGCATGTTCTTACTGAAATTGGGCCCTCCTACCCTAGCTCTGTCTGGAGCACTCTGGCTCCGTTACCTTGAGAGATGCTGTTGCAGGCAGCCAGGATGCATCTTGCCCCTGAACATCTTCAGCTCAGACCATGGCTTTCAGGCACTATGCTAACCTTTACTCTCCCTATGCGGTAGCAAAACATGCTAGTGTGAAAACTTCCCAGGAGCAAGGCACTTTCATCTGAAACCAGTCTTTCTTTAAAGGTTGTTTCGAGAAGCACATATTTTTGGCTATATCTCTTGTCAGTTGATTCACAACAGCAAGGCTGCATTTGTCATAGCATTTTTAGCCCTTGCTACACTATTGAATATGTCCAGGTGCTTGCTTTAATGAAGTACTTATGTTTCCATTATGCCCAGAATAATGTCAATACTGGAGAATTAGATTAAATGAATGAGAAAGCTGAGATGAAGACAGGGGATTTGATTATCTCAGATAATTGATTTTCTTTGTATGATGCTGTCAATGCTTGAAAGGCCAGGTGGATTAACTGCTTCTGTCAAGAACAGGCAGGCTTGTGCTAGTCTTGCATCATATACAATTTTCCAGTTTATTATCAGCAGGACAGTGGAAACGTGTAAGCTTCTGGCTGGGATGTCTCCTGCTGTTTTGAAAGACTTATTTTGATGGGGTTTTTTTTTTACTGGCCCCAAAATGCTCACTTTTCATCATGAGCAGAATGTACCTGTTCAGCTATCAGTAACAAAAAGCCTCCAGCAAGTGTGATACTGAGACATCAAGAAGCAGTTTTCACAATCCCCATTACTGCAGGGAGCTGTACAGACATTAATGATGTGCATCGTGAGCTCTCTGGCCTGGCTGTTGCATGGGGTAAGATAAATACACCAGAGTACAGTCAGGACCAGGAGCAGCTGTGAGACTCCAGGCTCACTCTTAACTGTCCAGCCCAACAAATCTGCTGAGTTGCAGTTATGTAGTCCTAGAGGTAAAGCCAGATTGCGGGGAGAAGGTTGACTTGTCTTCCCCAAAGAGAAGTTGGAGTGGTTGCTGGACCTTTTCTATGCATCCTCATGAAAGAAGTGGTTGTTAGAAAAGTGCCGCTTTCTGTGCTTTCTCCTGTCCATGCTCAGTCTACCTAAAGCTGTCACTGGTGTCCATGAATGTAATGATAGTCTTTTTATCATTAACTCTGTATGAAACATATTAAAAACTGTAAGGACACATCGGAATTTCATTTCTTAAGCCCTACCTGCTATGTGATCTGAAAAAAACTAAAAGAACTGATGACATAGCACTGGAACTCTACTTGCACGGGAAAGGTTTTTTCCAGCCCAAATGGAATTACGCTGTGCTGTGAACATGTACCAAAAGGCTTCATCTGTTTATGGTTTAGTTTGTTCCACAGTACTCTGTCAATGAAATAGGCTGCCCAGAGAAGTGGTGGAGTCACCATCCCTGGAGGTGTTAAAAAACGTGTAGATATTGCACTTTGTGACATGGTTTTGCAGGCATGGTGGTGTTGTGTTGACGGATGGGCTTGATGATCTTAGAGGTCTTTTCCAACCTTAATGATTCTATGATTAGGAAGCCAAAGTTTACAGACACCTTGTGGGGAAAAAAAAAGTACTATTAATGTACTCTTAACAGTTCTAAAAGCATACTGAGGAAACTATTAAGACAAATTTTGATTCTATCATTGGTGGTGCACTACCCCATAATCTAACTCCTCCTTGTATTGTTAAATGTAGACTTTAATGTGCTATTTATTATTAAGTCTTAGTAGCTATATATAAACACAAAAAGGATTCACCAATATTTCTTTAAGAAACACTTTCTCTATATTCATAATCAATTTTAACAGGCACTTGTCAGGCTTTCACTTGCTGTAGAATTATGCAAGGAGAATAATAGCAAGGAATAATAGCCTCTTAAATGTCATTTGAATTATGATCTCTAAATTTAATCAAATTAAAATGTAATGTTCACTTAAGTCTGTCTTATGAATATACTGTGTATGTACCCACATGATGTAGAAATATTAACCCATAAGGAGCATTCAGGCCAATAGTTGGTGAAGTTAAACTTTCCACAATGTTATTTTGAGTGGGTGATGACAGCATTATTTTTTGATTGGGAATACCTCTTTGTAAGGCTGTCAGATTTAGAACAAAACTTAAGGGGGAGGGGAGAAATTTAAGTAACTATGCACTCAAACTATTGGCTTTTTCTAGGAGCTTTGCTGGGGGAAGACTGGAAGGGTCCAGGCAAAGGTGGTGACAGGCACTTTTCACCAGCTGTCTCAGTAGTCCTTTGGAGGACACAAGCAATCCATTTGGCGTTGAACAGCCGCTATAGCTTACAGTAAGCAGAGTGATATAGTGCAGGCAGAGTTAGAGGAACACAACAGTGGGAAAATCTCAGACGAGACCTGTCTTCACGAGACAAAATATCATAAGACTTTTCTCATTTTTACCACTGGTACATGTTTAAATCCCTGCCTTCCTGGAGGTATTGAGATTGATAGTTTCAGATCCCTATAGAGTGATGGGTATCCTGATGTTCCAGCCTTCCTCAGGATGGTTCTCTTGTGTAATGGGTGGAGGTCATGTGCCTCAAAGCCTGTGACTTTGAAATTGCAAATTCTACAGCTAGCTGGCAAGAGAATGGAATAAATACAGAATATCAGACTATGTTTTCAGCCCTAAGCCTAAATACCCGTGTTCTAAAAACTTCATGAGAGGCTGACAGGCTGCTATTGTAGCGTAATGTATCTGAACTTTAGGTCATGAAAGAGGATTTCCTCATGTTCCTATTTAAGTTGAGAGTAAAACTTTAATCTGGGTAACAACAGACAGAAAAAAAACTGTTATCTAAATTATTCTTAGGGCTAAAGAGTTTTAAATTGCAGAAAGACTAAGTCAGAAGTGTGTAATTATGCTCAAATAATTTTTCATTTTCTTCAGGAGCACATGGGGAGTTGTTTTAATTCAAAAGATGTAATATCTGTCTGATCTGTTAAACTAGAAGAAAAAAATAATTCCAAGAACAGAAAATGCCAATGGCAATTTAGAGAGTTATAGATATACATGACATAGAAAAATCTCCAAGCGAAAGTTAATGCAAGTCAATATCTACAGTGGTCTTAAATGCCACATTGATTCAAAATCACACAGTAATTGATGAAATGGGAATGAATTATCTTCAATGTCTCATTTAACGAACTCTGCAAAGAATTTGTTTCAAGCTTACTCAATGAACAGACCTTGGGATGTGAAGTGCTGAGGCTCAGAGCCTCAAAACAGCATGTTTTTTTAAAAGCTTGTGTCTTTTTAGTGTATTCCGGATGCTAATCTTTTTTTAAGCTTGGATTTCATTATTTTGTTTTTTTGTTATTCTCTAGCACTCTTTCTGTCCTGCATTCTTCTTCTCTTCTGCTCTTTAAGTGTATTATACTGAAGGCTTGGAAGTTAGATTAGAAATCACCCTTTAATACTTCAAGTTGTGCAATTATTATTAATCTCCTGGTCTGGTTTACATTATTCTATGATAAAGCAAAGTAATGAAGTTGTACACAGTCAGTCGAATTCCCAGGCCATAGGAATACCATGGCTCTGCATTGAAGGGGGAGCCTGGAAAGCCAGCGTATTTAGGCAAAACGTTCTGCCTTCGGACCTGGGCTGACAGTAAACACCTGGAAAACAGGAATTGTCAGTAATATTTAATTTATGAGGAGAAAGACTATGAAAACACAGTTCCTGTATTTAGTCCATGACTGCAACCTCTGGTGTCTAAAACGGTGTCTGAGCTGATGTTTTTTCCTGTGACGGAGGTATCATCTGTTCTTCTCCGGAGCTTTGGGCTCTTTCAGTGCCAGATAAGGTGAAGGTCAGGACTCTGCCTTGCACCTGAGAAGGTAGATGGTCTGATCTACACTAAAAGATCTGATCTTCTATCCATATTTATTTGTATGAAACTTTGGATAATTCAATATATTTAAGACTAATTATTTATCAAACCTAAGACAAATTAATAAATGCATTCAAAAGGAAGTAGTTGGAAACTCAGCCTAATACAACAGCATACAAGTGTATATATACCACACACTTTATTTCCCTGAGCAGATTGAGAAGGAACTCCAAGCTGCAGACTTAGTGACTTTTAACAGTGAACTAAAACGGTTAAGGTTGTCAGCTCTGTAATGACAGTATGATTACACAGTGTCTAGTCTCTTGGCAATGCAGAATTAAGTGTGATAACTTTAATCACTGATGTGCTGACATTTGAAGAATTTAAAGAAGAAGCATTAGGTTTATCTCTGAAGTAAAAGAAAACTTTTCAGGAATTTTATTAAAAATGAAAACAAAATAGAAAAATTTATTACATTTTGTACAGCAAGAATTTAAAATAAGGATAACTTTAAGTTTTAGTTAATCAGTTCTGCAGTAGATGTTCTTCCATACTTTAGTTTTTCTCATACTGAAATATATAACTAAAAATATTTGGTAGCTACAAACCTAGAAAGTTGAAATTTTGCCTCCTGGAGGTGAAACAGAATGTGGAATAATGTCTGCTTTCTGTGCATAAAAATTACTCGTTTGAGTTCATCTACTGCTATCATGTAAAATAGTAAATTTAAAGTAAACACCGTTTACAGCATATTAATGTATTTTAAGTTTAGAGTGTAATACAAACGTGGAATTTGAGGGGTTTGGCCCAAGCTGCAATTCTGATTCACCACTTCTGCCCATTTTCTTATGGGCTGTTGTTTTTCTGGTAAGTTTGTGAGACAGAAATAAGTAAAGAAAATGAAAATATGAGTTCAGACAAAAAAAATGTGCTACCACACCCTTATTCATAAATTATAACTCTTTGACACTGCTACATGTCTGACTATGCCTTACTGAAGAGTCTCTAATGTTCATTATAAAGCAGACATAAGCACGTACAGAAAATCAGGTCTGTACAGGCACTATTCTGCCCTGAAATTTAATAACTGATTAGAGAACTATATAGACTACAGAGAGGAAAAGGGATCTGGGCCTGAAATAAGTGAGAGCTATTACTTAACGCTTCTGAAATTGCAGGTTTTGTACTTCATAGATGTTGGCACGTATGTAGGCAAATGAGAAATCACAGGTGATTCAAAGATTAATGCTTTTTAATTAAAATGTGCTCTCGTGCTCTGCTGGGCTGATTCAATAGTTATCTTAAAAGTAGGATTATATATAGTATTTAAAGTACAGAGGATAATGATTTCTAAAGTGTACATTATGTCAGCAAAACATCTAGTGTAATATTTTAAAATCAAATATATACTAGACAATATTGGTTTTCCTGGATGTATGTGTTTCTGTGTTTATATAACGGCGAAAAGACGTATCGGGCAGTTCTGACTTATCTTCAGTCACTGTGTATCTATGAAAAAGATATATTAAGCCTGTTGGTTAGTAATTAAGACAGAACACTTAGCATTGTAGTTGCTGATCAGTTCATCAGTACCTGTTGTCTTCCTGTACTCAAGAGGAGCCGAAGCAGAGCACAGTGAATTTTACTGCTGCATGTACTTCATCTTTTTATTGCCTAAAAGTGCAGTGCTGCTTGTGGTAGTGACACACACAGTGGATGGGAGACAGGTTGATTACTTAAAGCAAAATCAGGCTCATTCGATCCTTTCTTTTTTGAGAGGAAGCTATTCGTGCGGGTGATGCTGTGCTGTTCCTGCTGAGGGTGGCAGTGTGGTACCGTCCTCCAACCCTCCTCTGCCTCAGCAGCGCTTCTGACTCCCCAGGGCGGGCGTGCCTTCCTCCCGCAGTCTGCCGGCCGAGGACCTGGGCTCTCGCTGGTTGCAGGCTAATTTAACGAGACCTGATTCAGGTGAGGTGCACACAGCAGTATCTGTACATAACTTTTTAAAAAGTTAACTCATGAGAAAGATCAGCCAAGCAAGGGGTGTGGGGGGGTTAGTACCAGGGATGGCAATTTCAACCCCAGGAGAAGACCAGCTGTTTTAGTTTTTAAAGAAAATACCTTTCCTAAGGTAACATAAGAGGTTTGCTGACTTGGTAGCCACAAAGAGTCCGAGGTCAGCATGCTGGCACATGTAACCAGCTCCTGCAATGTATATGGTTTATATAAGCATTGCCACACCTTTCTTTAAAATGGTTGATACACCTGCAGGAGCAGGGCAGATGATGAGCTACTGCCAGAAAGTTGTTTAATAACTATGGACTGCTGTTGAAAAATGCATGGAGCAATGTAAAACTTGAATCTTTCTCTACAGTATTGACTGCTCAGTTCAGTTTATAGCCAATGTTACTTAGAGGTGCAATGGCTTGTTTCAGTCAGGAGCTTTATGTAACTGTATTTCCTTGTAGCTGTGTTTACATACCCCTTATCTAATCAGCTCTCAGTATTATGCGAATAATTCTGCTTGCCTGAATGCTGGTGGGCGTTTGGGTAGTTCAGAGTGGGATTTTTGTCTTTGTAAACACTGTAGGAAACTCTGGCTTAGTTACGCAGTACAAGCGGTTAATGTTGTTAAAACTTTATTGACTTAGTACGAAAAAAATTGAAATTAAACTTTCTGCCTGTATTAGTGAAAAGACTGCCTAAGCCATGGGGAAAACTGATCCTATCATTTAGATTTCAGTGGCTGTCACTTGAAATTGAACTACTAATTGAAGAAGCTCCGCCACAAAACTCATTTTATTAGTGAGTAATTTCTTTCCATGATAGAAGCTCTATGATGTAATAAAATTGGGTTCTTTTCTAATATGTGCTTGTGAGTTCTCATTGAATGAAGCGGTGCATTTGCACTTGTTTATTTTGAAGAGAACGTGAGACAATTATTAATATTAGAAATTGGGAAATTAGTGTAATAAACTTGAGTAGGCAAAATATGACATGCTGAGTATTCAGGGCCCTGTATAGGCCACTTTCTTAGTTATTTAATGCAAGTGAAAATTCAAAGTAATAGAATTGTAGCTTGGAAATACACCAAGAAATTTAACTCCTAAAAGGAAACTTACTACTGAAAGTCAGGGGAGCTATTTATTTGCTTAAATATTGTCAATTAAACATTAATAGAATTCTAAACAACTACTGTTAAACCTTAAATAGATGTTTGCTTTAAGTTACATAGATTTTTTTTTTTTAAGATTTTTGCCAAACTGGTCTAGATTTGTTACTGTGATAAAGATTTTTCTAAATATGAGTTGAATTCAAATCCCCAAGTAGCACATTACCACTGTGAGTGAAGGTAAACAGAGCATACCAGAATAAAAAACCCTGGAAGCTGTGTAGTAAAAACATTCACAGGACGGAGGGAACAGACTAGGAATAATCAGAGAATCACAGAATGGTAGGGGTTGGAGGGGACCTCTGGGGATCATCTGGTCCAAACCCCTGTCAAAGCAGGCTCACGTAGAGCAGGCTGCACAGGACCTTGTCCAGGCAGGTTTTGAGTATCTCCAGAGAAGGAGAATCCATCACCCCTCTGGACAACCTGTTCCAGTGCTCCATCACCCTCAGAGTAAAGAAGTCCTTCATGTTCAGCTGGAACTTCTTATGCTTCACTTTGTGCCTGTTGCCCCTTGTCCTGTCACTGGGCGCCATTGACGAGAGTCTGGCTCCATCCTCTTGACACCGACCTTTAAGATATTTATAAGTATTTATAAGATCCTTTCTGTCTTCTCTTCTTCAGGCTAAACGAGGCCAGCTCCCTTAGCCTTTTCTCGTAGGAGAGATGCTCCAGTCCACTCACCATCCTCGTAGCCCTCCGCTGGACTTTCTCCAGTAGTTCCCCATCTTTCTTGAACTGGGGAGCCCAGAACTGGATGTAGTACTCCAGATGGGGCCTCACTAGGGCAGAGTGAAGGGGGAGGAGAATCTCCCTCGACCTACCTGCTGGCCACAATCTTCTTAATGCACTCCAGGATACCAGTGGCCTTTTTGGCAACAAGGGCACACTGCTGGACTGCTGGCTCATGGTCCACCAGCACTCCCAGGTCCCACTCCGCAGAGCTGCTTTCCAGCAACCTAATGTTAAGGTTAAAAAAAATAAATAAATAAATTAAAAAAAAAAAAAAAAAAAACTTGCACATAATTAAGATTTGTTTATATTGTTAGCTTTAACCCAGGTCTTCAGTGATATTTGCTTATGTAGTGTACAAATGTAGAAAGCGTTGCAAGTGCCAATGCTGTTTATGTTGGCCAAGCTGTGTTTAAGCCATGGGATTATTAGTACACTACATGCAGGTAAGAGACTGAAGATCTCAAAGCCTTCCCATCATGGTACTGGCAGAGTTGTGCCCAGTGTCACCATACTGGGAGAGTACTCCACTGGAGGTTGGAGGGTTGCTATTACATCAGGAACAAGATAATAAAATTACTTACTAGAAACGTTGCATTATTTAAACTAACATATTGGTGAAACAGCTTAATATTTTTAAGTCAAAATATTATGGCTAAAAAATTAGTTTGTGGAATAGTTATTATTTTTTTAGTGACATGCCCAGTGTCACCTTGACACTCTAAATCATTGCCACAGTATTGACAGTCTCATATATACATCTCTGGAGACTCTTACTTTAAGTGAGATATGTTGTTGTATTCAATTTGCAATATTCATATTCTAGTCTCTAGAATGAAAAAGAAAAATGAGAACTAGGAGCGCTTATGTTCCTGTTTCTGCAGTATGATGTAAATGCACATAATTCAGTTTTACTACTTTTCTCATGGAGAGTTACTATGGCATAGTGCACATCAAAGAAGTTTTGAATATATGAGCTATACAAATCTTGCAGCATACTGAGTGGTAAGTTAGCATTCAACTACCATCATGTGTTTTAAATATCTCAAAATACCGGGTTTCACTCTATTTAGAAATGCTTTCTTTGGAAAGGTTGCTCCTAACCATCTTACCCCAGCTTTTGAAGTTTGGATAGGTCAGGAAGCAGTTTCACCTGCAACAGCTCTTTTGTTTACTTTTACCATCATCTCATTATAGAAAATGGATCATATTTGCTGTAAAATTCTTGAAATATTTCCAATTTCTTTGCATCTGCAGCTATGTGTTCTTACTTTCCATTTGCTGTGGAAAGCACAGGGGGAGCGGGGAGCATCTGCCACTTAGCTTGATTTCAAATCAGAGTAAGGCTTTTAAGCTTAAGGAGTAATTCTGTTTTTTAGGTACTTGAGGATAATACAGTAAATAAGTAATTCCCAGTCTGTGACATAAAAACAATAAGCCTTTTAGGAAATATCAAATGCAGCTCTGAAGTGTGGTGACAATAGTGGGAAATTCTATTGCAAACAAAAAGATTTTACGGGGTGAAGTAAACTTAATGTAATCCGTGCAGTTTGCTTTCAACAAGTAAATCAGAGATGCTCAAGCAAGTCTGTGATTTTGTTCCCTGTTATACTGTTTAATTTCTGCATTCAGAAAACACAAAGCCAAATATCACCCCTCCAGCTGGCCAGTTTTAACCTACATCAGCTTTAAGCGATGAACTTCAGTGCAGGTTATTGGAGTGAACTAGACTGAAGCACAGGCAGACCCAGAGTGTTTCCCTAGCTCCCACAGGGCCAACTCTAACTGCAAAAATGCACGTAAAGGGGCAAGAGCGTTGTGTCATCCCTGGTGCTGCTGTGCTGATGCTTACTGTGGTGACCAGCATGGATGAAACTCTTGCTGCTTTGCTGTACGACTTACAACAAGAGTATATCAGATAGTATTTACACATCAAAATATGTAGAGAATATTTATACAGGACAATTCCTTTGGAAGCATGCAATGGCACAAACTAAGACAGACAAAATGTCTGGATCAATCTCTCCCACGCGTTTCTGACCATTTGCACTGCTCCCTTGGCCAGCTGTGGGCAGCCTGCAGGGCAGCCCTCAGCCCAGGAGGTTTTTGTGGTGTGGAGCTGCTCAAGGACATGGACCAAACTGCTCCTGGGATGCTTTAAGCTATGCCAAGTCTGGGACTACAACCACGTTGCATAAAACCAGTCAACTGCAACTGTCTCTTAACCCACGGATGCTTGTTGAACAAAGATGAGGTCTGACTAGAGTCATTTGTTGATGACCAATATAGTGCTTAGAGTGGATGAGCTGTACAGTGCTTGCATTCCCTTATCCCCATAGCCCATATGGGCATATTGTATAGTTGCACGTGCAGAAACTTGAACAGCCTTGGACAAGGCCTTGTCTCTGAGTTTCCCTGAGAAGTGGTTTAAATTCTGAAGGGACACGTGTTTCTTTTCAAGAAATTGCAGAAATGGCACTCTGATAAAAACAAAGAATATTTTCACAGAATCACACAATGTTAGGGGTTGGAAAGGACCTCTGTGGGTCATCTAGTACAACCCCTCTGTCAAAGCAAGGTGATGTAGAGCAGGCTGCACAGGACCTTGTCCAGGCAGGTCTTGAGTATCTCCAGAGAAGGAGACTCCACAACCCCTCTGGGCAACCCGCTCCAGTGCTCCGTCACCCTCAGAGTGAAGAAGTTCTTCCTCATGTTCAGATGGAACTTCCTATGCTTCAGTTTGTGCCCATTGCCCCTTGTCCTGTCACTGGGAACCACTGAAAAGAGTCTGGCCCCATCCTCCTGACACCCACCCTTAAGATATTTATAAGGTCCCCTCTCAGCCTTCTCTTCTTCAGGCTGAACAAGCCCAGGTCCCTCAGCCTTTCCTCGTAGGGGAGATGTTCCGGTCCCCTCATCATCCTCATAGCCCTCCACTGGAGTGTCTCCAGTAGCTCCTCATCTTTCTTGAACTGGGGAGCCCAGAACTGGACACAGGACTCCAGATGGGGCCTCACTAGGGCAGAGTAGAGGGGAAGGAGAACCTCCCTCGACCTGCTGGCCATACTCTT
>Ga0065711_1027314_pt1 | contig 50993 bp, 26 predicted proteins | sample Hoacrofraction12_FD_59098 | JGI IMG/M metagenome (GOLD analysis project Ga0065711, IMG submission 59098) | Hoatzin crop microbial communities from Cojedes, Venezuela - Epithelial fraction 12 v2 (version 2) | ecosystem: Host-associated > Birds > Digestive system > Esophagus > Crop | place... | reverse complement strand
GGGTCTTGAATATCTCCAGAGAAGGAGACTCCACAACCTCCCTGGGCAGCCTGTTCCAGTGCTCCGTCACCCTCAGAGAGAAGAAGTTCCTCCTCATGTTCAGACGGAAAAACAGTTCTGCATCCCAAAGCCTCAGAGACCAGAGCCAGCTAACGTGCCCTCAGGCGTTTGCTCTTCTTTGCTTGCTTCTTTCCATCCATGTGGAAGAGATGAGCAGTACAAATGGTAAAAGAATTTTTCTGGAAAAACTCCCCATAAGAAATGCAGTTTCACTGAGACTGAAAAGTTTTGGGGCAAATATGCCAGCCCACTAAAGAAGAAACATTTAAGTAGAGCTTTTCAGCTTTCATGTTTGAAGTTCAGTATTTCTGAAACTTTTTCTTCTATAAGGCAAAAATGCCTTGCTTCAACTTTATAATTTTCATTTCATATCTATTTAAATTTCCTTCAAATTATTCAATACTGTGTTCATACTCTTTGTGTTTATATTACATTCTATGTTGACACTATCAAAATAATACAATTTGCCTTCTTCAAATTTGATATTTCAAGGAGTGAAAAAAATGTTCTAGAGTTCTTGAACCATATATTTCAATACTTGCCATGTGTTTCTTTTTACTTTCTATTGCTTCATGAATTCTTTTGACTATTTGTTCTAACTAGGAACAAAATATCTGAATTTAGGCAGTACTGTGTAAATTCCTGACAGCTCTAGGTAATGCGTAAGGGTACACAAACCCTCTCAATTTTGCTCACGTGTCCAGTTCCTGCATGAGGTGCACAAGGAGGGAAGCAGCTCATTCCTTCATTTCACTTTGCATTGTGCCTGGAAAAAAACTTTGCACAGTTTGGAATGGTGTTTGATCAGGAGCCTGTTTACAAAATAAGCGTCTTCTAACCTCTGATATGACTTGTGCTAGATGATTCTTCTGCTTCTGAAGCACTTGAGGCCAATATTTTCTCTTTGAAAGCCTGTACTTTGCGTTGATTCCCCAACAGTGAACAAGTGGCCATTTGGGGATTCTTTGCTGTAGCATTTTTAATATTCCATCCGTTAACTAATTTGGATATATATTCCCACTGCTTAGTCTCTTCTAACCATGAGTGTCCCAAGATATGATAGAATCATAGAATCATAGAATGATTTGTGTTGGAAGGGACCTTAAAGATCATCTAGTTCCAAACCCCCCTGCCGTGGGCAGGGACACCTTCCACTGGACCAGGTTGCTCAAAGCCCCATCCAACCCAGCCTTGAACAGTTCCAGGGAGGGGGCATTCACAACTTCTCTGGGCAACCTGTTCCAGTGCCTCACAACCCTCACGGTAAAGAATTTCTTCCTTGTATCTAATCTAAATCTACCCTCTTCCAAATTAAAGCCATTACCTCTTGTCCTATCGCTCCATGACCTTGTTAAATGTCCCTCTCCAGCTTTCTTATAGGCCCCCTTTCAAATACTGGAGGGCTGCAATAAGGCCTTCCCTGAGCCTTTTCCTTTCCAGGCTGAACAGCCCCAACTCTCTCAGCCTTTCCTCATAGGAGAGGTGTTCCAGCCCTCTGATCATCTTTGTGTCCCTCCTCTGGGCTCATTCTAACAGGTCCCTGTCCTTGTTATGTTGGGGGCCCCAGAGCTGAATGCAGTAAATATGCAAGGTTGCAAAATTAGGGAGAAGCACCTTTTAATGCATGACCTTCAACAACTGACCCTGTAGCTATGCGAGATCATCTCTCTCCACAGATTTTTAATTATCTCTTGAGTAAGTAGCCTTTTGAACAATCTTTAGCATTTCTCAGTTGCTCTCTGCTAGATGCAGCCCACACTGTTAAACCACCAGGGTGCCAGAGATGTGGTGCAAGCAGTTGCACTGGCCATCCCAAGCCCAGGGAGGAATTTAGACTCCCAGTCAGTATTGGTCCCAAACCCAGGAGCAAGAGAGGTTTTACTCTGCTTTCTGGTCCAATGATCTGATAGACTGGACATATGATCTCCCATGCCTTCATCCAAGCAGACAACTTAGAACAAAATGCTACCAATCCATTAGGGCCATTGGCAGCAAAGCGCCAATGAGTTCTCTGAAAAATCTTCAAGATACCCTGCTTGAGTGTCACTGCTCCGTTTCTCACCTACACAGAAAAGCCTTCTGAATGGGCTTTTCTCAAGTCAGACCTGAATTCTCATTTCTTTCTATTGAGAAATCATGCTTTGGCAAAGATAGTTGGAGAGTCTCCCAGTCTGGCTTTAACTTCAGTCATCTTTCATTCCTCACTGGAACTCCAAAAGTTTACTTTTTCTGAAAGGACAAATTGGCCCTTTTCTCCCTTCTGACTGCCACAGATCCTGTAATACACATCCAACTGCCCCTTTCTTATCTGGGTCAGCTGCTGGGAGACTTCTGGAGCTGCGAGATCCTCCCTCATACTTTTCCTGTTGTTCTATCAGATGAAAAAAAATTGAATTGGGCACCAAAGTTCACATTTTGTAGGTCAGGTTTGAATTAATTGCCTCAAGGGTCATATTTTAAAAATGAAGCCCGAATACATACCTTTAAGTGATGAGTCATATGCATTGTGCAATGGATTATTATTCACTTTGGGGTACAATATTTACTTATGCTTGTGAAATGCTCCATAATTTTTACATCTTTTATTCCTTATTGTCTTCAGATGTAGGTTATAGTCACAGGAAGACTGTAGGCTTAGCTTTTAAAGTGAATATACTTTAAAGCCTAATTAAATAAAAGTTAAAGATGCTAGGTGATAGGCAGTATCTTAATTGAGAAGGCAATAGATTGAATTAGGGTTTTTTTCTTATAGATCCTCAATCCAATATTTCTTGAAAACTAAACCGTCATATTCTTCAATTGCTAAAACCAATTTCAAGGTAAAAATGTCATGTCAAATCATGTACCAATAAGGGCATTGCAAATAAGATTTTTCTTGACCTTACCAATCAGTCACATCGCATCCCTTCCAAAGAGTATTATTAGATTTTTATCATTTTCTGAAAGCTTCCTCTTCAGAGACCAGCCTGATAAAGTAAAGTATCTGATTCTAATAGATAGCCACAAACAAAGTTATGAATACCACTGCTATTCATTTAAGGGACATCACTACTCTACAGTAGATAAAAAGTCTAATGAATTTACATTAATCAAATAAATATAATGATTACCTGGCACATACTTGATTTTATAATTATATATATCCTAGTAATCCCTTTTTAGAATTGATACAATATGATAGATATCTTTACGAATATTCATATATCATAGAAAAGTATGGCTTGTTCATCTGTTATACTAATGATGCGTCTTATTATTACCATACTGATTCAAAAGAATTTCTAGATCCACATGATATAAGCCTGAGATATGGTCAATGGTGTATAACAAGATACTCAGAAGAGGAAGAACAGTCTAATACTGTAAGCAAATGGGGCGAAATTCTACCTTGTCTTGTGTCCCACAGATTACCTCGTTATCATGGGGGATGCACAAATATTTCTGAATTTGTGCTAGGAATCTAAATGAGCTGTTAGTTACATGGGTGCAAGTCCCATTAGCATCACCAAGAGCTGTACTAAATTATTTAACTGAGTGCTGAACTCATAGCTCACAGACACTTAACCCTTGCAGTAGAGCTCTAAAACTCTAGTGCTCAGTTTCAGAGCTGTGAAAATGTTTCCCTTGACAGATTCAAAATTTCACAATATTATGCACAGAAACATGAATTGAATTGCTGTGGTGATAGCAAAAAGTGCTGATTTGTAGATAGCTAATTTAATCCCACTTTTCAAGCTAATGTGAGTATATAACTGATATAGCTTGAATGGTTATGTCACTGATTTGAAACAGCAAAATTACATTGCATTAATTTAACATATTAGAGACAAATGTAAACTAATTTCACAGCTCCTTCAGGCACCATTTTCTAATGAGAACCAATTTAATGTGAAAAACAAAACAGAAAAATACATATTTTTTTACCTTCTCTAGATGTGCAATGGTATTCAAAAGCACTGTTGGTTTTCCAGGGAAATTTCTTGTGGAACAAATGTAAGATTTATGATGATGAGGAGCTAAGCCTCATTCTTACTGGGGCACATGTCAGCTACTCTACTTATATTAAAAAAAAAAAAGTGTAATCTCTGCTGTCAGGGCACAGTGTTCAGGGAACTACTTACAGAAGGTGTATACAGTTGGAAGAGAAATACTTCTGTGGAGCTGAAGCAACTCTGTGCCAGAAGGCCTGTAACCATATCCACGGTAGGCAGCGTGAAAGGGGAGGCACAGACAGGGGAGTACACGCTACAATCACAGACAAGACACTCTGCGGTTTGTGTGATGCTGCCCAGCACCCACCACGCTTCCCATCAATGCTTGTGGATGTGCTGTTGACATTATAATCAAATTAGTCATGTAGAAACCTTCAGAGTCAAGAGAGAGAAGTTGACCCTTCTAGAGCACTGTTAACCTGATTAAAGCTTCTGTCTGAAATGGATCAGATGGATCCCCCTCTAGGTGACCTGTTTCCCTCTGTTGACTGTAAAGGCAATTTACACAACTGACTCCAGTACAGGCGTCTGGATGCAGGCTGGATGAATCCCATCTGCAAGGATTCACATTATCCCTGCAAACTGCCTAAACTCGGCTCCAGATCAAGCTGCCTGCAAACCCCTGCTGCCCTTGCTTGCAACACAGCAATCCTTTTAGGAAGGACCTGGCTCAGTCTTGTCTGTCTCATGAGTCCTGTGTCGAGGTGGTATGGGATAGAGGGAAGCACCTTGGCCAGACATTTCATGCTGGATCACACCCCCACAGCACAAAGCATGCTCTGGCAGGTCTTCTAGGGTGTGAGGTGCACCAGCAGCTTTCCCCCAAGAAGCACCTCTAGAGCAGGCCCTCACAAGGAATAACAGCAGAGTGAGGGGCAAGTGTGGCTTCATGCCTCTTGTCAGGCAGCTGCTGCGCAGCAGTGAGGGGCAAACATCTTGTCCCCCCTGGTCCAAGGAGATACAGCATGAAGCACATCCCGCAGTCAACACTTCTAAGAGGGACTTGCATGACATCTGTGTACCTAAGCACCAAATGCCACACATCTGAGGCCTTACACATACATTTTTAGAAAGAAGATATACTTTCCTGAGCTTTCATGTCCCAGAATCCCATGGTGGTTTTGGCTTTAAAGTGCTTTCTCACAGTGTCTGTAGTGTCTTTCAGGTAACGTAGCGGCTTAGCTACACTGTGGGTGCAGTGCTTTACTTTTGTTTGCTACTATTTCAGTCAGATTCATTGGCCCTATTTTTACCTGCTCCTCTGGTCCCTTGCTATTCCTTTGGTAAAGGAAAGAGAAATCCATGTGGCAGTCTCTCTGGCATAGGCTGGGTAAGCTGAATTACGGCTGCTTTATGTCCCAGTACAGCTCAGTACATCAGGATAGCCTCCTGATGGTCATTGGCTTTGGAAATCATTTTCCATTAATTATCTGCAAAATATTTACTTTAAAAGTGCTGTGAACAATCAGGCCAGGAAGCTTGTTTACTTGAACATTTCCTCAACAAGAGTGCAAACACCATTGACATGAAGTTTTTATACTTTTCTCCCACCTCTAAATAAATGCTGTGTAGGACTGATCAGGATTTTGCTTTGGTTAAAGAAGAACAAGACCTCTGGTGTTTATTTTTTCAATATACATGTATTGTTAAAGAACAGTTATGTTCATTAGTGACTTCCTATGCACGTACTTACTCAATTACCTCTTTCTTTCTTTCTTATAGGCATGCAGCCACCGCTCTAGCTCGGAGATAATCTGCTGTACAACTCCTTCACTGAAAGCCTTCAATCTCCAACCACCCTTTGTAACCAAAATGTTCTTTATTTTTGATGGTGTCAGCTCTTTGTACTTTGATTTTGATTATGTAAATAATCCTGTATTTAAGCATTTTGAAAAGCCAGTGCTCATCTCAAGAGGCAACCCAAGCATTTTGGAAATTAAGGTAAGAAATGTTGTAATACTTTTTTCAATTATTTGCAAGCGCACATCAGCAGCACAGTGTGGACAGACATTTTGATGAAAAAGTGAAGCCCTAAGGAAGCATGGGCAGAGAGGGACGGAGAGCATTGTGTTCAGTACTGCGTTCATCCGAGCCCCCAGCTGTCACAACTTAAAAGATGCAGAGCTGAAACCAGAGATACATCAGGGTGGTTGCTGGCATCAGGTGGGGTGAAAGAGGGGCTTTCCTCATCCTCATGGGAGGACCACACTATGTTAGCTTCTGATTGTGATGATCTGTGCCACCAGTTCAGGATTAAACACAGCCATCAGCCCAGAACCTGAAGTGTGTGGTCTGCACATGAGTCCCAGCTCTTACTGTCACAGGGTTTTGTGTCCTTCCTCACAAAAGACGTGGAGTTGCCTTTAGAAAGCAGCCTGGCAGCTTTGGCTCCCTAGAGCTGAAGGAAACTCTGGCCTGTGCACAAAGTCACTCATGAGGATCAGTCACCACTGTAGCCTAAATATTTACAGATCCATGAAAAATGCAAAGTTGATGCTGAGTGCCTGTTAAAGAGCGCTGAGAATAGCCTACACGGCACTGAGAAACATCTCTCAGGAATTCAGGGCCCTCGCAGGCACAGGCTGCTCTCTACTAGAGTGCTGCGGAGAAAGTTAAATACATTTTGTGAGAGACTGATTTCCTGAAATCTAGTGCTTTTCTGAGTTAGAGTATCAAATAGGAACACTGTAAATACAGGTATTTCTAACTTATAATGAATGTTTATGAAAATGTATTATTATGTACATGAAACTTATATAGAATGTCTGTAATTTACATAGAATATAATCTATAAAATATGCTTTACAGAAGAGAACCAGCCTTAATGCTGGGGTCATCTCTTTATGTGACTGCTCCATAGCTCTGTAAGCCCAAACACTTTTCCCCCAGAACAGCCATGAAATCTTGAAGCCCTGAGGTCTTTGGCTCCAAAATGGCCCAGTGGGCCAGCTCCTGAGCTGCAGAAAATCAGAGGGGGTTACCTCCGAGCCTCTGTCAGCTATGCTGGGTTCCAGTCAAACTCTCTTAGTATTGATCTGTCTCCAGAAAGTGTTTTGGGAAAATTCAGAACAATAATCAGTCTTTATTTTTTTTTATTTTGTTTTTCTACTTGCAACTTGTGGCCGTACAATCACCCCTTCCTCAATGCAGAACAATTCTTCCATTCAGTTAAGGAGAAATGCTAGAAAGAGCTCTGGTGTGCAGATCAACAGGGAGCTGGGAATATATAGCTGCTGCATGGCTCAGTGCCTTTGTGCAGTGACAGCAGTGTTTTCCAGTATTTTCCAGGTCATGCAAATCAGCCAGTTGGAAAGAAGACTAATCTGAGAATAATCATAGAATAACTTAGATTGGAAGGAACCTCTGGAGGTCTTCGTAGTCTACCCCCCTTGCTCAAAACAGAGCTAAGTTCAAAATTAGGTCAGGCTACCTATAGTCTTGTCTAGATGACTTTTGAAGATCTCCAAGAAAGGAGATTTTGCACCTTTAAAAAACTCACCTCCACTAGCCTTGCATTGTGCATGCTGTGCTTCAGCTCCCTTCCTAGATCAGTGGCCCTCTACTGTGCTTCATCCAGTTTGTCAGTATCTTGCGAAAATCAAGGTAAACATTGTCCAGTGCTCGCCTTTCATCTGCAGAACCAGTCATCTCCTCATAGAAGGCAATCATGCTGCTCAGGCAAAACCACCCTTAGGAACCTACGCTGGCTGTTCCCAATTCCATTCTTGTCCTTCCTCTGCCTGGAAGAGCTTCCATGAGGACTTGCTCCATAATCTTCCCAGGGACTGAGCTTAAAAATTAGGTGTTTTTTAACTCTCTTTTACTTTTGAACCTTTTATTCTCCCTTAAGGAGGTGTCCCTACTGCTATTTATTGCTAGGAAGAAGCCATTCAGATGAGAAAGGCTGGCTGAGGACTGTCCCATTGACAACTGACCGATGTCACCATTTTGTAGCGTTGATGTCACCTGTAGTCATGGCACCCAAGTCAGATGTCTACCTAAGCTTAATGCCCTTATTTCCTGCCAACCAACAGGAGAATAACATTAGTGAAAGCTGGTCTCCTAGAACAAAGCATGAACAAGCACCAATTTAACTTCTTCCTCTAAATAGAATTAGTTATAGTGGGATGCTTCTATCGAAACAGTGAGGCGACTTTCAGAAATTATAGTCGAGAGCCAAAAGATCATTACAAGCCATATTGGCAACACTTTTCCCTCGCCCCATATCCGCATTCAAAAATACACACACACAAGTTTACATGCCTCATGGTCATATTTTGTGCAGTAATTAAGCAAGCTCAGCATGAAATTAAATGGCAGCTTGCTTCAGTGAACAGTCTGTTCTACCAAACCAAAGTTCTTTTATCTTTTTCTTAATTAGTTTCAGAGGGGTGGAGGGAGCTTTTATCACAAGTTTTTCAATCAAACTAATCTAGTGTGACATATTTGGCTTTCATCAAATGACAGTGGGTACCAATTGAAAGGTTCTGTTTGGTTTCCCCTGATGACCATAAGATGTTTTTGTAAGAAAATGTTGCACACAAGAAAACATTAAGTCTTCTATCTAAAACACAGTCAGGGCACAGTGTGCCATGAGTGCCAGCCCTTCTTGTCTTCAGTGCCAGCCCTTTTGTCTTCCACACTACTGACCTTCTAAAGGTCCCACATCATCACTGCCTTCCTCTGCCAATATGCGGCTTTTCGAAGTCTTTCAGTGTCCACCAAGCCCTAGTCAGAGGGGTCATGGCAGAGTGGCTTGAGGCACTTCTCTGCTTCAACATTGTGAAGACACCACTTCAGAAGTGCTCCCGTCTCCCACCAACACATGACACTCTCGGGGCAGGAGAAATTCTGATGTTTTGCTGTTGGGGATGACTGAAGACCTGAGCCCGCTCAAGAGGATGGAGTCTACTTGCTGCCTCCCTCAGAAGCCACTGACCCAGACCTGCAAGCCAGCCTGACAGTCCAGTGTGTCCTAGCTGTGAAAAAAACCAAACAAATAAATAAGGAAAGAAACAGCTTCTTACCTCAGTCTGCCCAAAGGCTTAGACTGGTCAGGGGTTGTGCTCATGCACCAAACCAGTGCGGAATCTATGTGCGTGCTTCCAGAGGAGGCCTAGGAATGGGCTGCTAGGTAAATAAGTTGTATTTAAAAATATAAGTCTTCCACTAGAGAGATGAGTAGCACAATTGTCATTTCATGTTAGATATCACATCTGAGATCTTGGCTGTCCTCTGGCACATCTGCCCTAAAACTAAGAGTAGGACAAGACTTACTAAATTGCCTACTTTATTCCCAAGCCTGTGCAACACATTCTTAATGAGACAATCTTAAGGAACTCATCTATTTATAGGTCACTCTATTTTCAATCTTCTTCCACATTGCATAGAAAATTATGTTTCTCTCAATATCTGGTCCAAGAGAGTGTGATATGGAAACCCTGGTATTTATCAGCAAGCTGAAGTGGAAACTCTGCAGCTGCAGTAACTCCTCATTCTTCCAAAGTCAACCCGCTCTGCTTAGGAACCTCAAAAATTCTTCTGACATCTATCTCAAAATTTCCATGCCTTGGTTTGTGATCCTTCTACTGCTTCTAGACTTTCACCCAAATTATTGCTATCTCTCTGAAGTTTTGAGGTAGTTGGTCTATCATATTGATTTGCTACAGCTACTCAGTCCAGTATTGAGCTTCTCCAGCTTGCATGCAAGGGCATTGCTCAGCATGAAGGGGGTATAGTTTCCCAGTTCTCACAGGAGTCAGTTTCCTCCTTTTGTTAAAATCATGGGCAAATTTTGTGGTCCTTGGAAGAGCAAAACTATTGCTGAAAAAACTCTTTATATATTCAATATATTTGAAACTATAATATATTAATGGCAATATAATGGTAATGGTAGCAAATAAAATATACCATCTTCATTATAACTACCTGAAGACCACCTTAGGAAATGCCAGTATAATTGTTTTTTCCTCTGGGTAAGCATCAGTTTTGGTGGAGAAAAATTCTAAGATTTGGTGTAGAAGAAAAGGAGGCCACTCTTTTAACGTATTTATCCTGAAGATGGAAGACTCAAATTCAAGTCTTTTGAGGTACATAGAATCATAGAAACATAGAATGGTTTGGGTTGGAAGGGACCTTAAAGATCATCTAGTTCCAAACCGCCCTGCTGTGGGCAGGGACACCTTCCACTGGACCAGGTTGCTCAGAGCCCCATCCAACCTGGCCTTGAACAGTTCCAGGGAGGGGGCATTCACAGCTTCTCTGGGCAACCTGTTCCAGTGCCTCACAACCCTCACAGTAAAGAATTTCTTCCTTGTATCTAATCTAAATCTACCCCCTTTCAGTTTAAAGCCATTACCCCTTGTCCTATTCCTACAGGCCCTTGTAAAATGTCCCTCTCCAGCTTTCTTATAGGCCCCCTTTCAGGTACTGGAAGGTTGCAATAAGGTCTCCCCAGACCCTTTTCTTCTGCAGGCTGAACAACCCCAACATCATTCAAAGTAAAGATTTGTACATGAATGGCTCACAATCTGCAGCAAGTCTCCATACCAATAAGCGATAAGCAGTCAATCACATGCTCCCTGGCCCATTTATTTAATTAACACCAAACAGAATGGCTCAATTAGACAGAGATAGAGTGCAAAATGGACTTTTTTGGCCAGCAATTAAAAAGCACTAACCTGGGGTGTGGCTTTGCCAGTCCAAATAGGATATTAAACTGGCTTTCCTATATTTTTGTTAACATTTTCCCAGGGCTCAGTCTGATTCTGCAGCAGACCCTTCAACATATTCCACAGTAAGGTTTTTTTGCCCCTCAGAATGGGATTCTCATTTTCTTTCCAGTATACGAGGCCTCATAGCAGTGTCAGCCATGGCACCTTCCTCCCTTGTTGTGAAAAACTCCCAGATCCAGCCCACACAAATAGCCTGTATTAGTGTTACTCCCCATCCTCCCTTTGCCCCTTTTACTCCCGCTTAACACGCCTGTTCTTTCATCTTAAGCTGGGCTGCACAGAGGGTAGGGCAGCTTCTTAAATACTGATGCACTCCTGAGCACAAAAGATCCCGAACTTGGCCTTCGGACACTACTATCGCAGTACCAGAAGGAATAATATTTCATCCAAGTCTGCGATGTGAAAGCAGGTTTTCTGAGTAGGGAGTGCACTTTTCATGCTGTCATCTTTATCAGGGTTTGTTCCTTTTTGGTCTGTGGAATGTGATTTTAACAGATTTGTGCATTTTTATGATTACAATTAATTAGTTCTTTTTGAAAGCTTCACTTCTGCTACCATAACCACTTGCAAAACAAAATGTTTGAGATGCCTTTAGTTGGTGGACAATATAATGCCAGTTTTGTATAAACAACAGGGTCACATAATACGTCCTTTCTTGTGCAAATTATGCAAAAATCTAAACAAGACCAACAGGATTTATCCCTCGGACATTTACATGTTTAGAAGTCTGTACAGGCTGTATGAGTATTAGTGACGGCAGATGTTATCCATAAACTTTAGCATGCCCGTCTGGCCTATCTGTCAAACTCCCATTTACACGGAAAAAACCGATACATGCATATTGACAGGGCAATGTAAATTTGCATTAGTCTTTAATTTCTCAATTGTTTTTCCATTAAAAATATTTTCCAAGGTAATTAAAGGATTTCTTAACTTTCATGAGATGGTTATGTAATATGAAATTGATTTTGTTTTTCCAAGGGAAATTATATTGATTCAGAAGCTGTTAAAGGAGAGGTGCTAAAAGTTGGAAATAAAAGCTGTGAAAATCTCCTCCTGCAGTCAGAATCAATTCTGTGTACAGTTCCCAGCGATCTCCTGAAATCCAACAGCGAGCTAAATATAGAGGTGAGGCAGCTACACCACACGTGAGATATTAATGCCATTTTTATTATCACTCCCAATGTCACTATTGAACCTATAAACTTTAAATTTAAGCCTAAACCTGGTGTTTACAGAGATATCTCTGTCCCTGTTTGTATGGGATGGAAATTCAAATAATATTGACTTTTTTAAAAGAAATGTTATCATCATTGTTGTTATTACCTGTTTGTACAGAGACTTTCTGGAGCCTTAGTCACAAAGTAGGACCTAAATTAAGGACAGAAATAAAATGATAGTTATTAGTCCAAACACAAGAGGAAATATATGGGGAAGAACGGGAAGCTATAATGGAATAAGTTTATTTTGGAGCTCACAAGCCCTTTTTTCAGCAAAAAATTCTGCTGCAGTCAAGAGGACCAGATCCTTTCCAAAAGAGTTTTTTGTCTGCTTTTCATAATTTCATTTAAATTCTTTTTGTAAGATGCAGACCCCTAGGACAAATGTTGAGTTCTGCTGTTGTTCTAAAGGTGTTCTTATTGGAGTCATTCAGAGCACTACTGCAAATTTAAAATATAGACAGTTTTAACCTACTGATTAACAGAACAAGGCACAAATCAGTATCTTTGTATTTTTTTTAAATATAGAAAAAAAGGAAAATCACAGCAGTATGGGATTACCTTTAAGTTGCAAAAGTTGCTGATCATGGACTCTGATTCACTGAAAACAGTAGAGATTTTGCCAGTCACGTAGCGTGACTAGAATCAAAGTCTATGTAAGCTCTTTGGAGCAGGGACCATCTATTTTTTCTGTGTCTTCATGGCATTCATCTCAATAGGATCCTGGGCCTTGAATGGTATCCCTATGTGCTACTGCAATCTAAGTAAATAGTAGTAACTAATTTTCTTTATTAGGACAGTAAATATTAGTTTATTTTAATATCAATTTCTTCTGAAATGTAGAAATTACATTGATGTATGAGGCAAACTAGAAAATTAGATGCAGCTCTCCTTTCGACATATCTGTTTCCCAGACCTATAAATGCCTAGTTTTGTGTAATACCTGTGCACATGTTGCATTCTGTACCTGTTCCTGTTTTCACGTACGCAGCCAGGACTGGCACTACGTTCAGTCAGTTCTACTATGTGACATTTCCTTAACCTGTAAGAAACAGATACGCGTGACGTGTATTTTGTACATAGAAAAGAACACAACATAAAGGGGTTAAACCAGGTTTCTGCTTGTTTGCTGGCAAGTAGCCTCAGAAATTGCAGTCTGCCCGGCAAAGAAGAAAATTTACTCTTTTGATGGGCAAATCCATCATTATAGTACCCAGAGGAATGAATTCCACAGGAGGAAGAGAAAAGATGGCCAAATGCATTCCAACTGACTGAGCTAGTGCCATGTGACCTAAAACAGTTTCGCCCTGTTAGCTGCTTGGTGTTTGGTTGGTTGTTGATTTTGGGGGGGTGGTTTTTTTGGTTTTTTTTGTTTCTTTAAACTGTTGACAAGCTAGAAGTTGGCAAGGCATAGGCTCACGTGACCTTGGGAACTAAAATGCAGGCACGCTGTCAACAGAGAGAGAGTTTGATGTTAGAGTGTATTTATGCCAGAAGCAGACATATTAAAGACATTTGGACTAATTTTTTTCTAACACACGTCTCAGCCCATATATCCACAGGCCCATGCATTTCCCCGCACCATTTGAGCAAAAGTATGAATTTATCATTTTCAGTATCGGAGCAGTAGGACCCCGTTACCCAGAGCGCATGTTTGAGTGCATGTCGTGTATGTGGCGTAGCACATACATAGCGGTGTCACTACCAGAGCTCTTGCAGGCATATAATGAATCATAAAAATGTAGGTCTGCTTTCGCGTACACCCGTATAATAATCTCTCCACTCCCAGAGTCTTATCGCAGTACAGCATCACAAAATCAAGATTTAATACACATGGGACATATCAGCTCATACTTTAGTACTATTAATCTACATCCTACTTGTCTTTTGAAATCATCACACTTTTTTCTTTGGTTTTTTTTCAGTGGAAGCAAGAAGTTTTGTCAACAGTTATTGGAAAAGTGCTGATCCGGCAAGATCAGAATTTCACGGGACTAATTGCTGGAGTTGTTTCAACATCAGTTTTAATTTGTATCTTTTTGATGGTTTTCCTCTGGAGAAGGAAGAAGAAACAAATTAAAGGTCCATCATAGTCAATTCCATCAAATAATTCCATTATTAAATCTTAAATTTTAAAAACTGAAATCAAATTATACTTTGCTTAACTGCCATGCGATGCCCTGTTGTAACCTGTCAGCAGAGGTTTCACAATCAAGTCCAATGTTTAGTTGCATTTCAGCCCTTGGTTCTTGCCTGAACTGGGTGAAGGGCCACACTATGCGTAAAGCAGAAGGATTTCAGAGGAACTCTGAGCTATTAGGAAAACTTAGTAATTTCTCTTCCCCAGTCAGCCTTGGAAGAGGGGACGAGTAAATGACATATGTGGAATCACGAGTACTTCAGCTTCATCCAGTTGCCTTGTATTCCTCCAAGCTGTGCCTAAGTTACACAAGTCACAGAGTGCCTTGGTGTCCTGGTCTCCTGTTCACCCAAATCAGGAACTTGGTCAGAGTGTGCCTCCTCTCTGGTCCCTGTCTCTGGGTTTCCTTCCAGTGGGAACTGCTGCACTACACAAAGGGGGAGGAGGAGGGGAGCTAGCATATAACCTGATGCAGTATCATGGTCAGATCATGAGGCTGGCCCCATAGGCTTCGAAACTCTCTTAGATCTTCCTCAAGCTGAGGTTTACAGAATCACAGAATCACAGAATAGTAGAGGTTGGAAGGGACCTCTGTGGGTCATCTAGTCCAACACTCCTGCCGAAGCAGGATATTAAGAAAAATTTCTTCACTGAAATTTTTGTCAAGCACTGGAACAGGCTGCCCAGGGAAGTGTTTCAGTCACCATCCCTGGAGGTATTTAAAAGGCGTGTAGATTTGGCACTTAGTGACATGGTTTAGTGGTAGACTTGGCAGTGCTAGGTTAACAACTGGACTCTTCAAGGCCTTTTCCAACCTAAACGCTTCTATGATTCCAGGATCCCAGTGTGTCCAAGAGTGGGGCTTTAACACAAGTTACACCAAATCTTGTGCTGTACAGATAACTCAAGTTCAAGTCCTGCGCATGTCTGCCTCAGCAACAACTCAACCCTCTTCCCAGCAGAGCGGAAAATCTAAACTTAAGCAAATAGCTAAATGAATGTTGGCACACAGTAAACATGAAGGTTTTCTAATATTTCTTTCTCCTCCCCTTCAGATCTGGGAAGCGACCTAGTGCGCTATGACGGCAGAGTGCACACACCTCACCTGGACAGGCTGGTGAGTGCGAGGAGTGTAAGTCCAACGACAGAAATGGTTTCGAGCGAATCTGTAGACTACAGATCAACTTTTCCAGAAGGTACACCTCTATTGTGAATCTGTATGGATGCTATTTTATGTATCTTGCTTTTCATATGTCTTCAGATGATAGCTATTTTGATCAATATCTTAATTTCAGTTTCTCATCTGGTTTGTCTGTGTCTGCATTGTTTGCGACTTTCATGTGTTCATAGGTCTGCTATTTGAACTGAGCTTCTCAGGCGCTTCCCACGATTAAGGTGCAAAGGATATTTACTTTTACTCAGGTTGGAGGAATATATAAAATACTATTAGTAACAACTCTATAAGTACGCTCCACAATTTATTAGGAGCTAGTGGATATACCAATTTTGTGTTATCATGAGGTCCATCACACCATGTGGAAATCCACTCTGAAAAAAGTGATTTTAAGGATAGCATCGAGTGGCTGTAGGTTTAGTGTGGCTGAGTGACTTCATACAGTCATTATAAAGCAGTTCTGTCAGCCCAGCATGGGACATGGAGTTTTGTAAACTGATAATCTTTCGTCAGTTCACACTCCTCCTATAAAATGGCACATTATAGGATGCAGAAATGTTGATTTCAAAAATTAAGCTAAAGGAATTTTAAAACTGTGACAAACTGAGTGGACGTCCATGTGTGGTGAGATGCCAGTCTCAGAAAACACATTGGTCAAAGCCTGTGCCACTGGTTAGAAGGGAAAGTGGTACACGAGACAAAACCATGCAAAGATCCTTGGCAGAAGGTAAATCTGCAGTGGTCCTGGGGCCACTGTGCAGTGGCAAAGCACAGCAGAGAGCACACCCAAGAAGGAAGAGCATTCACTTCATGTTTCTGTAGGAATGTTCACATCAATTACTGTCAAAGAATAAAATGACAGGAACATTAGAAAACTTAGATTTACATGTAGCATCTGTAAAAAATATTTTGCAGCTATGGCTAGAGTATTTTACCGTGATTATTAAATGGATATTTGCCCTTGATGACATAAACATGGCTTTGTTAATAGAAGAGTTTGTATTTTTGCTTCTAGATAGAGCAGCACTGAGTTTTTCTCAGCACCTAGAGTGATTACAGCCCTATATGAAAACTTCCCAAGTTTTATACATAATCATATGAGGCATGTCTGTACAACACCTTTTACTCTTTGTGATAAAATATCTGATAATTTCTTTGTTAAAATTATTCCTTTTTTTTCTTTTTGACTCTGGGCTAAATTCTGCTCATTCACTCCACTGGAATCATTCCAGACTGAAATTGATGTAAATTAAACTTCATTCCTTGATTGTATTACACAAAATGCTAGGAAAAAAATCTTCTAAACAAAAGCAGTTTAAAATACCTGAACAACATGCTACTGACGAAAAAAAAAATCTTCAAATAAATACTCCTTGCTTGACTGAAACATTTTAATTTCTGCTATTTTAAATCAGATGGCTCATGTTATTTTCATGAGTAGCACCAACTGTATTATCTTCAGCAGTTGCAGGATATGAATCACCTCTAGGCATTTCCCTGGTTGAATATTTACCATTGGATAAATATAGCTAGTCACCAGCAGTTTGGAAACCTTCATGAAATGTAAAGTTCCCTACCAAATTAGAACATGACAAAAATAAAAGGTTTCACCTTTTTTAATTGTTCACTACTTCCTCCTCCCATCTCGCTGTCATTTTTCCATTTTACTCGTTACTCCCAGATACTAGAAATGCTATAACCTTCACTTGGCAAGAAGTGACAAGGCTTCATTCCATCCCTTCAGAAAAGGGGAAGTTTTGCCATTTACTTTCATGAAAGTAAAGCTGAGACAAGCATAAGTTTCTAGTGACACAGTTTTCCTGGAGTCTGCAGATTAGCAATGCATATTTTCATTTTCCGTTTGTGACCAAAACTTTAGCAAAGCCAAGCCACTTCCAAACTGATAAACTCAAACCCTTGCTCGCTAATGAAATAAAGCTCTTCATTTTCCAAGAAGTCTGAAAGGATTATAACAGTTTCTGTTCCTCTTGCAGATCAGTTTCCAAGCATGTCTCAGAATGGATCGTGCAGACCTGCCCAGTATCCTCATTCTGACCTCTCCCCAATTCTGTCCAGCGGGGACTCAGATTTAGCTAGTCCGCTTCTCCAAACTAATGTCCACATTGACATCAGTGCCTTAAATCCCGACCTGGTCAAAGAAGTGCAGCACGTGGTCATTGGTGCTGACAGCCTGATTGTGCACTTCAGCGAAGTAATAGGAAGAGGTGGGTACGGGGACTCTTCACCTTGCAAACTGCTATTCTTTCTGCACACCCATTCATTATAAACAACTCCAAATAAGGTGTCTACACAGAGGATTTTCAATCTTTTTGCCCCTTACAGCACCACACCTCATGCACCAAATCAAGGGGGGACCAAGGGGCTCCCTGCTGAAGTCAGATGAAGTGTTGTGCATTTGATTAGCTGGAAAGACACCAGAGGGAGGAAGAAGCCTGCCAATTAATGGGGCTTCTTTGGACCCAGGGACTTGCTGATTCCCCCTCAGCTGCCTCACCCTCACCCTTTTCCAGGCTACCAAGAAGCTCAGCCAGTGCTTCTCATCCATGAGGCTGCAGTGCAGGGGTGAGGCTGCCGCAGAATATTGCATGAGCCTAAGGCACACATCTAAGCGACAGGGGATGCTGAGCTGGGGGCACCAGCGACCTTAAACTGGGAGCCTGAGAGCTGGCCGGGTTGGTACACGACACAGAACACTCCCACAGTCGCTAGTGCGCTCAGTAAAAGTCCCCGTGGGCCAGGCGAAATGCACATACCCCTTTTCCCTCCACAAGTTCCCCCCAGCTCTGAGGAATTCATTGTTTGTTTCCTCCCACCAAAGGCTCTCCTTTCCCCCTCATTCCTCCCTCATCCCAGCTGCAGTAATGTGTAGCTCCTGATTCACTTCCCCTTATTTTTGTCCTTGATATAGCAAGTCTCCTGTTTTTCTGAATTTCTCCATCACTCCTGCTCCTCTACACCTCCTTCTTTCATAGCCCAAGTCAATATTTCTGTTAGGGGCATTTATTAAACTCTGCACTATGGAGTACCTATTAGCAACCCAAGTATAAACTGGATTTTCAGTACTCCAACAGATCATGCATGAGAGGTCTCTTGTTGAGTATCAGAATACCAATAAAAGTTTGGCTATAAATGATATTCCTAATGTCTCTTCTGCAGGAAAATAGCCACAAATCAAACAAACGGTCAATGTGTTTCCCTTCCATGTATTACACTTCATCATCCCCAAAGCAAGGGTGGGCCTTTTTCTTTTCTTTCTTGTTTCAGACAAGTCCAAGTAATTTCCCATTTTTTAAATGCTGAAAAATATCAGGAATGACACCAATATCATTAACCATTTTTAATTTTCTCCTCCACAACTAGAAATGGGCCAAACTCAAAATATTTTAGACACACCCGATCCAAGCTTTAGGATTTGTGCCCAGGCTCCAAACAATCTGTGGCCTGATGGGATTTTAGTTGCTTTTATAAAACAAACTTTGTATTAATTTTAGTCTAAGCCAAAAGCAGAGCCAACTGGGCCCTAACCAGCATTTATGACTGGAACCTCATAGAATTAATCAGATAGTCTTGTTCTCTGCAGAACTCACACAACATAAAAAATAGTTTGCTTTCTAACTGCAAATATTAATATTTTAAAAGTGTGCAGTAAATAGTACATCTGTGAAGAAAAGGCACATACATCTACCTAATTTGATTTGGATAAAGTAATGCACGTGCCTGAAGCTCAAAGTTCTTTGTTTTCCAAAGAAGGTCAACCTGAGTTCTCATAGTAGGTTTCCCCATAGTAGGTTTCTGTAGGCTACCCCCCATTTGCTTGGCAGGAAAGCACAGGGTCAGGAAGGATTTCTGTGTCCCGGGCAGTTTATTTCACTGCTTACACTGTAAGAAGGCAAATTTTGCTCATCATCTTTTAGTGACATTTCACGCTTGGAACTAGGCCATAGGAGAGACCACAGCGGTCAGTCTGCGATCAGTAGAGCAGCTCCCATACCGTTCATGGCCAACACATCACATTTAACGTTCACCATTTTCCACGGAATAGCAAGACCTGAGAGACTGTAAGCCCACACTGACCCTCCTTACGCAACGTTCCACTGCAGATGCACCAAGGCAGTACAATCCAGTGGACAAGCTGGCATGGGCTTGCAGACCACTGGGAACCACTGGGAACCACTGATCCATGCCAGCTCCTAACTGCTCTCTTGTGCCTTCCAGTGCCCTCCTTATATATGTCACAGGGGAGTACGGTGGGAATGGGCTGACGTGGTTTTTGTGTGCGTAGTCATCACAAGAATACGAAGCAGTTGTGGCGCCAGCCTTGTCATTATCTATACTCTCCATCTAGGTCAAGAAATATCAATTATGCTGCAAACAGAATTTTCATTTTATGTAGTGATTGTTTTCTGTAATGGTAGTTGTATGTGTTAGTTATGAAGTATACATTACAAGTGTTGGGAATTGGACAGAAACAGCGTGTGATCACTTTCTTAAAGCATAATTGCTACCCAGTGGAAAATACCAGAAAGCTAATTTTACTTATTAAAGCTGATCTTGCTCATTTTTTACACAGGACATTTTGGGTGTGTGTACCATGGGACATTGCTGGATAACGATGGCAGGAAAATTCATTGTGCTGTGAAGTCACTTAATAGTGAGTTACATGTTACATGTTTAATAGCGAGATGTTACCATAATTCCAAAGATAACTGGGGTGAATTAATTAATTACAGTGAAATGTATTTTGACAAAAAAAGATTCTTAGCAGCTGGATCGGATTTATCTCTGGAGCAATTCCAATGACTTCAGATTACCACAAGGCATTGGTATATATTTGTACATCAAACGAAATGCCCATATATTTCCTCTACAAAGAAAAGGACACAGGAAAGGCAGTGTCATTTTTTATTCTACTGACTACTGAAGATTTAGTTTTGGAAGTTAAATTGATAAAGAGAGGACAAAGCTGCTAGAAAAACAGGAAGAGATTATAACAACATTTATTAAAGGCTTTACTTCAGTGTTGGTACTCAATTCTAAATAATTCATAATAAGAAAAAGAGAAATGGAATTAAAATCACCAGCAAACTGTATTTGGTCATAGTAAGAAAACCAATGCATATAACCTAGTTGTAATGTGGGAGGTGGGGAGCACGTTTGTAGCTTCTCATTATCACTTTGTTGTGCAATGACATGCTCTACAGGTACGAACTGTAGTTTGCTTGGGGTTTTTTTAATTAATTCATTTTATTGATGGATTTCTCAGGGATTACAGACCTGGAGGAAGTAGCTCAGTTTCTGAAAGAAGGAATAATCATGAAAGATTTCACTCATCCCAATGTTCTGTCTCTCCTGGGAATCTGTTTGCCCAACGAAGGATCCCCCTTAGTTGTTCTTCCATACATGAAACACGGAGATCTTCGAAACTTCATTAGGAATGAGACTCACGTAAGTACATGGTGAGGTCTACCAAACGGTAATGCAAGTCTAGCCACGCCCTGCTCCAACACCACACGTTATAAGCTCTGATAATTACAGTACGTCTATAACTTGCTGCTGTTACTATACCTTAACCTTTAGCACTTGCTTAGGCTGGCACGGAGCCTGGCCACAGCGCTGCCACTCCTTCCCCTCCCTCAAATTCCTCTCTAGAATGCTTCCCAGAAATTATCAGCAATAAGTATTTCTCATTTCCCATCCATAAGCCTCTTTATAAACAAATGTGTTTATGAGATCTAAGTCAAGGGGCCCAGCCATCTGCTGGTTTAAACTGGCATATCTCTGTCGACTTCGGCACAGCTGTGCCAGTCATCACCATCTGCTCTTCCAGCTCCTAGGTAAGGGATCTTCATGTCCAGCTAGTGTCACAGTCCCATTATTATCATATGTTTTTCTTCTTCTCATAAGAAAGAAAACCAGCAATTGTTATACAAGCTATGAGTACTCTATTATCAGAGATTTTCCCTGTTTCCATGGAAAGACTGCAGATTTCTCAAACAAGCCTCACTGCTTTCTCTCAAGTACGAGACCACAGGTCTTGCCTCAGGCCGTGTAAGCCCACTTTATACTGTAGTATTTCACCCATTCCACAGTGCTACAACAACACAAAGCAACTTCGGAGCCAATGGAATTTTGTCTCTGCCTCTACGGCAACCAACAACAGCCAGTACAATTTAAAAAAAGAATGCATCTTGACAAATTCTTGGGGGAGTTAAGCTTTCTGTGGTAGGGACCTCTTCCCTTTTGAGCTTGTTTCATTCTACAAGCACCAAGGACCTTGTCTGTGAACAGTCCTTCCTGAAATAAATAGAATAACACCACAGCTGAATATGATTGTTCCACAGAAGAAAATGATATGAAGCAATGGCAACAACACAAAAACACTGTGGGACCTTACTATTAAACAACAAGTCATGCTTTTGGATAAAAGAATTACAGGTTATAATTATTTCTGTAATTAACATTTTCAGTAAGGTCTAACCCGTGCATTGTAGACCAGCAGAAAGAGTTACCAGTCTTTGCAGAAAATCTTCCTCTGGTAACTGCTAAGGTCCCATCTGCCTTTTCCATGGCACCATACCGATGACAGCTTGCACTTATTTTGCCCCAGATAGGACTCCCTCCTTTCTTCGTCATTTCCAGCTGATGAGCTCCAAGTTCATAGTTAGCACCTTCTACTGAGTTACATGCTATTACTTTAAGTTCACAAATGTGAATTTTGTGTATATCAGCTGTGATGCTGAGGTTTCAGCACAGTTCCACTTCCCAGCACAGGCCATGCTGCTTACTCTGCAAACTCCACTCTTCTGGAGTCTGTCAGCTTTTTTGATTTCTTAAAGTGTGTTTCCTCCGTGGAGGTAAGAACTTGACCTAAACCTATGCGAATTTTAATACAAGCACCAACCTGTCTTGATCATTCTGGTGGCAAGTTAGGTGTGTCAAAAACTGAGAGTCACACCAAAAAACAGTCTGCTTCTTGGGCTTCTGCATTCATTGTATCACAAATGTTTGTATTTTACAGAACCCAACAGTAAAAGATTTAATTGGATTTGGCCTTCAGGTCGCAAAAGGGATGAAATACCTTGCAAGCAAAAAGTTTGTCCATAGAGACTTGGCAGCAAGAAACTGTATGTAAGTACAGACATCTAATTCCAGCCACGTTATCACACTATTCCGTGGAAGACAGCGAGATGGCATAAATAAAAGTTTCCAGGATTCTCCTTTTTCAGTTGAAATAGGGTGATTTTTTCATTGTTCTGTAATTATACTGATGTTTGTCTTGCATACTGATGAGCTACTCAGCTTGCTAAGGGCTCACTTCTTACACATAAGATTTTTTTGAGTGTGGGAAATAAGAAAAGCTGAGGTGAAAGTGTAGTCTCTCAAAATCATTGGTTGGAGAGTCTGAAAGGCGTCTCCCAAGGGAAGTTCAACTGCTGTTGTCTCAACTTGCTGTGCTTCCACCCAGCCTCTTCAGAGCAGCACGTCTCCGCTGCCGCACCTAGCAGGAGGGAGAGGAACAGAGGGGAACTCTGTGAGAAAAACAGGAACACAAAGAAACACCAGTGAGACTTACTGACAGTAATCTTTCATCACATGAGTATGATCTTACTTTGGCTCAGTTACACACACAGATTAACATTAAAAAATCAGAGCATGCGAAGAATCTTACTAGCGCCTGGGTAGCCAGACAGCTCAGTTCACATAAAGACAAACTGATACAGGACTGTCGATACTATTATGCTGATTCATCACCTACGTTGTGAATTAATGAGGTACAGGATTAAACATTAGACTTTATTTTTAGCATGTCATAAGATGGAACTCTGGCTGCAAAAAGGTTATTCACCTGTGACATCAGATTTCTTATTCTTTTTCAAAGAGTGCACACTCGTGCAGCTGAACAGCCTCTGAAAAAGAATGTTTTCTTACAGCTGGTGTTTTTATAAGGGAGGAAAAAAATCCACGGGCAACATGATTTTCAGGTTTCCTAAAAAGAAAGGAACTGAGTTACTGAACGAGTGAGGAAGATGTTGGGTTGAAGACCCACATTCCCCAGTGGCCATGTGCAACCCAGCCCCTGGCACAACAGCGATGTCCATCAGAAAGGAAGCCAAGATGCAGATACAGTCCCCGTGGACTCTTGACTCTATTCTGCTGTCCTGGAAGAGGTGCAGGAAGCTGCTATGGCATAAACTGTCCCGTTGACCCATCAAAGTCCCCTCCTACTCCCTTCATTGGTATTGGCTTAGTTATTACATCAGTAAATAAGCAGATGATTGTGTGCCATTTAGAGGGACTTCAATAGACCAGAGAGTTGTCCAGACAATCCTCACAGAAACTCAAGACAGGGAAATGCCACATGTAGAGGCTGAGGGAAATGGGATTGTTTAGCTTGGAGAAGCATCAGGGGGATCTTATGCATGTGTATAAATACCTGATATGGTGGAGTAAAGAAGATGAAGCCAGATTCTTCTTAGTGGTGCACAGGGACATCGTAAGAAACGCTTTTATTGCAAGGATGACTGAACACTGGCACAGGTTGCCCAGAGAGGTTGTGGAGTCTCCATCCTTGCAGACAGTCAAAACCCAACTGGTCATGGTCCTGGGCAACCTGCAATAGCTGACCCTGCTTTGAGCAGGGGAGGTGGTGGTGAACTAGATGATCTTCAGAGGTCCCTTCTAACATCACCCATTCTGCAGTTGTGTGATTCTGTAAAAAAGCCCCAAAGCAGGCGTTTGCTGTGGCTAGGTCTGCGCATGTAATGATGGATAGGCTCAAGCATGCCAACACCCATGCTCTTATCTGTTTTCTGACAACGCTATCGCATGTCAGGGCAAACACCAAGCTTAGGAGGAGCAAAGCTAGCGAGATCTTCTGGTATGGCTGAGCTGTAACCCCAGCAGAACTTTCCTTATCCCACCATTCTTTCCCAATACAGACACCAAACACATCCTTAGTTACACGACTACATTATTACACACAGGCAGTCACTGAGATAATGATGGGTCCTTCCTTACCAAAATTGAGACTGAATAGGAAAGGTGATGCCTTGACTTGAAATGAAAATGAGAGGTTTCTAAGGATACAGAAGAACAGCTGTGGAAGAAACGATGTAGTATTCAGTGAGGATGTATAGTCTATTAGCAAAAATCTTTTTATACAGGGCAATTGTTTTAAAAGAACTGTAATTCAAATTATATTATCAAAACAATATCAGCAATTTCTGGAGTTCATTCACTGTGTTAAATGGGTGTCAAATATCCTTTGCTGCACTTTTTGTTTCACTGTTACGTTAGTTAATAGATCCAAGACAAAGTACTGCTTTCCAAAGTCACGGTCTCAAAAGTGCAAGTCACTCATTATAATCCACCACCACTGTAAATCTTGCCTGCTCAGTTGCAGATAATACTTTTTGTCATTTCTCTAGGCTGGATGAAAAATTCACTGTCAAGGTTGCTGATTTTGGTCTTGCTAGAGATGTCTATGATAAAGAATACTACAGTGTGCACAATAAAACCGGAGCTAAACTGCCAGTGAAATGGATGGCTTTAGAAAGTTTACAAACTCAGAAGTTCACAACGAAATCAGATGTGGTAACGTACAAACTTATTTGTATCACCTATTGCTTTCTCTTGTATCGCCTGAGGCATCTCTCGAGTATTTAATGAATGGCCAAACTCCAAACCAGAACTTTTATTTGAATCTAACTTTAGTTCACATAAGAATAAGAGATTGTTTCTAACATTCAGAAAGGGTATTTGTCCCAATCACAGAGCAACAAGTTGTTGACCTGATTATCTGTTACTGCTCGGGAAAGAATTAGGAGTTTAATCCCACTCCAAGGGAAACCAAGGACATTCCACACAGCAAAATTGGAGCTGAACCCTGCTACAGGAGGGGCTCTGGAAAGCTTGACAAAGCAGGCTTTGACACTCGTAAAATTTCATAGTTCTCAAAAATACTTTATTTGCTTTATAAATACTTACTGACTGCCTACAGCAATGTCAAGTATTACCTGGCCATTTATGAAGAAAAAAATTACAAGATGAAGTCATTAGTTGGCTGGATCACTTTGTATTTTAGCTCTCCTTTCAATCCAGATTCAATTTAGCCTGTGATGCATAGAATTTTCACCACGTGTATTCTCTTCAGTATGTATTTACACAGGGTTAGTCAGATCATCAGCTCATGTAAACTGGCAGAGCTCCATTAACCTCAGAAGAGGTCTGCCAATTTATACCAGCTAAGTAGCAGGCCTATAGGCTTTTATTTTCTTTCATTTACTTTGTCGAGTTTCTCTGGCTGTAATTTAAGTGGCTCCTCAAGTCCCTACAGCATTTATTAGCCCACTTAAAAGAAAGCTGAATGCAGTAAAATAACTTTTCAAAGGGAAAATCCATGCATTTGAATGCTTAAATCTGTCAAATCAAGTTCTACAATGGGAACGTAAAGCCCTCCAACCCTATCACTTATTATTTATTTCTTTGTTTTCTTAGTGGTCCTTTGGTGTGTTGTTATGGGAACTGATGACAAGAGGGGCACCACCTTATCCTGATGTAAATTCTTTTGATATAACTGTTTACTTATTACAAGGAAGAAGGCTTCTACAACCTGAATACTGCCCTGACCCACTGTAAGTAGTTTGCAAAGCCTTCTGCAAATGCTGCTGGTTCTGATATTATTGTAAGTGAGACTGTGGGAGGAAAGATGGTGGGTTTTTCCCTTTTTCCATGATTTGGGAACTGAACACTTCTTTTATCCGAATGGCAGGTATGAAGTCATGCTGAAGTGCTGGCATCCAAAACCTGAGATGCGGCCAGCATTTTCTGAACTTGTTTCAAAAATATCAACAATCTTCTCCACTTTTATCGGGGAACACTACGTTCATGTCAACGCTACTTATGTCAATGTGAAGTGCATTGCTCCCTATCCTTCTCTTTTATCGTCACAGGACAACACAGACACGGATGTTGACACATGATGGGTATGTCTGAAACAGAGGAAAAGTCATTCTTAGTCCTATGAACAAAAAGCAAAACATTTTGTCCACTAGTTTTTACTGCCCAGTCTTTGTGAGAACACTGTTGCACATGTCTATGTTGTTGCCCAAGTTGCACTAGTACAAGGACCTGATATCACACTGTTTAAGGCAATGGGATTCTATCAACCATCACCGTAACTTCCAAGTATTTGGACAACCGCACCGATTTACCAAATGGAAACGCTGCGTGCTGCCATCCAGAGCTAGTTCCCACTAGCTGTCATTAACGTGTGCGCAGACACAAGAACAAAGATTCATCGTTAATGCCATGAAGGAGAAAGCAGAATAGCAATCAGTACGGCTGGAAGGACTGTTACTGTCACATGTGCTTCAGGATAATGAGCAGTGCAGTAACGGTTTTCACACAAAAGGCGTAGAAAGACAACGAATGAGAGTTACAAGAGTTTAAAATAGATTTTCCTCCTGCACAGTCCAAACTTTGGATTTTTGCACTATATCAACAAGGTTTCTTAGAACGTAGATGGCCAGCAGAGACAACCTCATAGTGAATGTCTTAACAGAAATCAACACTAAAAAATGGTGTGCAGTAAAGTAAGTATGTCAGCCTTGCCAGTCCTCTGGTGTGTCAGACGGTACATAAAATGAAGGGAAAATCATCTAGCTTAAAGCATTCCTAGTGTCCACTTTATTCCAACATTCAACCACTTCTTTGAGTAACAGTCTATATCGACAGACCTCTTGCTGAGAGATGCAAAGCCTCCATTTCTTTCAGTAAAGAGTTAATGACTCTCTGAGAATAAAAACTTGACGGCATCCATATTACATGCTAGGCTAATCCCTGGGATGTAGCAACACGGGCTGCATCAGTCTCGAGGAAGAGGAGACAGGCAGGCTGGCAGCCTTACGGGGCTGCTGGCTGGCGAGTCAGAGTCATGTGGCGAGGAGCTGAAGCTCTGCCACCTGCCCTTGGGCGGCACGGCCGCCAAAGGTGAGGAAAAAGCAGAGGCGTTGCAGCCAGCGCTGACCTAAAAACACACTGCTGCCGCACGACTGGCGGCGACAGCTTCATGCCAGCCCTGAAGAGCTGAGAAGAACAGTCAAAAAAAGAAACGGCTTCAGCTCCGCCCTCCCCCCCCGCCCCAGCCTCCTCTTGCATCGCACAACCCAGTGAAGTGTGATACCTACTTTTATTTCTAAATTATGACCAGAAAAACAATTTTGAAAAAAGATAGTAAATAAAACGTTCATTCATTAAGGAAGAGTACTATAGCTTTAGGGCAAGCATCACATGTCATTTCTGTTCCTGTGGAATTCTGTGCATACTACTGTATAGCTTGTTTAGTATAGGATAGAACTGGGTTTGTTGGTGTAAACACATAAAGTATTCTATTTTTATATTAAAAAAAAAGTTTATTTTTAATGACATTTACTAAGTTTGGTTAGGCCACAAAATACTGCACTGTGAACATTTCAGAATATGTATGTCAACGTACATGATTCATAAATTGTACCAACCCTAAAAAAAAAACTGTGTAAATATTAGAAAGGAAGAGAACTGACTGTAAACACACTCCACCCTAAGTATAATATCTTCGTTGCTGCAAGCCAACCATTTTAAGGTCTTCAAAGAGAGGTAGTGCAGATAAAGAACTGATATAAGGGAGACATATTGTTCTTGGGAGACAGTATTACAACTGAAAGATTTATAATGAGGGCAGAGTGCATAGGGAAACTATGAGCAGATAATATTGTATTGTGTTTCATCACCACTTTCACTTCAGAAATGAACTTTCATGTCTGCTGAGAGCAAGACTAATTGTAGATTGCTCAAGGACAAAAGGCTTTGCTGCAGGCAAAAAAAAAAAAATCATCTCTATGGTTGTTAAAACAGCGAAGGAAGTTTATGACACATAGATTTGGAGAAGATGCTCCAAAACTTGTACATACATGCTTGAGGAACGCTGCAATGTGAAACAGAGGACATTTTTACTATTTATGAACTTTTGCTTAATAAAGTTAATGTTGTGTCTGGGACACCTGTAAGAATACATGATTCTAATAAAGATTTGATGTTAGTAAGTTCATATACCTGCAAAAGAGCTGAATGGTACTTATGTTTATAGTTGTTGTTCTGACCTAATAAACATGTTATTAAAATGAACTATTGTAATATGTTACGTTCCAAGTGTTGTAATTACTGTCGACCTTTGACTGTTCAGCTGATAGAAGTCTGTGCGCTTTTTCTGACTAACATGGGAAGAACAACCCGTGGAACTGTGCGAGAGAAAGGAAACAACTCAGAAACATAAAAATACGGAGTGCCTCAACAAATCAAACACGCTGTTCATCAGCATCCGACCCCTTAATAGATGCCTCAGAGAAAAGTGCAGAGTGTTTGTCGTGAACAATGATGGCATAGCCTGTTTGGTTAGAAAATCTCTTTCCTAACCACAGGCTGCACCCATGCAGAGCCTTAAAATTCTTCATGCACTTAGTGTTGGGGGTGACATCCAAGGCTCGTCATTTAGGCACCGTAACGAGTAGTTGCTCGGCCCAACAAGGATGCCAACGCTTGCATTCAGCGTCCAAGCCCCCTAACCAGTCACAACCCACAAGAAGCTTCAAGCACCTGAACCCATGTCCCTCATGGCCGTCCATCACACATTTCATCTCTGCGAGGTGCTCTGTATCTGTGACACCTGAAGAGAGGAGGCACGGCAGTCCCCAGGGGCCTCCGTTGTTCCGAGGGAACAGGAGCTAGCCCCGCTTTTCTCTGGCATGTTTCCTCCCAGTTGCATTAGATGCCAGTTCACTCCTGTGAGGTGTGTTTTAAGCAGGTGCCCCACAAATGCTGTGACACACACCGTCCCATGTCGCTCTGAAGCCAGAGGGCACTACCAGCTCAGCTCTCCAGTGGCGTACCTCGGGGGACAGTCTACACTTCACTCGGAAATATTTCAATGTCCAAAGTCTCAGCTGATTAAAAGCAGCATTTATATGCTCTTGTAATTTCAGAATATCAAGTAAACCAACATCAAAACCCATTTTCTCCTGACACATTTCCTTTCTAACAGAAAATGTATATGCTCAGTTTCAACTCAAAGTGTACTTTGGGGGGAAAAAAGGCATTGGAAACAGCAGCTAAGGATGAAAACATTCTTCTCTTGTGTCACAAGCCCAATCCAGCTAAAAGGTCCAACATGTTTTATTCTAATTATTTACATCTAAGTTATTTTCCAATACATTTTCAGGATTTCCTGAAAAGTCAGTAAAAAATCACCAAGGTTTTACCCCAGTCCACGATCAGTACCAGGGTCTTCAACCTAAACCAGCATCACACACAGCCAAATGATGGTCTGAACTTGAATACCAGATTTGCAACACATTCCTCTGATTACTTCTCATGATTTCTGCGGGATGCTATATATTGCCTTTTTGAAAGGGTCAACAGAATCACAAGCTTCCCATGCTCAGCTTTTCATCCCGGGAGCTTTGTTTATACCAGGTACACACTGCAGCAGATCTTCAGCTGACTTACGCTGGCAGCCTTCCCCCTGCATGAATATTAACCGTGGACGGGGCCCGTGGTCAAAAAATTTCATAACAGATGCCCTACACAAAAGCCAAGAGATTAAAAAAAATAGGGAGGCACATCCTCACCCCACAGAAACTTTCCTATTGTTTTCACACAAACTTTTTTTTGTGCACTATTAACTTCACCATTTTAAAAAAATTGCCTATATTAAGGAAGATTTTTAATACAACCGACAACATTAAAGGTTTCCAAAATCAAGGAAAATGCTACACTGTACCATCGGGTTGCTCAGGCTTTGCATACTGCTAATTTTCTGCCTCTGGTGTTAACGTCAATCATGAAGAATGGACCTACGTGCCTTACATAAATGAAGAGGAAAGAAGCATTGCAATTTTTGTTACAGTGGCAGAAGTGGTACAGGCAAGCAACTGCAAAAGGGCATCAAAATAATTTTAAACCTTAACATGAAACTCTTCCTTCAGAAATTTTATTTTCTGGAATTCAGCCATAACACTATATCACTGGAAAAGGTCACATCAGATAAAAGAAATACAAATCCTAATGGGTTTTTTACTCACTAAACAAAACATCTACTCCTGAGAAATTCCAATTTCCATTATTTTTAACAAACAGGTCATGAACTGAGTATTCCGAGCATCGAAGGAAGACAGAGGAAATCTTAGGATCTTGCCAGACCGATTAGTAAAAACATTTACAAGAAATTGTGATCTCACAGGCAGCAGGGAGAATTCAGAGCAACTTGATTGACTCAGCAGACACCAGCCCAGAGGAGATCAGTCTCTCACCCTGGAACTGGAACTGCGTGCTCTGACACGAAACCTGAATTTGCCTTTTGAACTCCCCACCCACCTGTTAACGCTCACCGTGTGATCCCTTCCAGTGAGGAAGCCGACAGACTGTTCCTCATTAAGGTCAAGTACTTGTAGACTCTCCACAGCCTCCTAGGGGACAGAGAAAAAAGGTTTCTGTTCGGTAAGGAACGCTGCTTCCCTGGCTGGTGTTACTGCTAACTTTGGCACTTTCCTCTCCAGAGCTGGCAGATGACTCCCCGTGCCTGGGGGAGACCCTCAGCTGAGGGTGAACCCCTGCTGGGGTGAGCCCAGGGAGACCCTCCCAGCTGAACGGCAGTCAGGTGCAGCCCAGCCCAACAAGGCTGAAACGGGGGACTGGGCCACACAGACCACGCTGGGCTGTTAGTTTCTTGGTTGTTCGGTTATTTGGAGTTAGAGGGAGGAGGAGAGGCACATTCCGGTTTCTTTTCCCCCTGCTGTCACCTTATCCCTTGCTCCCCGTGTCTGGAGTTGGCACAGAACCTCGGGGCAGCAGATGGACCCTCCGGGTCTGCAGCCTTACGGGGCTCCCGAGTCCAACGGAGGAGCACGGCTGTAGTCAGGGATTTAAGCGAATACAGCCACAAACTGCAGGCTGGGCTTGACAGGATTTTTGTTTGCACAATCCAAGGTAGAACACCAAAGAAGAGTAATTTATTTAATCTGGTTTCCTCGCACTTACTCTTTCCGTAGCAAGCACTTTACCACAGCCTGGTGCCCTTAGGAGGTTCTTTAGTATCTGCTGAATGTCTTCTCGCATGCATCACAATTTAAGAGCGAAGTCATCCTCACTCGGGCCTCCGAGGCCCTGCGCGTTTCTGCAGACGCTATGTATTAATCCTTGCCAGAGTTCTAATTACCGAGCACACGTTGAGCCCCGCTCTGCTACAAACAACAGCTCAGTGTCCTCCTTTAGGGTGTGAAAAGCGTTCGTGCCAAAAACTTCAGGGTGCATGACCAAACATGGACACCTCAGCTGCCACGAGGTTGCAGCTCACTGGGGCAGCTGGCGTGCTTCGCAAGCGCGACAAAACTAAACACAAATGCTAAAAATACAGTTTGAGCTTTAATTAAGAAGTAGAAAAAACCTTCAGACAACAGTAGTGTATTCTCTATCTATCTTCTGTGTGGCTCAAAAAAAACGAAGGCAATTTAAGAAAAGACAGCGAAGCTGCCGCCTGATGGAGCTCATAGTGCAGAATTCACGGCAAATACGTGCACTGATGTGACAGCACATCTACCCTCGTCAGCAACCGGGAGGTAACAAGGGCTGAGTCCCATCCAGCCCCAGTTGTGTGCTAATGGTTTTAAGAAGAGCTCTTTCTTAGAAGAGGTTACTGCTACAGGAAGGACAACCACCTTCAGGCATCAAAAACACTCTCAACATGTAGCTTTTGCATTTTGTAGAGAAATGTAATTATCCAAACAGCTTCATCATTCATTTTCAGTTACTGGAAACTTATCTATTGAAATTAGCTTGTCTATTAATTAGCAGCCATGCCTATGTAACACACCTGCCACCTGCCACCTGGCCCAAGAGCCGTAACAGCATTCCAAGTATTTCCCTCAGAGGTCAGCGGCTCAGGAATTGCAGAATCGCTCCAGCGTCACTCGTGTCATCCTCTGTGTGCCTCTGAGCACCAAACTGGCGCAGCTGCCAGCAGAACTTTCGAACGGTAGCTCCAAACCGAACCGCACGGGAGGATGGTCAAAGTTCGTCAGGCCCACGCAGCCCCCACGAGCGCTGAATCCTGTCACTGAAGGGATGAAAACAAACTCACCTCATTGACGAGTGTAAACCTGGGCTGCTGTACGAAATGCAGGTAAATAAAGGGCACCTACGTCCCGGCTACTTCTACTTCTTTTTGTGAATATTAAGTTTACTCAGAAATATCCTGGAAAAATACTTGTACATCTGCAACAACAATGACAAAATATATTTGCTAGTTATCTTGATATTGATTTATAGCAGCAGGGTTTTCTTAAGACCCTTGCAAAAATACGAAGTAAATTATTTCGGGATATGTTTAAGGCTATGCCATATGTCTAGAAGAACAAATGCCTTCAAAATATATCTGCCAACTTACTTGGATAAATGAAGGGAATCCTCTTGTACTAGCCATTGTGGACATCTTGAAATAGTTTTTGTTTCTGCTCAAAGCTGAGCTGCTTGGGGAAGAGTCCAGGGAAACTGGCAGAAACTAAGTTCTCTGCAGTACCTGAGGGTTCTTCTGTCCACCAGAACTGATTTACCAAATATTTTGTCCTTCGTCTTGTCTCTAGTGTCTTCGCACTACCAGAAGGCAATCACGATATGGAGGTTCCGTGTGCAAATATCTACCCAATATCATTTTCTGAAGACAAACCTGAACAGGAAGATAATGTCTGGATGGTGGCAATCGATATAAACAAATCCTTACTGCTGTGCTGAACAACTCGCTATCAACACAGCACTTTTCCCATGCACCCCCTCCCAAAGTCCCTACAGCATTTCCCATGACTGCACTAAAATTTATGTAGTCCTGTATTTTACTGCATAAAACCTTGAATGGTGTTAAAATAGTAACTTCATTGCAGAGAACTTGGTGTCCATGAAGGTTAAAGGCCCCTGCTGAAAGCCAATAACAATTGTCCTTCCTTAATGAAATGCTTGGTTTAGATCATATTTTTCACACTGCACTTACACATTAGTCTGCCAAGCAGATATTACAAAACAGACTCATTCATAAAGGACAATATGCAGGAGCAACACTCTGGTATGTTCAACCTGAATTCAGACCAACAAGGTCTCATTTCAGTGAAAACTACAAAAAAACCTCACATTACTTTACCACCTGAATGAGAATACCGAAAATTTGTCCACGTTCATACATTCAGCCACAATCAGGAAATCAGAGACTGCGATGAGATCAAAGGATTTTACTGCTTAAGGTACCCAACACTATTTTCTACAAGTTTAACATCACTCTCCTCCACCCCCCTTACTTAGTTGTGTACTACCCCTAATAGCTAGGTCAAATTTTATGAAGAGCGATTCTGAAAGCTGGAAGAGCATTCTCCAGAAATAAGCCATCTGTTTGAACCATTCAACTCCTTCAAGATCTGAAACGCTTCCCAGTGTTTTTTCGTTTCCCAGATGTATTTCAGGTTCCAAATATCTAAGCATAAAGTGACAGACATGCACAGTTGCAAGGAAACTTCTATTTAGTGGTAAAGCACAACTGAGAGGTTGCTGCGTCAGTCAGATACAGGGGATCTGAACGAGGAGCGCTGCTGCTTTGGCTCATCTATGTTTCGCAATGCCAGTGTTGTACCTGTCATATACATGAAAGGTATCCACAACTTCAGATGCTGATGTTGTGGAGTGGGTTTGCTTTGGATACAGATTGAATATATAATACGCCTTGCCACAGAGCCAAGCTACACTTGGAGAATATGAGAGATGTTCCTCAACCTACAGTAATTTATACTTCAAGACAAGGGAAAACTGATAAAAAGCTGTTGAAAAAGAGGCAAATCCATCCTATCTCTGTGATCAGCTGAGATAACATCAGTACATTGTCCAACATGAGGGTATTATCCAGTAACAGGGACTACAGCATACAGCTCGAAGATCAATCACTCCGAGGAGGACTGGTAAGGAAATTAACACCAGAATCACTCGTCATTACAAAATACTGAAACACTGGGAGAATTCGCTAATAGAAAAGTCATCGTAAAAGCCTCCTTGTTTCCTCGCTTGATGCTTCTAATCAAACACTCCTCAGTTTAAACAGCCAGTGACAATTTCAGCCTGCTATGATAATGCCTAGCACCAAGGCCCGAGGAGAAAAGCTGAGCAGAGCATGAGCAGAAAGAACCAATTTTGGAGATAAGACTTTTCCTTTGTAACTACGCTAAGAAGAAGTATAATGAACAGTTTGGAGAGAGTGCTTTTCATCAATAAATTTCAAAGCACTTGCACAGAAATATAGGGCTGGAAGAAATGTCAGGAGATCATTTGGTGCATCCCATGTCACTAGACAGCGTGAACACACCTAAGCTGCCTTGGCAAACATTGGTCTAACGCGTTTACTTTAAAAAAAAACAACAACTGTACAAACTACAAGGCTTTTAGGGCTTCATTATCTGTATGGTGCTACAGTTCCTGCATTTCTTCTCTACATCTTCCTTGCTGCAGCACGAGACCCACCTCCCTTCTTTTTCACCCCAACACTGGCTACATAGCCAACAAATGACTGTCACATTATTTACAGAAAACTTTCAACCAAAGATGTCCCGTTTTAATCTCCTCTTTTCCAAGCTAAAAAGTTTTCTTCAACCTTTACTCATATCCTTTGTTTTCTAAACATCTTAACTTTATTCTTGCTGGTTCTCCTCAGCCTAACCACATTTCTGAAGTGTTGTGCCAAGGATGAACTCACTACTCTCAAAATGTACCACTTCATAGAGTGATTAGGTCGGCAGCTCTGTCGCTCATGGCTAAAGAAAGCCACCAGTGATATAATCCAAGTTGTCTGGAAAAGCAACAGACTACAGCACATCACATGCTTAGAGGTTTTGTCCACAAACAGATGTAGACTGAGAACTACGGCTCTAGGTGCTAACAAGGCAAATTAATAACTTGCTTGAGGATCTTTCTGGTTATACAGGTTAGATGGGTCTGCAATTCTCTGAGTCCTCTCTTTTTTCTTTTTTAAATATATATCCTGCATTTGTCACAGGACAATATCCCTTCCCTAATTCTTTTGTGATTACCTTAGTTGAACCACTGCAGTCAGGAAAGCTGCCTCACTGGCAGGGCAGCTTCCACCCAAAGAGCTACAGCAAAGCCAGGAGCAGGAACTCAGTTGGCACCCCAATCCTCAATCCCCTAGCCTACCTGACCCAATGAAATTCACTTAAAAGACCCATAACTCTTCATATTTTTGAATGTATGCGTATTTGGATGTTTCATGCTTACTTTGTCTCTGTTTTAACTAACTTTGATCAATTAACTTTGAATAACTTGCGTAATCCATCCAGGCAGCGCCAGAGAACTAGAGGTCTCTGGCTTCTAAACAGAGTGCTGTAAAGCAAACAATTTCTTGAGCGCTTATTCACGAGATGGGTCCGGCAGAAACCAGGCCAAACCCAGGAGAAGAGCAGAGCTAAGAGCACACAAGAGACATTGTTTGCGGTGTAATAGGAAGTTACGGTATTTGGACAGCTGGAGACATCAGACTTGGGCAGGTAAGGGAGGCGGTGCGCTGAGGCTCCGCGTTTGCAAACTTATACTCACACTACTGCCAGTCTCTCCCTCATTGCAAATCTGACGCACGGAAACATGCTCAGGGGCCCCGGGAGGTGCCTCTTTCCACCAAGAGCTCTCTGAGGCCGCTTGCCCTGCCAAAGAGCTCCGTCCCTCATGACTGCAGCCGGCGGCCGAGGGACGTAGAGGTATCGCCCTCGAACTTCCGAGAGAAGACATTTCTTCTGCAGTGCTTGCACACTCACAGGCAATGGCTCATACTGTACAAAGACTGGCACGGCAGTAAAAACTCACGCATGCACTCATTGAGCATCAGCTCCCTCTACTGTAAATACATCGGTACACGTTACCCCGCCACCCCACCACCTCCCCAAATGGTCAGCTTTGATAAAAGCACTACTCTGAAGCCCTGTGACTAAGATCTGTGGAAAAATGCATCCTGCAGCACAGACAAACAGAAAGACAACACGGATTTTTCTTTTCAGGTCTTGTGGTTATGATAATTGGGTTTTCAATCTTCTCATATGCTGCAAATATCCATCTCTAGTTTGTCTCAAAATGAGAATAAATTTCAGGATCTTAATCTAATATCTTACAAACAACTGCAGACTACAGTCTACAGAGCAGTCTGCTGCAGTAACTGCAGTCTTGCCTTTATTAGTCACAATATTCATTTCTGACAGAAAATGTAATAGTGTGGACCCTAACCTCTGCTGATCATTATCCTACTTATGATGTTTTGTCTTCCTGAAAAGGTTAAAAATCTGACAAGTCTCAATAGCTGATGGCAGTGCCCATCCATACTGAGGGCTATTCTTGGTTCCAGCAGAAATCAGAGACGTTTGTAGCACAGCTCAGTAACACAGTCCCATTAACTGATAAGATTTACTCAAAAGTATGACTCAAAAGGGCAGAAATTGTTGTTCTGTCCAGACTGAATTCAATCAAGCCCAAAATCCAAGAGGCTGGCTTTTTTGAGAGAAAGGGAAATATTTTTTGTTTTGAAATTGACCTTATTTTGTTTAATGTTAGACTAAACAAAAGTTTAATTTCAGATTAAACCAGTGCTCATGGTTGTACTTGGCGTGAAATCCAATTAAATGATCAAAGTATCAGAAGTTGGCCAAGAGATCAAGGAAGATGAGGACAGCATAGAGGCTCCGAGACTTGCCCAAGAAGGGATAGCCAGAGCTGCTAGTGCAATTTTAATGTAATGGAAAGCACAGACACTAGATCAGAAAGAATCCAGACACCTGGAGAAGTGATCAATACCCTACCCACGAAAATGGCCCATTTATTGATTGTAAAAAAGGAGCAGGAAGATGTTAAAGTTGTAAGGCAGGGATGGAGAGCTGGGTGTTGAGATTCTAATTTGTTTGAATGTTGAAGAACAGAGGCAAGGAAGAAGATGAAAGAGAGAAGGGATGAAAATATGATCAAGAAATGTCAGCTCAGAGGACAAGGAAGCATAAAAGGGACGAGCTGAAAGCACTGGAAGTATTGAGCTAGCAAGTATCTCCCAGGAAGGAACCTGAGAGATGGTCAGAGCTGCCCTGGACAGCAGGAGGAAGCAAAGGGAGGCCAGGACATCAGTGTGCCCCACACACATGGGTTGGAGAGATTTCAGAAACCCCCGGCTCCTTACCGTATCCTATACGCTGCTGTAGGGAGGGTCACACCTCATCCTTAGCTGTGGGCCCTCCAGAGTCCCTGAAGCAGATAATGAGTAAAAAGGGATGAAAAGCAGAAAGTGAGTTTGATCAATTTAATGTTGATTTCATACCATCCCTTTGATAGGAATGGAATAGTCAAAGCAAATAAAGCTGCTTTGAAATAGGAATTGACAGAACAAAACACAGCAAGTACATGAGAGGAACTTTATCAGAACTATGCCACAACTCGTTACTCTGCATCACAGTAATAACGCTACTTTAAAGTTAACACCATTATTTCAAAGCAGAAGGTCTTCTGGATCTCTGGCAACTCACTGCAAACCCTTTACAGCTAATCAGTATCATTGCTTCAAAAGAGATTAAACTGTCTCCACCCAGTAACTCCACTGGCATTTGATCTACAATTGGCTTGAAGTTAAAAATTAATTACCCTTCCAACATATTGATTACACGACTACAGACATAAAAGCAGCAGCCCAGAACAATGTACACTGACCCTCTGTTGAAACAGCATGTTTGTTTTCAAAAGGAAGCTAATTAAGACAAGCTCCCTGGGAGAGGAAAGCTGCAGTAAAACCAAACCCAACATTGCCATCTAGTGCATCGCTGTGTCCGGAGAGCCCCACGCAGAGCCGCCCGCGCCGGCGTTATCTCAGCTACTGCCGAATGCTGACCAACAAGGGCCGGTAAATCACTGTCACTCCCCACGTGCCTGAAGTCCCACGTCTTACCTTCAGGGAATACGTGACTTCCAGACAAAGAAAGTCTTACAGCATATTAACATTTGTATAGTTAATAAAACTATAAAGATAAATCTACTTGATCAGTAAATTTAAACACCAGTGGTGAATTATCTGAAATAAATAAAAGTTTTGCATTGACAGTAATTCTCAGGTTTCTCATCTGTTTTGTTTCAAAACAGCTACACTGGAACTTCTCTTTGTTGTCTTTACAGAGTATCTTTATAATATGCACTAAAATACTTTAGACAAGAATCTCTGGATATCTTCCATGGCTTTTTATTAGATGTATACTTATAGACACCAGCTAGCAAAAACAGAAAGCAAAGAAAGGACAGTACCGTTTTATTTTTTGTTTCGTAGCATCTGTTTACGATCTGTTAAATACATCCCTTGCTAGTGGACAGCGATCATTTTTATCAGAAACTATGTAAGCCATTAACTTTTTTTTTGCCCATACGTCGCTGACAAAGCATGCAGACCTTGCTTCTAAACCCTCTCCCCTAGAAGAGCCAGGGTCCAACCCCCGCGAGGAGCCCTTGCAGAAGTCACGATTCCACAGAATTGCTCTCCCGTTTTGTTGCCACCCAATTTTATGCTTCACTCCAGCTGCTTTAATGTCTGCTATTCTTAAATGTTCCCTTTCAGGAACACGGAATACTGACTTGGCTTCCTTTTCCCAAAGCCCCGCAGAGTCCTCCCACTGCATCTAGCATCATACTTGGCCCTCTGCGCTAGATTAACATACATTCATTGTCAGCTCTTAACATAGATTGCCTTAAACTACAAAAGGGAGCCTAAAATAAAGGCTGTATATCCTGCAACAGGAAAAGACAGACTACAATCTCTACGCCATTGCCTCAGATTCCTTTTGACGCCAAGGACTCATATTTCACCGGGGTTTTTCACACCCACAGCCTCATATCACTAATCTTTAATCCCTACGAAGCAGCGACAGGCACGTCTCAGATGACATTGGGCACACAGATGTGTGCAGCATGCACAGAAGTCAAGCACGCACCCTTCAGATCTTGCAGCTTAGTCAAGACTGAAATTCCTCTCTGTCTTCTTCATCGGCTCCTCCCCTGACGTGAGGGGAACAAGTCCATCGACGCCCACTGAAACTGCTTCGATGTTTGTTTTGGTTTCCCTATTGTTTTGTTTTGCTTCATTAACAGAAATTCCCATGCATGTTAAAACATCAGCCATAACCCTCGGGCTGACACAGACCTGGCCCGTTTCAGTCCGCTCCCCTCCTCCCTGTGCCATGGGCAGGAGCGGGCCCTCGCCACCATCCCTCCCAGCCTCAGCCACTTGCAGAGCCGGTGACCCCACCAGGTCCTCCACCACGCACACAACAAAGCCACAACTTTGCCAAGTTTAAAGGGCTTCAACAGACTTTTATGACTAGATGGAGGGTTTGTTAACAGTCCGTTTGAAAAATCCTCCCTGGAATATAGCCCACAACGAGAAGCAGGCTGTACTGCACGGAAACTGCGAAGGGCAATATGCTGTAAGGAAAAAACATGACATGAGATCTACCTTCTCCTCCCATGTTCCCACTCCTTTCCTAAGTCTTCTCTTTCTTCCCTGACTCGGAGGAGAAGTCCCAGCACACAAGGCAGGGAGCAATGGTGGTGGCAGCAACCTGATGCAACTCAGAGCAAAGAAAAGACTGTGACTGAGAGGAATGTAAGGCCAAACCCAGAAACAGGTAAGCAGAAATGACAACCTAAAAACTACCAGAAATGAACACATACAAGTCCAGCAACCACGTGCTACACAAGGGAAGAGCCAGAAAACAACATCCAGCTCTGGTCAGGTGAGGAAGCTGGACTCAGTTACAGCAGGTCTGTAAATAACCTCACCAAGGTTTAGAAACAGCTTTTCACGTCATCACATCAGCAAGCAGCACACAACAACAGTGGTCCACCTGTGTCTCACCACCTCCTGCCTGTTATCGCTCCCTCTAGGTCTTTCATAGGTTATCAAAGTCTCATATACTGCCACCATTAGATTTTCAAGAAAATTGTCTTCTCCTGCATTGCACTTGCTGCTCTCCTTTGCCTCTTTCCCTAAAGATGACTTTTGACTTGAGGGCCACAAAAATTTGGCCCTCATTTGAATCAAATTTGAATAGAGAGAATAGAGACCCCTCTCCATCACACTAGATGATGTTACCCTACATGTCTGGATATCCCAGTTCTGTTTGTATCTCTTCGTCACCTCATCCTACTCATCACAACAGGGACGAGACTCCTGGTTTTGCTGTATATCCTGATCCGACATGAGAAACTAAAACCAAAAGTTCAAAATCCTCTGGTGAGGCAGGGAGCACAGTATTTGCACTAACTTTCCACAGATTGCAAAAAACTTGAGCTTACCATCCGGAAAGAAAGCACATGAGGCTTTCTGTCAGACTAATGACCCATATCAGTCAGGGTTATAATAAAAACAGCAGCAACAGGAGTTAAAACAGGCACAGATACACAGCAAATGCAATTCTCTAAAAATTAGAAAACTGGTCAAAGCATGTGTGGAATAAAACTTTGTTCCCTTTCCAGGATCAAAAGCATTTTCTTTGGTTCAAAATAGTTCATCTAGATACTGAAATTCTTTAGTGAGTTATTAATTCCTACCAAAATACAGTTCTGGTTTTAATATTTTCCACTCCAGATTAATTCACACAAAACGCTTGCTAAAGGGCCACAAGGAGCAAAATGGCAGCATTTTTTTCAGAGTAAGCATAATGTTTGACTCCTCTGCATATTTCCTGAACACGGAGAAACGAAAGTAGTATAATCTTTGTGTTACTTTTGTTTTGAGTTGTTCTTCTTAACCAAGATTTCTGCTTGGGGGGGGCATTACAGTGGGATGCATTTCCTCTGGTTTTGTATTACACTTTTGTCAGCTGTCTTTCATGCCAGCTGAGGGACAATTTGACCAACTATTCCTATGTCCAAATTTACCGCAACAAAAAACCACATCTTTTTCCCCTTTTTACAAGATTCTCAGAAATAGACAGAATTATTAACATAATCAAAATCCCATTCCCGCAGAGATAATCAATCGCGAAGATGCTTGGGGGAGGGGCTGGGAATTCTTCCTTGTAAAGCACTGAAGAAAGGGGTGTCATTATGAAGCTGATCACAGCTGAGTACAAAACAAGCATGAAATACAACAACAGATAATCCCTGCACTCAGCTTTGTTATGCTTCTTATATTAATTTTGCTCTTTGCAACAGACCTCTGTACCATTATATAATGCAATTAGGTGTAAAATTGAGGCCTCAAAATAAAAAATGTTTTTTTCCTGAAGTTAAACAAGAGAAATGCTATCTTGAGACAATGTGTAGATACATAAAACTTGGCATTCCCTACCACAGACATACTACCCATTTCTCTGTAACCTCCTCCCTTGATTCCCGATCAATTAATCTTACCTGAAAAGGCCCATGGTCATCATCAACTTCAGAATCCAGGTGGGTGAAATCCTGGCTCTCGTAGTCAGACAGAGACCTAATAATTTCTAGAGTGCCAGAAAATTTAGAGCAATGCAATTATTAGTCATATATCGGATTACTTTTGCTAAAGGAGAATGGTAAGATAAATTCTTCAGTTTCTTTTAGATCTAAGGTGGTTTCACTGCGTCCCTGTGCAGAGGTAAGAAATGACCGATCTCCCAAGGAAGCAGATTTTGGGCTCTAAGGCCACAGGTGAGTTCTCCAGAACAGGGTTTACTTGACTGTGACAGACAAATTGCACCACCATCTGTGTCAGTCTTCTATTACACAGTGCAGAACAAAAAAAAAAAAACACCCCAAAAAATCTCTTTTAATAGATTAATGTGATTTTATCAACACATAACATGGAAACAGTTTCAAAAGTAGATGACTGAAGGTATGTTCCCACCTCAACATTTGGACATTGTCCTAATTTTCACAAGTAGCTAGCATTCAGGACTTGTACTGAGGTCAGAAGCAAGAGTCCTCTATTTTGTGCCTCATTCAGGAGCCAAACAATCAAAAAAAAAAATTACATTGCTTTACTCCAAAATCCTAACTCCTCTTCCTTCTATTTCTTCTAATCTGTGACATAAGATAAAAAATTAAGGACCCATACTGCTGTTAAGCAGCATGAAAGTACCACTGTCTGAGGCATTTTTCTCTACACAGGCACAGAAATTCTCAGCCCTTCAGTCACGCCTGCTTGCATAGTTTACCTTTATTGAGATTTTATCTTCATAAGACATTCAGTTCACCAGAGAGTAAAATGAAAAGGAATTTGGACTCCTCCAGTGAATCTCAACTTCATTGAATAAATCAGCACATTTGCCATTTCCTGTTGAAAAATAAAATTGCTGAACAATGTCTCTTTTAAAATGAAAGTAAATAAACTCAGCTAGAAGACCACACTTTCCCTTTTCTGAAAGAAATAACTAAAAATATAAATAAACAGTGTAGGGGACAGGCACCAGAGCAAATTGCTGCAATAAGCACTTGAGCAAGGGCAAAATGCAGAAGTACGCAGGGTCTGAGTACGCGCTGAGGAAGAGAGAGTGACAGCAGCGCAATGTCAGCCAGAGCGTGGAAGGCGCGCCACCAGCAGCCGTATTGGCTAAGCGACGCATGATGTGACAGCGCGTTGGACAAAAGCAGGGTGCAAGAACTTGGGCAAATAGCTGCCTTACTGGGACGGAAACTGCAAGGGAACAAGCGTCCAGGTAAAGATGCATAAAGCACTGCTTACAAAATAAACTGCGTCTCACTCGCACCACAAGCTGAGTCCATGCCCTAATATGCTACAAAACAGGAACCAGGCTTGGGGAGCGGGAAGGAAAGGAATTTTTGTGATTTCTCATGGAGTTTTCAAAATCAGGTGGCTGCTATTTCTGTATCAAGTTAATAGCCGGGGAGAGCAGTGCTCCAGCAACTTTCCGCAGTTTTATTTGTTTTCTCCTAGCACCATTGCTGCTTTCTCCTGGTCCTCCCTTCTCTTCCCAGCCTATCCTGGTACAGGGCAAAGGTTAGACTGGTTCAGGCTGCAGAAATCTCAGAGCTATTGCAGGGCACACAGTTATCTTACAGGCCCTCTTCAGCCATTATGGGGTGCAGAACCCTTACACTTTGATTCTCCCCAGTCCCCTAATCCCCAGCCTGTCCTCTCCCTTTGTTAATCCTAATCCTGCTCTATCTCTGTATTATCAGTAGCTACTGATACAGCATTCCTGATGTCCACGTAGGAGCTGCAAGAAAGGCAGTACAGAAATACAGCCCTCTTGGTACAAAGTCCTTTATGGACAAATGTGTGGTTTACGTTTACCTCCCTGAGTATAGGAGCACAGAGCAATGCTGAATTACAAGTGTAGTCCTCGCTCCCTTCCCTTAGCTTTGTAACTTCAGCTGTCCTTTGTGTTTTCCCCTTAGCCCTTGTCCCTCTTCCTCGGTCCATCATCTTCTTGCCCTTTGATCTCCTAACACTGAAAGGGGATTTTGGCTGTCATAACACGGGCAGCTAACATTTAGACAGCTGGGTCTGAACTAGCCACCTCCTTACAGCCAATAATCTTATCCTAAAACAGATGTCTTAACTAGGTCAGATGAATCTCACCCTTGGAGTGTTTATTTCTCCCTGTTGATGTAATGGGAACCAAGGGTCACCGGCTCAGACTCAGGTGTTTGTAAATTAGGCAGCAAAAATACTCCCCAAATAATCTGATTTCAAATACTCTACTAAACCTCTTTACAGACCTTCTATTCCACCCTGGTCTTCCCTGTATCATCAATACCCACTCTAACCTCAGTAACTTCCTAGGTACTTTTTCTTCGCTCCCTTTTAAAAGCCAGATCCCTTTCCGTACTCCATCCTCACTGGATCCAGTTCATTACGCTCCAACCATACTCCCTCTTCTTCGGCTCTTCTGTGCAGCCACTTCCATTCTCACTTGAGTTTCTCTCCACCCATTGCTGAACAGGAAAAGGGCTCAGAGAATCATGCCATACAGCGTCAGAGAGGATTGCTTCACCATCTCCCTCGCTACCTTCTTCTGAAACGCAGGCCACAAGACTCCTTAAGTCCTTGCTGAATTGTACAATTTATCTTTTAGAAAAACGGTCAATATTCACTCTAAAATTGCTAGCGCCAGTGTTGCCTTGGTTAAATTGTTCCAGTAGTCAACTACTCTGACAATTAATACTAAGTCTATTTATTAATACTAAGTTTATTTTTAGCCTGAATTTGCCCTGTTTTAACTTCTGGCCATGAATCCTGTAACATCCTAACATATCAAAACATCCTGTGAACAACCTTCTGATCTCCCAAAAAGTAGTCACAAACCTTTAAGCTTTTTGCTGGAAAACTAAGCAGATTGGATTTCCCACTTTCTCCAGTCCCTGATTATTCTTTGAACCCTTTGCAATGCATAAATGTTCTCCTTGAAACCCTCTAGCTCTACCTGTCTATGGCCAATTTATCTATCTTCGAAAAACAGGCTGTAAAATAGACATGCTAATACTCTACTTTCCAAAGCACTGTGACAGCACATGGCTATGATGTAATTTATTAAGAAAATATTTATCACTGTAGCACAGACTGATGTTTAAGTTAGCAACTTTTCCACGGACACTGTAAACAATGCTTTTCTACTTGTCGTGTTTTTCCTGAAAACTCTAGTGCTATAATTTAAACCCCTAAAATTCCTCAGTACTGGCAATCCATCACGCACTGCTAACTTCAAGAATACTTTCAGAACGCAGTTTTACTACGCTGTTGTTCCTCACATTGCATCAGAATTAAATAAACTACCATTGAGAGAAGATATTCTGTAATGAAAGATGTTTTATAAGCAGTCACTAATCTTTTCTTGATGGTATTTCATTTTACTTTTCAGAAGGAAATCAGGATTCTTTAATCAGAGAATTTTGGATGAAGCACTTTTGCAAGTCTGACAACTTTATCAAACGATACACTCAAGAAGTCAAAGGGCAGGTGAAGAAAAAGAGTTGGTAGGTACGGACGACATTTCAAAAGCTAACGCTATGGCTTTTAAATAGTTCATATACTAAGATAACAAAGAGAACAAACATGTTAGGAGAAACCTACCGACACCTACCCCATGTATGAAGATTACAGGCTTCAGAATCAGTAGAATATGAATTTTTTCTCTAAAAATCTGTACGTAATTTGGATTATACAAGCATTGCTCCTTCCAAAAGATAGTTTGGGACTTACTAGAACCAAAAGTAGATGTTTCAGTACACGGCACTTCATCTTTATCATATTCTTGTTGTCTTCAGCTCTTTGCAGATGCTGCTGCACTACTGCCTGTTACCTTCAAAGACCTGCAGCCTCCTTATCTCTGCTGGAGCAGGAGTAGCAGCCAACAAGGCTTAGGTGTATTTCCTTCCTTTGGTTGCCTTCCTCTACAATGCTCTCTTTAACCAATTTTTGCACATTCCCATCCCTGAATAAAAAATCTGTATCACAAATAATCCCACTCTTAGTTCTTGAAAAAATGTACCTGCTTCGATGCACCTCAGTTTATGGGAGAACTAAATCTTGTTGTAACTAGTGAAGTAAACTACTGGCCTGCGTTTAAGAAAAAACATGGGTATCTAATTCCTAAATCATAGGTACATGCCAAAAGAAAGGCAAATGCAAGACTTTGAATTTGAATTACATAAGGCAAGATACATAGCTGACTATTCTTGGAAGAGACAGGGTGGAGAAAAGAAGCCAAGAAAACTCCCAAGAATAGAAACCAAGTAGGAAGTCACAGAGCAAGCCTGCATAAGAACTGAATGCAACCCTAAGAGGAACCTAAAAGGAGCTTCTAGGGTAAATGCGGTAATAAAGACAGCTAAAAATGACCTAAATATGAAGTTTGTAATCTAAATAATTATGGCATGCATAGTCTCCATGAAAAACACAGAATATAATGCAAAAATAATAAAACTTGTAAAAATATTATGGTTGTGAAACATAAAGAATGTCGTGACAAACTTAAAAATGCCACAGTAAGCAGGAGCATGAACTTGGTAAGCAACGAAACCAAAGGACAGTAAATTCTAAGGTATCAAACAAAAATCCTGCTGTAAGACAGACACTTTTTACAATGACAACAATTATTAACTGGAACAACCTCCCCAGGAAAGTGGCAGAGTCCCCATCACCGGAGGTTTTCAAGATGCAATTGGACAGAGCGCTAGATAATCTCACCTATGCTCCCTTCCCCATGAAAGGTTGGACCAGAGGATCTTTCAAGTTCCCTTCCAACCTGGGCTGTTCTGTGACTCCAAATGGGACCTCCACAGTAGGTGAAGGGCTACTGAGTCATTCTCTTGAATGTCTGTTGTGGCCTAAAAGATCCTAAGTGTTATCTATGAAGGAAGCTCAGTCTCAGGTTTGCTCTACAGCTGCATTTTATTATAGTTTTATTCCCATCACAGCTTTCTGTCCAACACTGTTGTAAGGATTTAACATTCAACTTCTCTAGAACAAACCCATTTGCTTTCACCATGAAGGTTCTGTAAGGTACAAAGAGCAAACTGCCAGCTTTGCAAACACCAGCTCCCCCAAAATACGGACACAAATTGGCAGGCAATTCCCAAGGCCGTAAGATCTGATATGTATTTGGGAATCTCAGGAACTGGAGTATGCCTCCCACCAACCCACAGGAATGTGAGGATTTATACCAGCAGGTACCAGGATGCAGGGAGACGCTTCCCACAGAACATTGCGGGCAGCAGGGACGCAGCCCGTCACACCTTTCTGGGCACTCCTCCTGTCCTACTGCCAGGAGCACCATCCGAGCAGGGCTCAGAGCTTGGCCAGAGTCCACCTTTGTCCTAGGAAACAGAGTGTAGTACATCCTCCAGATTAAACAAGTAGGCACCAAATATATCTCTCATCAATTTGTCCTCTGAACAGATGCAGTAGGTCAAAAGTCAATCACCTGCCTTCTGTAAGAAGAAGAAAATTGTAATTTATTTTTCTCTGCATTGTTTCTCTCAGTCTTTGGGGCCAGTGCAGAAGGACAGAGCAAGCGTACTGTGCGAACCTCTATGTCCCATTAACTCCTTCAGGATGGCTTTAGCACAGAAACTGTACTTCTGTCAAGCCGTTTTGACAGCCCTGGAGGGAGACTGTGCAGGAAGGATTGCTGTGCCCTTCCTCCTGGTGCTACTCAAGGGCCAGGGGTCTGGCCCTACAGAGTCAATACAGAAAAAAATGACAGAACCAGTACAGCAAAACAGCAAAGTACTTGATTGGCAGCTCTATCATGTCTGATTGGAATAAGTAGAACTCAATAGCTGCTTTTTTTAACTCATTTGTTTTTCCCTCATTGCAGCAGGAAACCACACACTGCCCATCAGACAGATCTGCTAGCCCACAGTGAGCTCCATGTAGTGGGACCAGACATTTACTAAGACACGAGCTAGCTAGTCAGTAACAGGATGTTTTTCTGTTCTGTATGTGATTGTAGTGCAAATCGACCTTTGATCAATGTGTAGAGACACGAGCACATGAAAAAGATCACTAATGTGGGTGAATTTTATAGTATGAGAAGATTTACTGGCTGGAAATTGGCTGTATTCAATTTAAAACAGCAAGTACAGATGTATAACTTCAGATAAGATGCATATAAATTCCAAACTAACTCAGGTATCACTGCTATTTCCTAAGTCACTTCTTAATCTTGACATTCTTGAGCCTCACATTCTGAAATTTGTTCTGCATATTCAGGACTACTTTTAGTCTTCTTTCAAACTCCCTCTGAAATTTCCATGTTCTTCCTGAAAGGACACACAAGCACTCCAAAACACTGAGTCACAAGGCAAGAACAGGACTTATTTCTGTGTGATTATTCATTTCCCATTAAGTCCTAAGGTCACAGCAAAGCACCTGCCAGCGTACTATCAGAAGGTTCCCATTAGTAGTTACGATGACTACACAGTCCTCCTCTGAATCATTCACTTCATCATGTTAATTTCAGTAAACTTGAAGAAAAAAACTGGTGTAAACATGTACATCCAACAGATACATATATTAACTTATGAGAAAACCATTCATGTTTATCTGGCAAGATCTACCTTTTTGAACTATCATATTAACAGATATTAAATAAAGCAACATCCTTGGCAACATCCCCTAGCTGCCAAATCCCAAGGTGTTAAAAATTAACAGAAGCATTTCACAGACCTCCTCAGCTAGTTACTCTTAAGACTCCTGGGTGGAAGTTACAAAGTCCTGTTGTGTGAAATTGAATGTTGCACAATGCTTTCCCCTGCTACAGGCCATTACCTTCTATTATTGAGTCCAAATAATATATGTGAGATATTCCAAAACCAAACATGCTTTAGATACACCTTTTCTGCTCTACATTTCACCATTCTGCACCTCGCAATGGCCTTATTAAACATTAGGTTTGGTTGTCCTTTATTTTGTTCCTGACATGAATAAACCATTGTCCATTATCTTTATCCTCCACAGCTACAGGTATTTTAAATCCCTCTTCAACATTCCTGAGTCGGTCACGTTGTCCAACTTGTACATTCATTATTTTGACTTTTTTTCATTTTCATCCTTTGTTCATGTATTAATTTTCAGTGCCATTGTAATTTCCACACATCCAACTGACTGCAATGACTTCTTGTCCAACGCCACTTTCCTTCAGTTCCATGCAACAGTCCTGTTAGGGCATCTAGAATGACAGCCTTGAAAAAAATCTACAGATATAGGCAATAATTTGCTATACTGCATGTGACAGCATTAATCGTTGTGTACAAATACTCATGCAAGAAAGATTGATGTGGATGAACTCTCTAGCACAACGAGATTCTTTGGCTAGAAGCTGGCTGCATTCATACCACTAACCATGATCAACTTGGATGTATCTTGACACCTGTGATTTTTCCAGTCAATGAAGCTTCTCCTCGTCCATCATAACTGGGACGAAGCATACTGTGCTAGACGTTAGGAAAATGGATTTTTTAAATGTTACCAAAGAATTATCACTGGATATATAATTCCTCCACCATACTTCCTTCAGTTTGAAGTAATGAAAAGAACTTTATTCTTCCTTCACATTAGGAACAGACTGCTAAAGAATTTAAACTTATTCTCTGGCAAGATCAGGTGGTCCATGGCAGACCATATTTCATTTAATGAATTAGAACTTTAATTTATAAATAACTAAGTTCTTATTCTTCTGAAACTTCTCTGACTTTGAAACGGCTAATGGTCACTCTGGCATAATACACCAGCCTTTTTACCTTTTCCATCCTTAAGAATAAGGTCTAACCATCAATTTCAACATCATACAACACTCTACCCACCAACTTTGTTATACTAATCCTATAATCTTTCTCAACCTCTTAATTGTCTTACATATTTGAGTCTCTTAACATTAATATGCAGTGAACTGTAAGATACACTCCTCACAAGGTAACATTTGGATTTACTTCATAATGCTTTAGGGTTGTTCTTTTTCAGAATGTGGAACATTTATTCTGTTCTCTCAGCTGCCCTTGCTTTTGTATCATCCAGGAAACTGGCATCCATATTAATAAGATGAAACCTACAAACACCCAAATTTATTCAGATTTTATCCCAGCGTTCCACAAACCCCAAATACTCTACTTGGCTAACACCCGTATTTCCCATGTTCTTTCTACTCTTGATCAAGGAACAGGAAGGATTTCTCAAAAAGGTCATCTGATTCCTCCTTCAGTTTCCGTTTTAAGCCTCTGCAGTTTTTCACCTTCTGCAGAATGGCGTCTGTGACTGTCTCATTGCTGCCAGAGCAGATTATTATCAAAGCAGCTTCTCCTGCTTATCTGTTTTCCCAGTCTGACTTTGCTCCTGGAAGAAGACAAAACTTCCCACTGTCCAGATGACCCCTGAAGGACAGTTCAACTATCCTTGTTAGAAGGAAGTCACTGAGGAGGAGGACCATCTTCCGCACCACAGCTGCCTGGAAGCATGGATGTGTTCCTAGGAACTGCCAACACGTACTGCCTTGTTCTCTCACCGCTCCCTGGGTCACCGTGGGAAGAGGATACAGAATTTCACTGTCCTCAAATCCACATGGTTTGAGCCACACAAATGTTTTCTTTCCTCTATTACAGTTTTTCTCAAAACTTCCACTATGTCTTCTTCCAGGCAATCCTTGCAAGCCATCATCTCAAATGCCCCTCTGTGTACCTGCAGCATCACACCGCTGGAAGACACTGTACATATTCTTACTCTCATGATCAAAAAATTCCGACCTATTTATTTCCTGTTTCTTCCCGTTGACCACACTCCTCTTCCACGTCCAATGCTGTACAGCACAGATCATCTCACACCGCCTCTCTCCTCAGTCTCCGCCGCTGGCACCAAACGGAGCTCTGCAAAACCCCTCAGGGCACCGGGCCGGGGCCTCCACCCAACCCCGCCGGCCCCCGCCCCGGCCCCAACGCTCAGCCCCGCCGGCCCCCAGCACCCGCACCCACTAACCGGCGTGGGGCACGCTGCCAGCGGGTGTCTGAAACCTGGGGACTTTCAGTCCTGTCTGCCCAAATTCCCACCGATCTCACTCAAACCACCGCTGCCCTCCT
>Ga0065711_1000965_pt1 | contig 50993 bp, 26 predicted proteins | sample Hoacrofraction12_FD_59098 | JGI IMG/M metagenome (GOLD analysis project Ga0065711, IMG submission 59098) | Hoatzin crop microbial communities from Cojedes, Venezuela - Epithelial fraction 12 v2 (version 2) | ecosystem: Host-associated > Birds > Digestive system > Esophagus > Crop | place... | reverse complement strand
CACCTCCCTTTACCTAAAAAACTGGTGGGTTTGAAGAGGAAGGAGATGCAGGTCTTTTCCACTGGGAGTATCAAAGAGTCACAACTGTAGGCACTGAAGTGATGTTCAGATGTCTCGAAGCTGCCAGAGACCAAGTCAGCTTTAAGAAAAGTTTGCAGTATGGCTGAATTAGTACGTTGTGGAGCTTGAGAAAGCAAACTATTATTATTTATTAGCCTGGGTGACCAGGCAACGCCAGAGTGACCAGACACTGTTTAGCACCTTGAGCAGTACTGTGCCTTGCCAGCATATCAGCTCTCTCCAAGATATTGGGGGAACTGGTGCTGTGAGTGACACCGTGCAACAGGGAGATGAGCAAAAAGGTACCTGAGGAGAAGCCCAGGGCCCCTGCAGCCTGACAGCCTGTGCCCATGGGCGCTGGCAGGGGCCTCTCTGTCCCCCGACAGTTTACGGCTGCTTTCCATTCTCCGCATGTGCCCCGGACCAAAGTTATCTCTGGGCTGTGCAGACAAGTGCCCCCGAGACCTTCTTGATGCACTGGCCGCTGAGAGACTCCCAGAGACCAAATTTCTTGTGCTGAGCAGCCTGGGACTAGTTACGTGCTCGCTTAAAGCGAAAATCAGCCCACTTACCTGAGCACACAGAAGACTTAAGCTGGGAAGTCAGGGGGCTTATTTTGCTTTATCAGGTTATCCTCATTATCAGTGGAAGGTTAGTAAATTATAAATATTTACTCATTAGAAGAGGAAACGTCGTACTTTAAACATGAGCTCTGTTCTTTCTGCTGGGCTTGCTATTATTTCATTGTTTCTAACCCTGTAAACTGTAGTATTTCAAAGGTAAAATGTGTTCATAGTTCATGTAACTTTACAAAGCAGGATCTCTGCTGCTACATCTAAACAGCGGTACAGGAGCAATTCCTGCTTTACGGGTCTGAGCATGTACTCCACTGCACACAGCCTCTAGACTGGAAGAGACCAAAACTGAAGGTGGAAATGTGTCACTTCCCCTTACCCATTCTCCAGCTCCATTTTCGCGCACGTGAATGACAGCTTCTTAACCTGGAAGGCCCATGGCTGTGGGGCGTGCTGCTGAGCTTTGCTTCTCTGCAGTCTGCGCATTGGCAAAGTGTCGGCCATGACGTATGTGTTCTCTGAAAGGTCTGCAAAGTTACCAGTATATGTCTAACAGGGATATAAATAGAAAAGCAGGTCTGGCAGTGTGTGCAAGCTTTATTTGGCAAAAAAATACAAAAGGGGCTGAGGAAAAAAAGAGCTTTTCACTGCCTCAAGCCTGATACTGGCCAGGGTCCAGACAGATCCCTACTTCTTGCTGAAATTAGAGCTGTGTGAAGTCTACCCTGAGTTGTGTCTGGTTGCCTGTAGCCCTGGACCTCTTTTGTGAGTGTTACAGGTCATCTGGATTTGGAAGTGTCCTTCTGATTTTGATTGGCCTCCTTCCTTACACTAAGAGATGGTATAATGTAAGAGCCATTTTTAGACAATTTTGTTCCTAGACAGTTTGAAACAGTGCCCATGACTTTAGCTTTTTCAGTGAGAAAATCCTTCAGTTTGCAATTATAAACTCGGACTTTCTTTTGCATCTTAAGTTTCATAATATTGACTTAAAATACATAGTGGGCAGGAGTTAGGTATTGTTTTCAATAGATACATAACCCATTTTTAAATTACACATTTGCATTAAAAAAAACACAATTTCTTTCTTATTTTATTTAAAGGACCTTTGTTGATGTGTGATAATCTAAATACCCCGAAAAGCAGCAGATGTAAAATTACTTTTTAGGATGAAAAGGTATGAAAAACGTATCCTGGGAAACAGAGCTTGATTCTTTGTGAATCTGGAGCTACAAAATCTATCCTAAGAACATACAACTTTCAGAACAGATTGCAGCAGCCTGAAGTCCGAGGGGCAAATCAAGACCCTGCCTCGTGCAGAGATTGACTTTAGGCTGTATTTGTCTTCATGTGTTCTGTAATATCCTTGAGTTCACTGCTGTATAATCAGAGTGATTTGAGTTTTGAGTGCTGAAAAAAAAAAAGTGTAAAACCTCTGTATCTTGTATTTGCTTACTTTACATTTAGCAGAACACAAGCATACTGTTGTGTGATAGGATCACAGTCAGCAGTCTTGGCTACACGGTTTTGAATCTGAATGCATACAACTCAAAACACAGGTTTATTAGGAATCATCAGTCCCAGTTTATGCAAAGAACAGACAGTTCTTTTATGGTGGAGTCTGCTTGCTAGTCTGTTACACAGCTGGGTATAGCTGAAGAACAAGTAGTAGACAAATTAGGAACTTTGATTCTTGAAGTAACTGGAAATATCCAAGCAAAAATATGCTCCAAATCACAGGCTATTAACAAGATAATAGGAGGTACAAAGTACGTTCTTCTGAGCAGCACAATTCTTTAAGACAGCACCTGCATCTTTTGAAAGGAGCATGCTAGTCTCTGAACTTCTCTGGAGATCTGTGTTGCTGCTCATGATGGCGCACGTTATGTGTGAAGGCAGAAGGATCCTGCCAGGTTCTCAATTCAGCAGAGCTAGCCACTACATTCTGCTTCATCCATTCATAGAATCATAGAATTGTTAAGGTTGGAAAAGACCTCTAATATCGTCAAGTCCGACCATCAACCCATCACCACCATGCCTGCTAAACCATGTCCTGAAGTGCCATATCTACACATTTTTGAACACCTCCAGGGATGGTGACTCCACCACTTCCCTGGGCAGCCTGTTCCAGTGCCTGACCACTCTTTCAGTAAAGAAATTTTTCCCAATATCCAATCTGAACCTCCCCTGATGCAACTTGAGGCCATTCACCCTACTCCAGAAATACCACAACATCCTGCCCACCACCCCCCTGCAGGAACTGTTTGATGTCCATTTAATAACTTCATTACATCCTAATGTCTAACTACATCATAATAACCTTATCATTTGGACATTTGCTTGTACAGCTTTTACTTAGTGTTTGTCATCTCTGTCTGTGAGCTGTTGTATTGACCTCTTAGGAGCTAGCTCATAAATAAGCTGTTGGCAATATAAGATGATGTGTGCTCTAGGAGTGCTTATCTTACTGTGTATAAAGTGACACTGTATAGATAGCTCTTATGTAGATGTTTAACTAAATGCTGATAGTTCTCACCTTTTTTATATCTGTTAGCTCATTGCAAGATGTTCCCGTAGAAATTGAGAGTTCCTTCACTTAAGAGGTGGAATTAACTTTTTACTACTATAGACATGGTGAAAAAAATATTAGAAATACTTAATGCTGTTAATGATAAGCATAAAGAGTTACAAAGGAAAAGAAATCCTAGAAACTCTTCCAGCTCCTTTTCTGCCAATCCATCAGTATTTCCTGTATTGCATTATATAGTGCTTTGTCTAAATTCCAAGAGTTGTGACTTCCATCAAGGATTTTTCCATAACCCAGAAGAATTCATTATCAGAGAACATTTCTTCTCTGTGTTTTCACTTTCTTTTTGCTCTACTGCTCTTAGTTTTACTTTTGGGGTATCATTCCCAATTAAATAATGATTGCCTTTCCAGTTATGCATTCTGCCCACTGCAAAAATCCAGCTGCTGGCAATTTGTGTTGCATTCTTATGATTGCCTGAAGTGTCTACTTCTCTGTGTTTCAGATGCGAAGACAAATTTTTCATCTGAATTATCTTATTATGGGATGTTTTGCCACAAAAAGAATCCGTAAGGGCTTCCGTAAGGATGTTCCTAACATAAGGTATTATCCTTACAGAATACCTAAACAACTGATTATATTGTGTATGGTTGAAATGTGTCTTCATTTCTTGCTAGAGCAGCACCTTTTATCTGTTACTTGCTGAATACAACCTTGATCAGCTCTAAAGCTATTCTGAGTTTCTCGTTGGGTTCCCAGGCAACCAGACTGCTATTTTACCTGCATATTTTCACTAATTCTTTGGATTATGTCTCTTTCCTGACTGGTGTTCACAGAACATACAAAGATAATGTCTACTAAGTATTTCATATATGCACAGTTTATTTTCGCTATATTTTTTCATGAAACAAGAAGTAGATTCTGAAGATGGTGCTGTGAGAGCTTCTGTTATATGAAAAGCCCTGTCATTAAAGAAAATATTTAATTTTTATGATAAACTTTTCTTTTACAAAGCAATTTTTCTTTTTTCTTTTCGGAGTCCTTTGTGCATTGTAAGTGGTAAATTGAATGACTCCTGGGAAATTATTTTTTATTTCTGCAGAATTAGTAATATAGATGACTGTGAAAGTCCATCAATAGTCTGATGATACTACTGCATTTTCTGTCAAATAAAACAATATCCACATCACAAGGCCCGAGAGAAAGCAAGTCTTAGAACAATATAGATTTTCTCTTTAAATAGGCTATATCCTCAGTTCCTCATTTCATTGTCACATTTCAAACAGTAGAGGAGGTAACACAGTAACAGATACTGTTGTGTTTTCCTAAGAGCAAAAATTCTAAACTTCCTCCTTCAGAAAAGTCAGATTTAGTGTCTAGAGTAGAAATTGAAACTAACTCTGTGTGAGAAAACCAAGGCACTTGACCCAAAGGCTATCCCAACCTAATCTCCTGAATAATCCCTTAATAAACAGTGGTTCTGTAAAGAATGCTGTATAAAATGTACAAACGGGTAAGGTACAATGTAGGTAGTTTACACGTGTGGTACACAATGTTTTGTTGACATTTTGTTGTTGCAGTGTGTCTGGAAACCTTGGAAGAAAGAAAAATACAATTTAGTACTGAGCTTAGTGATCCTAACATCTTAATAGGGTCATGAGATCATTAGCAATCAAACAATAAATCCTTTGAAAAATTTTTTTGTCACTGTTATTCACAATAAACAACTTTTCCAAAACCAGCAGCTTGTGTAACTGAACTGAGACAAAGGGTTAAGTCTGTGAAATCAAAGAGATACTTCCACGGGTGTTTTATGGGATAATGATCGTTCTTCAGATCTGATAGAACATTTATGGAATTGCTATAAGCTCAACGTATTACTTATGCAGTTGATAGTGAAGGAAGAAACAGACTAACCGGGAAACTAACAGGAACATTTTCTTAGAGAAACTATGGTTTACTGTCTGAATTCTAGATACTTGGTAAATGATTTATGAAGCTATTCCTAATTATTTTACAAAGTTATCTATAGATTTAATCAGGAAATTAATCAGTGCTATAGCTGTATATTTATGTAATATAAGAAGATGTCCTTTACCCTATTTACATATAAAGGGGAGTGATTACAATTATATGCATGTCTACATCTTTTCAAATTATGATATAGTATTGGAATGATTTACAGTTTATATCAGCTTCCAAGCTATGCTTCTACACTTTCATCTACCTCCCTAAATGAAGTGCAATTGTAGAATCATGGAATGGTTTGGGTTGGAAGGGACCTTATGGATCATTTAGTTCCAACTCTCCCTGCCATGGGCAAGGACACCTTCCACTAGACCAGATTGCTGAAAGCCCCATCCAACCTGGCCTTGAACACTGCCAGGGAGTGGGCATCCACAACTGCTCTGGGCAACCAGTTCCAGTGCTTCACCACCCTCATAGTAAAGAATCTTGTATCTAATCTAAATCTACCTTCTTTCAGTTTAAAACCATTACCCCTTGTCCTATCATTACATGCCCTTGTAAAAAGTCCCTCTCCAGCTTTCTTGCAGACCCCCTTCAGGTACTGGAAGGCTGCTAGAAAGTCTTCCCGGAGCCTTCTCTTCTCCAGGCTGAACAGCCCCAACTCTCTCAGCCTTTCCTCATAGGTGAGGTGCTCCGGCCCTCTGATCATGTTCATGGCCCTCCTGTGGACCTGCTCCAGCACATCCATGTCCTTCTTCTGCTGGGGGCTCCAGAACTGGACGCAGTACTCCAGGTGGGGTCTCACCAGAGTGGAGCAGAGGGGCAGAATCACCTCGCTCAACCTGCTGGCCACAATTCTCTTGATGCAGCCCAGGATACAGTTGGCCTTCTGGGCTGTGAGTGCATGTTGCTGGGTCATGCTGAGCTTCTCATCAACCAGCACCCCCAAGGCCTTCTCCTCAGGGCTGCTCTCAATCCATTCTTTACCCAGCTTGTATTTGTGCTTGGGATTGCCCTGACCCACATGCAGGACCTTGCACTTGGCCTTGTTGAACTTCATGAGATTTGCACCGGCCTACCTCTCAAGCCTGTCAAGGTCCCTCTGGGTGGCATGCCTTCCCTCCAGCATGTTGACCACACCACTCAGCTTGGTGTTGTCAGCAAACTTGCTGAAGGTGCACTCAATCCCACTGTCCATGTCACCAACAAAGATGTTAAACATGTCCCAATACCAACCCCTGAGGAACACCACTCATCACTGGCCTCCACTTGGACATTGAGCCATTGACTGCAAGTCCTTGAGTGCAACCATCCAACCAATTCCTTATCCACTGAGTGGTCCATCCCTCAAATCCATGTCTCTCCAATTTAGAGACAAGGATTTTGTGTGGGACAGTGTCAAATGCTTTGCACGTGTCCAGGTAGATGATGTCAGTTGCTCTTCCCTTATCCACCAATGCTGTAACCCCATTGTAGAAGGCCACCAGATTTGTCAGGCATGATTTTCCTTAGTGAATCCATGTTGGCTGTCACCAGTCACCTCCTTATTTTCCATGTGCCTTAGCGTAGTTTCCAGGAGGATCTGCTCCATGATCTTGCCAGACACAGAGGTGAGACTGACTGGCTTGTCCCTTTTTAAAAAAGGGGGTTATGTTTCCCCTTTTCCAGTCAGTGGGATCTTCACTGGACTGTAATCAATGCCTGTGGCGGGTGACTGGAAGGAGCTTCAGAGACTATGCTGAGGGTCCTTACAGGAAGAATTGCATGCAGACTTTAATTTCTGAAAGAAGTGTAAAGCTAAAATGGACTACTGGAAACCTCTGTTAAATTCCATTAATTTTATTAAAGCAGCACTCTACCTAGGTCAGCTGCTCTTGTTGAGACAGACTTGTCGTTGAAGGAATTTTGTCTAATTTTGTCAAGTCTGCATTTCTCCATTTGCAATCTTTTTATTAATATATTCCTTACCACTCCTACAGTAGTTGCCTGCACATTTGTATTGGTGATGAGGATTTTCTCTACTTTTTAAAATGTAACAGATATGTTGTCCTGTATATTTTCACTTAATATCCCAGGTGCGCTCCTGACAAAATAAAAATGCCACCAAAACCAGTGAACAAAACAGCATTTAAACAAGACGCTTCCAAACACGGTATAAAGAATATAAAGAACAGAATGTTGACTTTCTGTAATTCACTGGTTGGGATATCAGCAGAAAGCAGAAACTTACTTTCTGCATTAATGATATAATTTTCATTCCCTTGTCCCTGCCCCATTTCATTGTAGGTGATTCAATACTGTTTATCTGCATATGCTTGACCATGAAATACGCAATTGCCCTGAGAACAGATATACTAATACTGAACAAAACCACGCTTCCAGCAAACACTTTTCTTGGCAATTTAGAATACTGGCAGTGAGTAAGTGGAAAAAGTCTTGAATCAAAATTCAGCTTAGGTATTTTCCCAGAAGTTGTGTAATCTTTAGTGATCGAGGTTTTACGGAATCAGCAAGATGCTTTTATTCCTGCCCAGAGCTTGTTTGGAACTACCGCCTAACCAGTCAGTTGCTTTTTGAGTTTATTGCACGTTAGAAAGTAACCAATTAAGATCCGATTCCTGGAGAGAAAAAGAGGGAAGATAACACCTGCTTAGTAAATGGCATGAAAGAACACTACAGTAGGGATGTAGTTAAAGTGTGAACGTATGAACACAGATGTGCTTTTCTTTATGTGAATTGATAATAATGCTTTTGAGACTTTCGGGAAGCATGCCTTTGTTGATCAGTTCATCAAAGAGTTAAAAGAACAAAATTATGAGAGAGTTTTTCTTCACATTAGTCATTTGCTTCACAATCTGAAGATCACCGTTCCCTTTTAATCAGCGCATGGAATATATTCTGTTTTCTTGGAGAGGGCAATTTGTGGCTTCGTTACTAATTGAAGTGTACTAATTATAAATGATTAGCATTTGAAGAAGGCTTTTAACTGCTATATAAGACCAGCTCAGCATGCCTTTCTCTGCACTTCTCGTGAGTGTAACTTAAAATACATAATTCAATAAAGACTTTCACATAAAATAGGATTAAGTATACTTATAAGTCTTTATCAGTCATTTCTGCTGGTCTCTAATCTTAAACAAAATGATGCTAAATATGTAGAATCGCAGAAGACTGAAAATCGGGTAATTCAGTATAAACATGCTTGCTTTCTACAGAAGATATTCCTACTATTTTTGCATGGACCATTTTAATGTAAATACTGTTTCATGAAGAATATTAAAAAATACCTTAGGCTTTCAGTTCAAAATGGACAGAAGAAGTAGTATTGACCTTGTAAATCCAGCTAAAAAGAATCATAAAAATCTACACTGAAGAGTATTGGACAGATTCTGTAATTGCTTGCAGTATCAGCAACAGTATTGATACGAGCATGTTTAGAATAAAACCATTAAAATAAACTAATTTACATGCCTACGTACGTGTAGAACAGAAACAAGTTTGTTAGCTCCGTGGCTCTTGCCTTGCTGTCTGGTTGTAATGGAGAACTCCTTCTGCACTATGGAAGGTTCTTCGTGTTCATCGTTTTCAATCTGTGAGCATGAATGTGACCTCTGCTTTCAGAATGACTCACATTTGCGAGGCTGCGACAGGGAGAAAAGCAAAGGGAAGAAGAGAAGTTACTTCTCTCTAGAAGCTATTCTGTGAGGCCAGTTTTTGTCTCAGAGAAAGAAAAAGATTTTTCACTTGACTTTTCTATTCTCCTGTACATCTTATGTCATTTCTCTGGAGTGTATATTCTTTGTGAAAGCCTCTATCTCTTTTGCAGCTGTTTCCCCCATGTTGTTCCATGAAACATCTCAGGACCAGCCTTGGGTCTTGGACACGCTCTCAAAGGCTTGTAGTTGGTTAAGAACAAAGAGCTACAACCAGGTGGTCCACATGAGAACATCCCTGAACAGCAATATAAATGTGGCAATAGCACTGGTTATTCAGTTGGCTGTGCACAGTATAAACGCACCGAGGAAGATCCCTGCCCAACAGAACTAAAAGTAAAATGAGATGCAAAAATGCACAGAGCATAAGAAAAGCACAGTCATGGTATGCTGTAGCCATAGGGCTTTACAGGCATCACTATCTTAAAGTTTTCTGAGGCTTCATAGTAAGGGAATTTTTTTATGAATGGAGGGAAGAAAGACTGGCAGGTATTTTCGCTCTACCATGTGAGAGATACAGCAGTTAAAATATGGCGACTGAACTGAGGACTCATTTGGAGTCCTGCTGTTGAATTACTGGAACTTACTAGCATGGGGCTATGATGTACTGAGTATTAAAAATAAAGGTAAATATATTGTATTCCATACAAAGAGTGACCTAACAGTGGAAGAATTAAAAGAGAGGGGTGACACGGACAAAACTTCGTAGTAGAGGAGCAGTTTTTGCATCAGCATTTTGAATAAGTGAGGGGAGACTGAATATGTCTTGTATTTATAAATATATATGGTAGTGAAATGCTGGTTGATGAGAGCTGGAAAAACGAGGGTTTGTTGTGAGGATGAAGAGGAATAATCTACCTAGGAGGTACCAAGTAGAAGAGTTTGCAAAACTGGTTCCCAGATTGAGAGAGGCTAGAGAAAGGTAGAAGTAAAAAACTTGTATCTTTGGATTGTTGCTTGAGTGATAGAATGAGCAAGTTATTCCAAGAGATTAAGAAAGTAGTGGAAAAATAGTGCAAGTGAATATCAAGATGCCTGTTTTAGTTTTGGTGAACTTGAAAAGTTGATAGGTTATCACTCATAAGAAGATGTGAAAGAGATGAGGAGGCGATGGGTCTGGGATGGTGGGGTAAGGCTGAGTTGCTCTAAGGTAGTAGTTAAATTTAAGTTTACAAGTAAGATTGCCCTGAGCTAATTTAAAGGCAGGAGGGAAGGAGACAAAATACAAAGTATTTTGGAGTTCCCACCAAGAACTGCAATAAAATCTGGAGGGTTCTGTAGGAGAAACACAGTGAATAAATTATCATAGTGCACAGTCAGAGAAGCCAAAAGGAGACTAATTTCAAGAGGAACTTACTTGTATTAAAGGGAGCTGACAGTTCAAGGCGGGATACAGAGTGCTGTTTCTGAGTGTAAAGAGATTAAAGAGAGAGAAGAAATGGTAGAGGCAAGGGGGGTTGGACAAACATGTTTGTGCTGTGACGTGAGAGGATGTGAAAGTAAGGCAAAGATTAAAAGAGAGAATAAGAACAGACACTAGCAAAATCTGAAGTTACTGTTCCAGTTCTGAGAGGAAAAATGAAAGTAAATAGCAGGGAGGAAAGACAAAAGTTTGCGATGAAAGCAAATGGAGAGGACTGAACAAGTTCTGAAAATATGTCACAGAGCTTTGTTGAATCACCAGACAGCAATCTTTCTGCCTGCTGAGGATGATGAGAGTAGTCAGGTCCAGATACTGCAGGACAGACGGAGTCATGGCTTCCCCGTGCTCATCTATAGTGCCCTGATCCAGACTGCCTTGTTGTTTTCTGGCTAAGGCATTGTAGAGGGAAGCTAGGGGTTGAAGTCCTTATAAGTAGGCTCAGGTGGATCTGAACATACGTGTTTCTGCATGGGGCTATTATACAAGAAAGCGTCAACTAAGCCACTAAAACTGCCTTTCAAAGAGAATTGTCAGTGGGTCAAGTATGCCATAAACAGGTGTATGACCATGCCCCGAGCACATGCTGGAATGCGAACCTAAAGATCTAAACACTGTCCTGCCTATTGTCTTTATTCTGCTGGGGTTTGGACAGGGCAACATTGGGACAAGTAAATGTAGAAATAAAGTTTCTGATCAAAACCACTCAGTGTCTGCAAAGCCTTTGTGTTCAGGCAGACAATGAACAGAAGCTATTTGGATCACATAGGTGATATGTGTGTAGTCAGATGTCAAATGTCACACCTGTTTTAGAAGTTTGAGTCCTTTTACGGACAGTCTTTAGGCTTTTCTCTTCACCCCTTACTTCAGAATAGATCTGCTATTATCGTGTTCTCTTATTAACATTTAGTAACTAGGGGTGTTGATGTTCTAAACAAGGAGATGACTGGGGATCTCATTCCTATTCCATCTCCATTGTAGAAAAGTGCCTGGTGTACGCTATCATGAGCAACAATGTTTTTGTATTGCTATATAGATAGGAGTACATTTTAGCTATATGTTATTATTTACTAGTATTGACACATTTGGGGTATATGTGCTCTCCATAAGGGCAAAACAAGTGTAGGGAAATGAGTTATAAAACCTCCCTTTTAAATGTAACACTGAAAACAACTGAAGTGTACTATGGCAAAGTGAACTGCAAGCAGTTTGCACAGCATATGCTGCATGTATTCGGACAACCACCTCGAAACAGAATATAACCACTAAGTATTTATATATCCTTGCTATTGTAGAAAGCTAAATAGTCTGTACAATTTCTTTATATGTGAGGTGATTCTTTCAGATGTGAGTATTTACAGTGTTTATTATTTTTTGCCCAGTATCTCCTACCTTTTCTCAAGTTTGAGCTCAAAAATATTTACCTATATAAAAATTTCTTACATTCCTCTCCTTCTCTTAATTTCTCTGTTCCTATTTCCTATCTTGTATCAGAAGCAAAGCATAACTGTATTTGCAGATTTCTCTTTTTTCTCTCCAGCTTTTCTCCACCAGTAGGCCTTTGATTTGAAATCGTAAGGCACTTAATCTTTTGCCAGCATTCTCATAAACAGATTCAGCTTGTCCTTTTGCCGATGCTTCAGCATGTAGCCAATTTCCTCTCTTTTCTTGCAGTTTAGAAGACCTCAGATAATTCTTCCTCTGTTCCCTCACAAATATATGAAATTCTAAGTAGTCATCTAACTTCCATCACATTCAGAGGCAATTCCATCACCACCAAATTGCAGACGTGGCAAAACATTGTCCGTCTGCCTTTGAAATGACATAAGAAAGGATTGAATTTCAGAGATGCTGGTACAGACAATCTAATCTACTACATGGCTGCTTGTACTTTTACAGAATACCCTGTTCTTTTGCATATCCCAGCATGGAATGCTTAAACCATTATTCAGCTTGGTTAAAGTCTCTATTCAATTTACCAGTGCTTCGCATTTTATTTGATGAAAGACAAGGTCACTGGGACTCGTAGAATTTGGCATAAAACTGCTGATTTGCAGGAAACAATGCAGTTCTGTATAGATCTTTAGAAAGGACTGATCTGATGTCAGTGTGCACTCTAATGGTGCTTGGCTGCAGTTCTAAAGGCTGCTGTAGTAGAAGTGGTGAATGCTTTTACTTGTGTTACAAACTCCTAGTTAATGCCTTTGGTGCTAGGTTATCTAGGAATAGAGTCATGTATTAATCCCTCAGGTTTAGTTAGGTAACCGCTACAGAAGCTTTAAGCAGCTGCCGCCTCAGATTCTTCAGGCTCAATCCAGTCAGATCATCCATAATCCGTTTTTTTCCCTTTCCTCTTCCTTTTAGGACTTTCAGTCTGCAAGCTGTAAGCATGCACAAAAGAATGTGAGCAGCTGCGGTTACAGAGACGTGTCTAGTGAGCAGCAATGTGCGATTCACAGTGGCACTGCCTGATGTGTGGAGGTCTTTAAAAAAAATATTTACCCTATCTCTTTAACGATGTGTTTAAAAGTAGGACAAGCAAAAATTCCGACTCAGTCCTGTCTCAGCGGTCACTGTCCCTCACACAGTGGTAGTCCAAATATTCCAGTGTTAACTTTCAAGAGCACTAAATCCACCATAGTCAGGAAAGATATTAAATACTCAGAAAAGAAACATACTGGCTAAGTTGCCGGTGCTCTCAGTCTGAACAGGCTCATACATCTTTTACCCTCTATGGCTTGTAGACTCTGACGTAAGAGAGGAAGAGAGCGATGTACTTGGAGGGAAGGCATTTTCATTATGTCAAAAATAAATGGCTGAAAGCTGAAGGGTGGCTAGTGCTGAGTGTGCTTCCTTGGCAGGAGCTGGTATCATTCTGAACAGCAAAGCCTTTGAGATGTTTCAGTGGTCCTATATTATTTATTTTGATCACATAAATGTTTATTATCTGTCTCTAAAAATAGATGAAGGGAATTTGAGAATGTTGCAATGTGGATAAGTGGCAATTTGATGAAAACTCTTCTGGCAATGTACCTAAGCCGCAACTAACCACACACAATTTTCAGTTATATAAAGACTTTTTATTTTCTTTGGGGGCTGGGGGTGGTGTTAATGTCTGAATGTCTGTAGGCTTATTGGCTTTGTGTATGTTTGTTGTGACCATTTTGTTAGTGAAATAACCCAGAAAAGAGACAGGAATCAATACAGCACTGTACACAGTGTAAACGAACTTGTGTATGTTTGGAATGTAGTGGTTAGGTTCTTATCTGGTCGTGCTTACCCAAATGGTAACAGACCCCATGTACGTAACTGACCGGGGAGCTGCTCTAAACTGCACAGATAGACGAGGATAGTTCAGTGATAATCCAAGAATTTGTAGCCACAGACATTGCTTTCTCTTCTTTCCAACTATACCTAACGCTGTTTGTTGTTGCAAGCTGAACTCGAAGATGCTGATGTGTGTAACTGTAGTGATGGGTTTCTGGTAAGTGTTTGAAACTGGATTTTTGTGAGACTTATGACCTATATTTCAGTTAGTTGTGGAAAAGCCTTGGAGTAGTTATGAGAAATCCTTGTGATTTTTCAGCTATTCTGAAATCTTATTTCTCCATTTGTGTTCTGTGCATTAGGCTAGCACTTATAAATCGATATTTTGGTGGGGTTTAAAGTTATTTTGTCTTTTAACTACTGCTGGAAGTTTGAATTGTGACCCTGTGTTAAAGTGTGCCCTTTATTTGATATGTTGTCAAATGACATTTCAGAGTTCTTTCTAATCCTTCATCAGACAGACACTTCTTTTGTCTCTTTCTCCATCATCTTTCTCCATTACATAAGAATGTGACAACATAACAACTAGAATAAATAAGTCCCACTTTAAAAATCTGTTTAACATGTTTCATAGGGCAGGTAAGGTCTTTTTCCAAGACAGAACCACTTTCCTGAGATTTTTCTAGACACTTAGCACCCTTAAAGTAAATATTTTTTAAAAATCTGTAACAGTTTGGTCTTTTCAGCAAAGTGAAAAAAAAAAAAATCTCTGTGATTAGGAGAATAGTAGCCCTAAGGTTATTCTCTCCTATCTGTTAAAATCCATTCCTACCAGACATAACAAGAGCTCAACTTCATGCCAAAATTGATTTGAAGTGTATCTTCGCTCTTGACTTGCTCTGTGGTGGCTCATTTCCCTTTTCCATGCTTCTTTGTAATGGCCTTCTTCCAAGCTATGAGACTGAGAAGTCAGTACAAGCCCAACACTGATTTCAGCAGGGAACTGCAAAGACATTTGCCCTTTATTGTAGATGCAGAACATAAATTGAATCCAGGGAGAGCAGCATCCAAAAATTACCCCAGGAGTAATTTTTCGAGACCAGACATTTAGATGATGAGCATTGTTCCCTTTTGCTAAGCTTTTTTAATATCATAGAAAGTCAAGCATGTTCCTACTGTAAATATTGTATATCCCTTTTTTAAACATGATTTTTACAAGAACCCTTTTGGGTGGCAATACAAATCCAAAATACATAGGATCCAAATTAATGCAGAAGTAGAAGGTCCAGTTTGGAACTTTGCACAATAAGTAACTGCTGACTGGATTTCGATGGAGCACAATTTATTGGATAAAACTAAGGGTCATGATGCATTTAAGGCCTCTACTTCCAATACTGAGTTTTACTGTAAAAACAATTAATTGATTAATTAATGATAGTCAGTAATTTATCATCCTAATGCAGACATTTTTTCTCTCTTTCTTTCTCTTTCTTCTCAGAGTATGTCTCTGTCTTAAGAGTCATGCTTTTCAGAGCACTTTTTATTTTATTTTACTAGTTTGGAAGGGGAGCAGGAAGACCACAAAGCTGCACAGTAAGACTCAATGTATCACTTTCCTTACATTACAAAGGCAAAAATCACAGACAACACTGTCATCTGCAGGGAAAAAGATATTACAAGTCTAAACTAGAATCCTGAGTGAGTTGTCTTTGCCAAGCTGAATATAGGGATTGTATTCAGAAATAGTTTACGAGAACTTTCACAGGAATTAAGAGCCCAGCCAGTGTTGCCAGAATATGTTTTTAGTAACAATCAGAAGTTCCTCTTAGCTTCTGTCCGTTAAGAAAGACATACCTGCTAACACTGCAGACCATTTACCACACTTACAGAACACAGCGATTAGACTTGAACACTTTTGTTTTCCTGGAAATAGTTTGTTCGAGCTCGATTCAGAGAAGAGTTTCATCACCATGATGATTACTGCTGAAGCGCAGCTCCTGTTTGAGAGCGTGTGTATTGCCGAGGGGTGCACACAGGCCCATATCCAAAAGGCATTTAAGCAGAGTGACATTGAACGTGATAGTAACTATGCTCAAAACCAATCATTATGTCAAAAAATCTACCACTCTTCTTTGTTCCCTTATACAAGGAAGAGTTAGGTGCATCAGAATGTGATCCAGAGATCACAGCAATTACATCCAGTTAATGGGAAATGCTGAAGATAAGAATATATGCAATCAACTTCAGAATCTGGTTTTTATACTTACCAGGCTCGTTCCTTTTCGCCTATTACCTGTTTAGCCTGGGCTTGCGACATGAAGCATAGCCATAGAGGTAGGATCAGGGGAGATACAAATCCATATCCTCTGTGTATCTGCTGTATGTGTCCTATGGGTTTTCTACTCTTACATTGCCTCTGTCTCCTATTTTGAATTTGTTCTGTTTTGCCAAGAGTAAATAAATGTTCAGGGCTCCAGAAACCAAAAAGAGGAGAAATATCTGGTATGGGAATTCACCTGGGATGGGTGCAACCTTAGTTCATTCACACACTGATGTATGAATATAGCGTCAAACAGTTCTTAGCCAGGATTTATTTAGGGACCTTCAAGTATCTTGTTATGGTGTATCTTTCTATCACAGTTCAGGATTCATCATTGAAGTATCTATGATCAAAACTTCATCTGATACCTGGAGAGGCTTTATCCAACAGACAATATATAGAAGCTTTGCATATTAGTTTTTTTTTTTAATTCCTGACCCCTCTGATAAACGCCTCATTTTAATGAGACAGACAATTTAATATACCTTAATTATGAATCCTTGTTTTCCTGCTGATGATATTTTATGTCTTACTGAGCAGTTCTTTGACCCTGTGATACATATACTTCCATTATTTCTTTCATATGAATTTAACTTTTCCATGTGAATCCCAAAAAACAAATAAGCATGAAGGATTTATTAAATGTTAATGTTTATTTGGAAATCATAGTTAGTGACAGTCTGGTCTGTGTTGAAGTAATGTATTATTCTATACAATTTTCTACAAAAACAGTAAAAATGAAGAAGAAAAATTCACAGGTTCGGTTTTGCTATCTTGAGAGATGGTCATCATCATGAAAGTGCTTATGACAGATTACATCGTTAGAATCACAACAGAGAAGATGCTTGATACAAACTCAAATAGTAATTATCCATGGGACAAGTTCTGGTCTGATCTTATTGTTCTGTATTCACAGTAACTGTGGTGTAGGGGAAGCATTTGCTACTCAGGGAATAAAAACAACTCCACATCTCTTTAACTTTTAATCTCAGTGTGTGGTTTATATATGACTTTTTTTGACGTGTCCTTCATGTCTTACAAGAAACAGTAAGAAACTCAGGACAGTGTGAAAGGGTTTCTCTGGACAAATTATTTTTTCTGATGCTTCTCCTTCTCCTTGCCCCCAGCAGAGCAGAATGATGGGATATGTTTAGGCCATGAGACATGAATTTCAAGAGATGCTGCCTGCTTGGATTTTCCCTACTCAGGTCATTATTTTAGTACTTTCTCAAATAAAGGACTTGGTTTTTTTCTTGAATAAGGTCATTTCTTGTGTGTGCTAGGGTTTCAAAAATGCCAGATCCCATCTAGCTATTCTCTAGAATATTTAACAACAGTGGTTGAGACAGAGATTCATAGCATCAGTGGATCTCTAGTACGTTTTTGTCAGTGGTCTGTATTTTTCCCTCGGTAGATACACTTGGAAATCCAGCATGAATTCATTGAGATTGAACTGAACTTTAATATGGAAATATATGATGGTTATGTTGCAAAGTTTATTCTCATGTTGGGGAAGATTAGATAAAGTATCTGTAGAAAACCTTGGTCTTTTTTCATGTTTCATATTGTAAGGAAGTCAGCACAATACGTAGGACCAAGACGCTCCTAAAATGAATTTTGAGTGAAACCCTTTCTTCACCTTTTTTAAATTGTATTTGTAGTCCAAATATTTAAAAAGATCCATTATTGTGTTGGCATACATTGTTGCTAATAACAGCTTCTGAAGGAGAGCTGGGCATTTAATGCAACTCTCAATTTTTTAAAATAGAAAATAGAGTCACATGGAAATGCTAAATATATTCTAAATAAATAATTGGAATTTGCATATCATAGGGAAATGTCTGCCATAGAGAGGTTGATTATAATGAGATTTATTACACAGGGAAAACATTTTTATATGCTGATTCAATTAGCTTTGAAAACTTGCAGTAGTGTGCCAGTGTTGCTTATTGCCATTATTTGCTTCCAAGGCAGCACATTCACTGACTGTGTTCAGGATAAGTCATAGGACTGGAATGAAAACATTGCCTCTGCGGAGGCAATGTGGATACACCCTGGTGCTTAGCTTCCTTGAAGTAAGGGTTGTGCCATCACATCTTCTAGTTTAAGCTGGTTTAGAGGTTGTTCTATCACTGTTACAAACTTTTGCCATTGAATTTAGTCAAACCGGACTAAAAATTGCTTTGGTATCCTATGAAGTTTTCAGAGCTCAGTTAAATATTTTCAAATAGCATGTTCTTGCAGCTAAAGTTATTAACTAATGCCAAATCCAGTGCCCTTTGAAATCAACGTGGTATTTTTAAGACTCTGAACTTCAGACCACATGCTGAAATACAAGGAGGTATGTAAATGTAATGTGATTCCTTGTCCAAGACGAATACATGCTTCTGATTATATCTGTATGAAATATTTAGATCCTGGTTTAAAGCACTTCAGTGCTATTTTAACATTAAGCACATGAGCTGTCGGTCAGACTGTTTGGTCTTAGACTTAGTCATGAAGCTGAAAACTTAGTAATCAGGAAAGTTCTAAAAGTAGTACTTAAGACTTTTCTTTTGGTTAAAAAATATTTTCAAATAAGTGTTCGTCTCTGATTCTCACATTCTGAACTCATGGTTTGTGAGGTCATTGGAAATGCTCTCCTTCAAAATTACTCACTCAGAATAATGAGACTCTTTATATAAAGTGGCCTATTATCATAAATGAATAAAGCACAACCTCTTAAGCAAGTGGAGGAGATTGTATGAAGAGTAGATCTCAGTCACGTACAATATCTCCCTCAAACATGAAGAATTTTCACAAAAATTATAGTACTTAAAAAATTCTCTTTCCTTAATCTTTGCTAAAATTACTTGACTTATGTCATAAATCACTTCTTCTAACTACCTAAGGTTATCTACTTTAAATGGTAATGAGCTTTATGGTTGAAACTTTACAGGGTTGCTGGTAGGTAATTCTAGAAGAACATCTTAAAAGTGAATTTGGGACTTTAAGCATTACAATCCAGATGAGCTATTTAAATTAACAAGCAAGCTGTTAGTCAGATTAACAATTAGTGTAGTGAAAAAATACCATAGTTGGGCAAACTTCATTAATGTGTTGCAGTAGAAACAGCTATTTCAACAATCTCTCAGTCATTAAAACTCTTTGAATTCTGCTCTGTCTCTTAGTCTATAAAATCGTGTAAAGTTATACAGGATCAGGGAAGAGGAGAAGGGAAGAAGAAGAAAGTAAAACTGAAATATTTGTAGCTTGAACTGGATAAAAAAGAAAAAAATAGATAAAAAGTGTTTTTTTTCTTTTTCCCATAGCAAAACACATACAGTTAGTCTTGATTCATTATGTCATGGCATAACAAACAGATAGGAAGAAGCAAGTTTGAATTAAAAATATAATCCCAGTAGTTATCTCCTTTTTAGGGCAGAGGAGGCAGTGACTGAAGCCTTCTGGGCTAACATCACACGAAAAACTGTCCGTCTGCCTGTACAAAAGTTTGATACTACTCAGCTAGATCTTGAAAAACTGTCAGTTATACTTTACATGGGTGACAATGGCAAGTACGTAGTTTTGAAAAGCTCGTCCGTCAGTCTAAGGTTATAGACTTTTTCTGGTAAATGTGCAAATGAAAAAAGATTGATGAACGTATGAAGCAAACTTGCTTGTCTGGAGTGAACTGGGATGTAGATTTAATCTAATGAGAACACGTTCTGACAAACCAAAAAGGCCATCCAGGCATGCATGGGGATACTCATTGTTTTATAATAATTTGATATTTCTGCTTTTCAGTTGCTCATTATGGAATGATGTTCTCAGACTCTTCAGGGAGAGGGGAAAAAGAATGTGTGTTGAACTCTTCCTGCTTTTTGCCTTTGAGAACTTTCTATCGATATAGCAGTTGTGAAAATAATTCAGCTTTCCTCTATATCTAGTAGGGTTTTATTCTCTGTATTTGTTCTCTTATTTAAAATCATGTATCTATCAACTGTTCATACATATTCCTGTTCTGGAGCATCCAGAAAGCTGGCTCAAATTCTTTTTTTTTCCAGTTATTCTAAGACTTGCACCTTTTGCCTTTCCTCATATGTTATTTAGCCAAGTGTTATCTTGGTTGCCAATATGTGTAAGAAAAAAGAAAGTCATGGAATATGTTTCTCATACACTGCTACCCACTCCAGAAAGAGAGATCCATGTATTTGGTACAACTAGTGTCGTTGACCCAAATCCATCAACCATTGACTCAGTTTTGCCAACTTAAAAAGAGGCAATATTTCATATAAAAAGTTTCCACTCTGTGAAATTCGCTACTGCGACAGCCCAGCCTGCCCCTCCAAACAAACAAACACACACTATCTAACGAAGCCGCAGTTAGTGTGAAACTGGGAGTGTGGCAGGGTGTGTAACAGCCAGATCATCCTTTCCAGGTCGTATGCTCATTACTGCAGAGTTTGATAAGGAATGTTTTCCTGTGTAAGACATAGGAAATTTGTATTAGTGCACAGGTTTTGTTTGGTTGAAAGAAGTGGTTTGTTTGTGTAGTCTGAGAGTGCTTGTGCAGATTTCTTACCTTCAAAGTAAAACCTGTTAGCTTTTGCTGGAGGGGGAAACACAGACTTTATGGCCCATTAAGGAAAATGTTGCAGGTCGTTAAGATGCGGTGAGACAAGAGAAGGTTGCGTAACTGAGTATATCAGCTTGCAGTGAATCCCTAATTCTTCATCAGTAGATTATGTTAGGCTAGTTATGTCCCTCTTCTCAGTGAAATCCCAAGGCTCTGCTTAGTCTTATGTGGCATTGAAAATCCTTGTGATCTATTATCAGATTACCCTTGAAAGAGTACTGTATGTTTCAGTCCTAGAAATAAGCGGTCTGCTCTCTAGCACTCACCATTACAAGGAGTCATTTATTACAGCAGAACTTTGTCATTCAATTACGCTTTTGTATAGAGCACATGGCCAAAAATCTCAATCACAAATGCCTGAAGTCGGTTAAAGAAGCTGGTGGTGTTCCAAACTTCAGAGATGCCGATCCTGTGCTGAGGTGCCTGAGTGCTGACGCTCATGGCAGGGAGGAGCCCACTGAAATCATTTGCAGACTTCTGATCCTTTTGCTTTCCCATTTTTCATGGTATGAGCATTCTCCTATGCCATGTGAAACACTTTTCCTTCTTTTGTAAGTTAGTTTTCTCAGCATGCAGTGAACTGATAAAAGTGAAAAATATTTAGCTAAAGCTTTAATTACTTTAGCCTACTTATTATGTTCAACACCTCATGCCTCATTTCAACTTCTTTTGATCCACGTTTTCATGAGAAAAACTGATTATGGGTATTACAGGTAGAGACCTGACTAACAGTGAGAGACTTGTGGCATAGCAGAAAACCTGTCAAATTCATAACCTAGTTGTTTTTGTGAGACATGTTTTGTTACGCTATGTAGAAAAGGATTTAAATAACTGATCATTCCTTTCCCCAAATAGGTCACCTTTCTTTTAGAGTTAACTGTTGCTAGCTGTTTTAGTTTAACTGCTTTATGCCCGAGACAGAAATTCCTTATGTTTCTGTGTGCAGTAAATGATGTTTGTTAGCAATAAATCAACATACTGACATAGCACGATATCAGCAAAGCTAACTGAACTTGTACATGACAGATGGGTCTGGCTTTTGTTGAACCTTGTGAAATCCACTAGCCAGGAACTATTTGTTCTTGCAGTTGGCCCATTTCTTTCCTAACCCACAGGCAAAGTAAAAGAATATCATAAAGCAAGGGGAAGATGATGTAGAAAAGATTATGGCATCTGTTCTGTTCATTCCCAGAGGCTCAGAAGGCAGGAACAGGAGCTTCTGTGGCAGAAAGTTAGTCTTTGAGAGCGTAGAGACCCTGGAAAGAGAGAGCAAAACCTCAAAATGGCATTGCTTAGGAAGGAAGCTTTGGACTTAGTCTCCTTTTGAACCATCTGCTACTGGGTATTCTCTCAGCTTTTACTACTTCCCTCTTCAAGTTACTCCAGAATTTAATGTACACCTTGCCCTTGCCTGCTGACTCCGCTGTGGGGCTGGTGGTCAGCTAACATGTGCAGGGGGCTGTTAAACCCAGTACAATGGATACACGTCTCCTCAGACCAGCAGTAAAAATGGTGCACAGTCACGATTTGTGTTAAAAAAAGATTTTCGTCTTTCTTTCTATTTAAGCAACTTGGACCACAATTTATTTGTATTTATACTAGCAATACAGATGAAGTGTTGATCTTCTAGTGCAACTACTGGGTCGACAGTATTATTAATTCTTTTCTCTGCAACATGGTACTATAAACATGTCCCGATTTATATAATTGTTCCTATTTTATAAAATGCAAGTTACTTCTATTTGTCATTGTCTCATGTAAAACTCCCCTCATTCTAATCGTGTGTCACTCCTTTTCTTTTGTACTGCAAAAATGCACTCCGTTAACTGTCTGACTCATTCAGCAGTTACTAGTTCTCAGTGTTTCTATAATGCTGGTGCAATAGTTGTTCCTTTAGTGACTCCTTCTCCTGAGTCCTAGAATACTATAACGGGATAGTAATTGATCAGGTTAATTCTGGTAAACAATTGTTGGTTATTCTTTTCAGAGGAGAAATGAAAAGTCACATAAAGTAGTGAAGCATTCCGTTTTTCCTCACTGTGCTGTACTGGGAACAGGGCCCTGCAATTCTATACCAAGTATCCTGCTTGAATCTGGCAGCGAAAGACCGTCATTAGAGAGGAGCAACGAAGGTGTGACAGCACCTTGGGCAAGCTACCAAGTGCATGCAAAGGTCAGCGAGTGGATGAAAGCGGAGTGCGAGAATTAAACGAAAGGAGGAAAATGCCAGTGTTATGCTGACGTTTTCATTAAGAAAATCACTGAATACATGGAACCTGTCTGACATTTACTTACACAGTGGTAGAAATCACTACACTATGTGTACTGCATGTTTTCCTGTTCAGTCAGCATATTGTACGGCTGTGATAAAGGGGACTGTAATCACTTCACAATAACGGTGATACAAAATTGTTCATCGACTCAGCTTTTTCTCCATTATATGAAATATATTATAACTGGCCATGCAAGTCAATTTCTTTCATTATGCTACTTTCCACCTCTACACGTATCATGGCTATAATCATCCTTTTGAAATGATTTCTCAGCTGTTGCTCCTTTCTGTACAAATTGCCCACCTTTCCTCCATCTTTATCTTAAAGAGGTATGTTCACTAAATCACTGTAACTGGGCATCATACATTGTAAAATCTGCTTTTAGTTGTATACCTAGAAAATGTCACTGTAATGTCGCTTAATGAGAGGAGTCATTCATCAGGCCTGAGTGCCTGGTAAATCCGTCGCAGACCGCAGTGTGGTGCATTTCTGCATTCAGCAGTTTAATATGCACGTGGAAGGGTTCACTCTCCATTGGACTCATCCAAATTACATCACTTTGGCAATACAAAGAGGTCATAAAAGGGTAAAACAGCCTTTGAAAACACTCCCCACTTTGGAGGTGTTCTGGGGTTACAAGCAGGGTCAGAATGGTCAATGTCTGGCCCTTCTGGACAGGTGGATGGCTCGTAAGGGATGCTCGCAGCCACAATATGAATTAGAGATGCCAGAGTTCAACAGGTTCCCGGGAAACCTGGAAATACAAGGTATATAAAGTCTATTCAGAAAATTTCCCCCCCTCTGGAACTCAGCAACAAAATTCATACTGAGTTTGAGGGTGGCAGAGTGGGAGGCCAAATTTAATGCTTGGTGTTTAATCTTCTTGGAAGATGCCTGTAGTACTGGGCGAACAGCCCTTGGGGTATGACACATGGCCTGTTTATTTCCATTTCATATCCTTTAAGTTTCATTCCTTCTGCTGTTTCCTTGTCTGCATTGGAAGGTTCATTTGCATAAAGAATGGCATTAAAATTAATGTCCATCCAAAGGCATAAAAAGATGCTTCAAACGTTGACCAGTTATATTTTACCACACACTGATGGGATGAGCTGTGATGCTGCCTTTTCACAGGCTGCCAAAAAGGGATACAAGAGTAATGTTGGTGCAGCAACGCTGATCTTTGGCTATCGTTGTGACATTATCACTGCAGAGACAGAGACAAAAGTCACACGGGGATGTTCAGCAGAAGGATAACTGTGATGACTTAGCACGGTCTGCGTTCCTCCTTGTTACCACAGCCCGCCCCAGCATCCACGTGCTCCCCACTCAGCCGGCGGCTGTGGCAGCAAAGTACCAGCGATGCTCACACAAACCCTGTTTCGCTCTTGGGGCAAGGCAGTGGGAACAAGCAGTTGGGGAAAAGCAATGTCCCAAATTTTTCCAGCTGTTTCTACAGTCATGGGTGTAAGCATGTAAGAAGGTCATTCAGGGAGACACTGGTAGTTAAAAATGCTCTGGAAGGGAGAAAAGGGGAATCTGCATTGATTGCAGGCTCTTTACTCAGACCTTGAAGGAGGGACACATTTCCATCTGGGATCCTGACTCTTCCCAACGACTCGGTAGGTTGACCTCTTGCAGTGTAAAGCCAAGAAGTGTCAGAGTTAGTGTTAGACTACACTCTTAGTCATATCAGCTCTCTCAGTGGCCCTTGGGACCCTGTTTCCTGATCATCGACAGTGCATACCTGGTAATTTACTTGCAGGCTTTCTTTTGGAAGACACCAGCCAGTTTCTTTTAAAATAAAACCTGGGTTTGGTTTTGTGGGTAGCTCACTCCAGGGGCAGCTTGTTTTTAAATGTGTGTAAGACCTTGGGATCTTTGTTTATGTGGTCTTCCCACACTGTCTTGGCAAACCTTGCACCCTAAAATGTCTTCATATGTCACATGCTATACCCACAACACACAATGTAGACTCTTGGCATTGTGTTAAAAAAAAAATCTTTCTGGCAGGTTATGTTAAGGTCATTATTTTGTCTGTTTTGAACAGCAAAAACAAATGCCTTTTTTCAGGGTGGATACTGAAGCAGCAAAAGGGGCCAGAAGCATGAAGGCCAAGCACAGCACAGTGTGGGCTGCTGTACACTTTGGACATAGTTAATCCTTTACTGATGGAGTCGAACCCCAAGGAAATGTAGATGCAAGCTTGCTGTACCAGGTGGTCTGAAGCCAGAGAATGTTTTCCTAATGTAGACATAGCCTTTATCTTCTTAGAAATGTTACCAAGCAAGGCCAAGGTCATCAAAAAGGTCTGTTTTGAGGCTGACAATGGGTAGAGGAGTTTCTGAGTTCTAGCCACAAAACTTCTTTTTTTCAGAGTCAGAGTTGTTTCTTTTCATGGGGTATTTCTTTTCATGGCATCAGTTTAAGAGGATATACCAAAGGATATAGCCTTATTATTTTATAAATGATAAAATGACTGAGGAATATGGGAGAGATGTTCCATGTTTCGGATTTTATCCTTCAGACAAAATTCAAGTCCATACTGATAATTTACTGAATCTGATCTTTCTGATAAAAAGATCACAGAAGGAAGAATTGAATCATTCTATTCCTCTCAGTGCAGACTGGGCTTAACAGGTGCCACTGATGGGCATCTACTGCTGTTCAATTCCATGAGCTACAGTCTAGCCCAAGCCAGGATTTCTAACTTACTCCACTGTTGTCTTATGGGCAGAGCCCCCTCCATAGGGACAGGATGATAGTCTGTGCAGTCAGAAAGGAAACAGCGTCGTCAGTCAGACCCACCGTCCGTGTAATAAAAAGGAGATCTGTCAGAAAAAAATACTCAGCTGATCACTGACGTTGTTTCATTTTCCTGGGCAGTATAACAATAGCAGATTGATAATAATCAAATTATCTGTTTCCTAAGGAACTACATTTGTAAACAAATACATTTCCTGTATTGGCAGATGGGATAAACCAAAACCCAATGATGTACTGAGATAAAAGGCATATTGGAGGATGTATTTCTCCCAGTCCTAGTGCTCCAGAAATTCTGGTTTTACAGTCTGTCTTTTGTTTCTGTTCCTCTATAGCTGAAATGTCTTCTGTTTCATTTGCTTTCCTATTTTCAGTCGTTTCTGTGACAATGTCACATAGTCATTTCTGCTAAGTGATCATAATTGTTAGCTTGAGCTTCTTAGGTGTTTAACAAATGTATAACGTATCAAAATTAACAATAGATTACAAAAAAATGAACAATGCATTTGTTCTTATTTCCATGTGCTTTGAAAAAATGTGCTGTAACTATCCATTTTCGGTTAAAACATGAACATTTTCTATAGTATAACCAAGTGGGAATGAATGCATAGAGACAATGTAGTTTTAAAAGGCTAGATGCCTGTTACAATACGACAATTTTCCACTCATGGTATTTTTGTTACAAAAGTAGTTTCATTTGTAATAATTGAAGTACATGAGTTGCAGCTAGTATGTCTGTATATATTTTTATAGTTCACACTTTTATGATAAACCTGTCATCAGAAAGTCAAAATGCTTAAAGTATTGACCTAATCATTCTAACTGATTCTGGAAAGTCCTGGTGAGGGTGACTAGGTGCCATGGTTAGAGTCATATTTAAATACATGAGAGCAAGTCAGGTAATTTAAGGAGGCAGAAGACTTTTCCATGTGACGGAATGCCTACTGCAGGTAGCAATGGGGCTTTGAAGAAATTCCAGTTGCGGCTGGAAGAGGCTAAGTTGCATCTTGAAAAGATAATAATAAATAATATCCAGTAAGTTTTACTCATGGGCCATTTAAATTTTCTTTTTTTAGCCAAGGTAGTACTTGTAACATGCGGTGAGAAATGTTAAATGTAGAAGCTTTATACCAACAAGCTTGTTTTGTTTCAGAAATGGATTTCTTTTCTGAGGCTGTCAAACCTTTCCAAATGGGAAATAATCACCTAGTACTAATTACTACAAAAAATGAAATGACCGAGCATTAAAATGCTGTTTTATCTGGTAGGTCTCGTCCCTAAACAGATAAAACAGTTAGGGTGGTGCCTGAAACCGAGTTACTGTCCAGATTGTGCAGCACACTGTCTGATTTCCCTGAGCTTTTTAAAGAGATGTATCTCTCTGGTATAGATCCCCATGGTCTACTTACAGAGAAATTTCATTACCATGCTGTGCGGTCCTCACGGTGCTGAAAGTAAAATATTGGATTGACAGGCACTCGTTGTGGAGGAGGGCTTATTGATGATGGAGAGACTGATTCAATCTCTAATCCTGAAGAACGACCTGCCACCTGGAGTGATAGTATACAGATGGGTGCAATCTAAACTCTCTTTCTGCCTCAAGTTGCATTTGGCTGTAGATTAACAATGTGATTCCATGTAATGAAGATGGTTGTGTGGTGCAGTGGCAATTTTCCATTACTGACATGCAATGTCAACAGTTCTGACAAAGCTGTAAGGACAATGTTTAAATGTGCTACATCTGGCTGGGATGGTTGCCAGGTTATTAACAGCCCCATTAAAATTACCTGCAGAGATCTGCTTTGGTAGAAGAGAACGTAGAGCACTGTTTCCCCTGCAACTCTCTGCGCAGGCATAATAACAGTCCGGTAGCACACACTTGGAATAACACAGTGTTATGGTAGTGGTAGCAGCTTTTTTACAGTTTTATTTTGGTGAGGGAATATCTTACAGCTTTATTTGTGTTGGTTCTAATTCCTGTGGCCTTACTGATGCAAATAGCCCGTTGAAGTCAATGACAGTTTCACCTTAGGGTGGAGTTACATCAGTAGGTCTTGGTTTTATTAATGATATTTCCAGTAAAAATACTCTGAAGATGTATGCATGCATATAAACATTTTTTGAAGAGATATATAAATGTCCTTTTAATTATCCTTTTTATTTTTTCCTTTCCTCTTGAATGACTATGTAACACTCCCAGTGAAGCATATATAATATGAAAGGGTTTTAAGGCATTTTTCTGAGTAAGAGTAAAGGGCCACGCTGTCCCAGAGGACGCTGCAGAAGGCACAGCACATTTTCTGGTGAGAATCCCCCATTCCTTTTGAATGCAGAGGGAGCACTTGCCAGTATAATGATAAATGGGCTTGTGATCCTAGCTCTCTATCAGCAGTTTTTAGTCCAAGTTGAAACATTCCTTCTAAGTTCAGTTGCTGGAATGCCGGAGAAGGTTCTCGCACACTCTCTCTTACCAATCCATGTAGTGTCTGCCATAATTTACTTCCAAGTTGTGTCTCTTAATGTATGTCTGAAGGATCTCTGCATACTGAATAATCCAGCAGCTGCCTGCTTCTCATCCGTACAGCGTGCGAGCAGAAGTCCACGGCTTGTGGTGGGGTTATGTGAGGGTGCCTGGTGGTGCGCTCGGGAGGGCTGTGCCAGGCACAGCGTAGGAATACCAGCTACACCTCAGGCAGCCTTGGAACGCTCCCTGTCTCTGCTGGCAGCACGTGTGATCTTCAGGATGATTTCAGGGTTAGCTCATCATGTTGCAATGGGAAAAGGAGCCCAGGTATGTGATCAATGGTGTCAGTAGAAAACTGGGGGCATTTCTTGTCTGACTGTAGTTCTCTTCTCTGGGATGCTGTAGTGAGTAAGTTCATTTCTTTGCAGCCTGAAGAAAAATCCAAGTCTTTGAGTGCTTTTGTGTCAGAGCGCACAGGCTTTAGTCTGTGTCACTCCTGCTTCAGCTGCCTGAACAAGTGGAAGAATTTTCAAAAATCTGGGGCAGTGCAAGGGCACTTGACATTTATTACACGTGGAACTTTCCACATGTGGCAGAAATAGAAGACTAGGTTTAGAACGAGCAATATGACTTAATGTCTGTTATGCCATATGTTTTTCCTGCTGCCGCTGCACTGGAGAAAAGGGATGTGGAACAACCTGACCTCGTTCTGACCGTGGCTGCGCTTGTAACTCCTTGGGGCTGCTACAGCCACATGAAGGATTCTCATTCTGCTGTGCCACAGAATAGGCAGATAAAATACACGTCTGTGACAAGACCTGGAGCAAAAGGAGTACAGTTTTGCACCTGAATTCCAGTCTGCCATGGATACTCTGAAACATATATTGCCTCTTATTTTAAATGAATTATTTTTTAAGTACCTGTGTAGCTCTCGGACTACTGTGATATGAGTCATAGCAATATACATGTTATGCACAGGCTTTGCAGGTCATAAGAATGAGTCATACCTGTACAGAGTAGATGACATGAAGAGTTCTGGTAAGGGTAAAATATATATAAATTTTAAGCTGATTTGGAACTTCATCTGTGTCATGTAGTGGACATTCTGTGCTTTAGAAGTAAGAAATGAAAACCCATGAAGGCTAGCCATTTCGTAGTGTTCAGTGGCACTCAGATTCATGCTTTCACCCATCTTGTTGTCTTGTGGTAGCACAGAAGTAGAAACACAAGCGTGCGGTCTGAATTACCAGGCTTTGGAGAGGGAGGGTCAATCTCGGAACTGAGCTTTCTTAATTTGTCACACATTTTATTCACATACTGAGATAGGTATAGGTCTTTCAGTCCAGCTTAGGAGAAGAAAGGGCTAAAAAGAATAATGAAAGAATGTTGTAGATAATCTAGCTTTCCCACCTGTGGTGAGAAGTTCCAGTGACTGAACAGCCAACTGTGCACAGAGTGTTCATCTGAAGAGGTGCCATCTAGTTGAAATGATGGACTAGTTCCAAGCGAGTATCCAATCATCTGGTTTTACATGACTTTGTGGGACTTGTATCTGTCCATACTAGCAATTTAGCCTCATATTTTTAATATAAATATCTTTTACTTAGACTGTGTTGGAGTTAACAAATTACATTATTTAAACTGAAAAAGTAAAGAAATATGTTTTGCTGCTATTTTTGCTATAACTACCACTAATTTTCTCATTTAAAAATAGAAATAGTCAATTAGAGTCTGTTTAATTTTCAGATTCCAGTATTTGGAGTAGGTTTTTCTTTATATTTTCTAAAACTAGAAGTAAGTACTTTACCTTCTGATAGAGAAGGAGGAATCATTCATATCCATCTCAAGTATATTTCAATTAACTGTATTTTTATGAAACTCATTTGTATAGAAATTGATATTGGAGACAAATCTCATTAAATGGTGTCTCTAGGGACAGATATATAAACCAGAGTATTGCAAACTCAGTTTGGTTTTTCTTCTAGAGAATCTGAGATTGCCTTAGAATATTCACCCTAAATACATGGTTAAATTAGTTGCCTGGTAATGTTTTACTAGATAGATACAATAGTACCTGTGTTTAGATACCACTTAAAGTAATGGGTATAAAAGATCAATGGTACCATTCCTATTAGTACGCTGGCTATCTGCAGCCAGATAATTCCTCTCTTTTAAAATTAATACTGCCTCTGTTTTTTGTAGTAGGCCAGACATTATTTTCATTTCTTTTCTATGCTTCTCAGACACTGATAACTACTGATGGCTCTCTTACATTTCAGGGTCCTATTGTAGTTTCAGCTGTCTTATCCTTTCTTTTGACTTCAATGAGTTTGACTCTTTGAGCTCTCTTTTCTTTGCCATTTCTCTTCACTCTTTGTTACTTTTTGTTACTTCTATTTAGCTTTGCACCTTGCCTCATCTCATTCCTTTTCATTGACATGACCATTTTTATTTGTAGTTCTGGATCAGTTCCCTCACTTACAGTCTTGCTCGCTGTCTCTTCTTGATGTGGGACTCACCTGACCCTTCTTTTCTTCATGGTCTACTAGCTGCAAATTTCTCTTCTTTAATAATCAGCTTATTTTGTCTTACGTCACTGTGTCTGTTGAGCTCTGTCTTCTGTCATACTTCTACAGCCCCTAATCTACATAAGATCTTCTCTCATTTTATTTTCTTACCTTCCACTCTAAGAGTATGTTTATACCCTGGTGGCTAAGGCAGGTAATGGGCTAAAACCAAAGCTCATCGCTGTCTGGATCCACATCCATGTGGTAGGAAGCAGTTGTCCCTGTATTTAGTAGTCACACACTGCCTAAAAATCCTTGCTTTCCTTTGAGGCAAGCGGTGCCCAAACCCTCCAGAAAAGGTTATCTGAAGTCTCCTCAAAAGCACACAGGATATCTAGTAGCAGCCACTCAGGCAGAGCTGCGTTCTTCTTCCTGGACTGTCAACTTCTCGGGCCGGCACTACAGAGCTGAGAAAGTCTGATCTTTCGGGCTGCCTAAAGACAAAGCCTTAGTAGCGTTTGTAAAATGGGCTAAGACTTTGTCTAAATATTGTACCACCTGAGGTGTCTTCTCTTTCCTTGTATATCAATTCTGACAGCCTTTGAACTACAGAGAATTACAGGACAAACTCCCTCTCTTCCAGCCCTGAAACAGAGACCACATAGAAATGTTGCTCAGCATGGGTTTTTGTGAGCAGTTTGTTTGCTTTCTTTCTCCCTGATTCCTCTGCCTATTTTTCTCAGCATCTATTCTGACATCTTTCTTGCTTTGCTCTTGCCTTCTCTTTTCTCCCTCTCGTCCTTTTTTCCCTTCAGATATTTTGTGCTCTCTTGTCATCCTTATGAAAAATCGTTTTTCACCTTTCCAGCCACTGTATGGCAAGTATCAGACTTGGATATCTAAAGTCTCTATGATGTTATTACAATGTTCAATAAATGTTCCCAGGAATTATGTTGTTATGTAATTTCCAGATGTTGATGAGAAGAAAAATAGTACAAGTAGTTGTGGGACACAGAAGTACTTTTGCATAGGTTTCCTTACCAGTAAATTTGTGAAGGTAATGGGCATGTTGTAGAAGATCAGTGGTTAAAAATGCGTAATACTAAGAGCTGTCAAACGGCTGTGATGGCCTGATTAAGAGTTCAGTTAAATGGGAGGCTAGGAAATTAGTCCATTGCTTCACTTTAAATACATGCAAAAAAAGCAGATATTTAGGAAACCAGTTGGTGAAGTAAACTGAAAATACTGATTGCTTGCATATCTAGAAATTATTTCTGTGTAAGCATAGAAGCTATTAGGATGACCCTAAGATTTCGCAGATAAATAATAACTTAAAAGAGAGTGTTAGAATAATAATATCTGAAAGGGAAAGATAGGCTAACAGGCAAAGACAGCCACATCAGGGAGGTTAGTAACTGTAGGGATTAAGTTAGAACTGTTATTATTTAATCTGTGTTAGACTTTATAAAGGAAATTTAAATCTTAAAGTCCTTCAGAAACTCTAGGATGGAGATTCAAAGGAGGTTTCTAGCAGTCCAGGATTCTGGAGTAGTCATTCAGTGATAGCAGTGAGAAAATCGATGAGCCTCCCTTTATTCCTGTATACAACATCCACTTCTCTTACTCCTTCAACACTTTTCCAGATAACCCACATCTGACTTCTACATATCTAGTCTTTGAAATTAATGCCTCAAACTTGCATATCACAGTTTCTGTTCACTGGACTTCAGGTACTCTTGTTTTTCCTTTTAACACTTGAGAAAGAGCAAAGCAAAAAGTAAAATTAAACACATGGCAGGCAAGCAATAAATACAAGTTAGGAAGGAATTTATTTTCAACTGAAAGGTAGTTGCATTGGAACAACAATTTTCATAAACTGCTTCCTCCCCCAGGGTGTTCTCAGCCCTGCTGTGATTCACGTTTCCTGGGATTGCTCCTCCTTTTCTACTTTCTGTTTGTGTAGCATTAAGTCCACAGCTGAGCAATTCTCTGTCCGCAAGGTTTGTATTTGCAGTGAGAGATACAGGCACTGAACCCCATGCTGCTAGGATTCCAGTGTTACCGTCTATATTTCAGTCACTTTTCAAAATATAACATAGATTCAGCACCTGTCTTTTTTGTTCCAGATGTCCACCATAGCAGGGTTTAGACCTCTCAAGGTCAAACTTGGATTCACCTACCCATGCCTCTGGAGCATCAGCAAAGACATCCAAAGTCAATGTCCCTAGATTGCCATCTAGAAAGCTTCTCGGTGTTAATACTTTATGATGTGTCAAGCACATTTCTCTATAGCACCTCAGTGTGGGTTACATGATATCTGGCTGTCCCAACAGTAATTTGACAAGAACTGAGTACATGAAAAAACTACATTCTTTACCAAATACAGTTATCTATACTGGATTTAACAATTTGGGACAGAAAAATGTAACTTTGGTTGTTAGCGCTTTACTTCTCTGAATAGACATCAAAATTTTGCTCCTACTTCTGGGTCTATTTCTGTTGCTCCCCCATGAATCCTTGGTCCCTGGAGAAGGCCTTTGTGCCTTAGGTCTTAACACAGTCTTACCTTTCCCATGCACTTGTTCTCTTTAGGCTGCATTCACTATGCTGGCTTAGATCTACCTCTTCTTCACAGGTGCACCTCTCTTTTTTCTGACATCTCCTCTTACATGTCCATCAGCGGTTTCAGCATCTTCCCTGTCGTTCAGGCTTACAACTCCTATGTCAATTTTGACAACTCTCTTCCCTCTCTCCAGAGCAAGTTGTCACTTTTCTCTGTCCAACTCCATCTGCCCTCTTCTACTTCCATGACTGAAACTGTTGTTCAGGGTATAGTCCTCTTTCTTCTCAAAGCACTGCAGATCTAATGCCAGCTTGGATGCCCTGCATTTGTCCCAAGAGTATCCAGGAGACCCTTCTCACCCCTGGCACTGTTTGGCATCCCTATACTGCATGGTTTTTGTCTCCCACAGCTTTCTAATTTCTTGTGTTTCAATGGAAGTTGTTGCACTATGGGACTGACAACTGACAGCAGAGGGCAGAGGCAGAGGCGTGGTGGCTCTTTACTTAATCTGTTGTTCAGGCACAGCAAACCCAGCAAGCTTTTGTTGTCTGAGGAACCCATGCAGGTTAAGTGCTCTCCCTGAATCATCTGAGTCAGCGTTCATCGCTGGCCAGGTGTTTTCATCCGTTGTACAGGCAACGGGATCCTTTATGGGATCATCTGATCAGTTCCTCTCACTAGGAAGAGATTTGCGCTGCTTTCTGGTCTTGACTTAGGCAGCAGATTACTTGGGGTTTTTACGTGTTTTGAGGTTTTAATCTCTTCAGCAACCTATCAGGCAGTGTGTTTCATTGGGGAAGTTAAACATTAGTTACTGGCATAAACATTCTTTCTGATACCCATGATGGAGCAGTTCAGTGTTTGTGGTAAACTTGTGTATTGCTGCAGTTAGCAATATGGAACAAAGTGATGCTCTGCTTGCAGTTGTGGCCTGAAACAGTAAAGGTACCTGCTTCTCCGTAATTATTTCTACTATTGTTACAATATTTGACAGCAGTTGCTGTTCACTCCAACTGGTAATTCTCCACGTAATATGTGCAGTCACCATGAGCCTATTTACAATCGAACTGTCTCTTTCTAGTGAGATTTTATACTAGCTCCATGACCGTACTTCCCAAGTGCCATAGTACCTAATGTAATGTTAGCAACTATGATGCAGTCCAGAACTCAGAAACACTGAACTTTTGTTTGTTGTTTATTAATTGTTTCAGAAACTTGCCGTGGACTATAAAAGCTTTCACAAAAAGTGGCTGTTCCAATTCTGTAAGNTGCAACCTTCCAAAATTCACTTCTTGTTGGACTTAGAATATATTAAAATACTGTTCATCCGTATTTGACTGATTTAAAAGGCTGAGAACTACAAGATTATGGATGTTCTATTTTTTTCCCATGTCTCTTCTTTACTGCGTTTTTCTTTGTTATCTATCCTCTTCTTAGAGTCTTAGTGTAATCCTCACCCACTTCTACAGGGACCTAAATACAAACAGTTCCCTTGACAATAGTTTGTACAGGGCTCTATAAAGAGCTGGCACAAAATTAAAGAACCAGGGAAATTTCCAGTAAAAATATTGCACGAGCTATGCATATACATAGAATATGTTTGCAGCATGATTATGAATGTGTCACTCCCTTGACACAACTTCAGTTAAAGTAGCTTGAGATATTTATTGTCAATAACTAAAAGTTAACTTCAGTTAAGACCCCTTTATCCTTTTATGTCCTCTCTTTATTTTTCTGTTTCTCTGTGCGTCTAAGTGTTTCATTCTTTCCTGTCATTCATTTCTAGGGAGGGTCACCTCTCTGCTGCTGGTTGAGAGATCGTGATGCCCCAATAAAGACTACTAGCAATGTTCACAACAGTGAATCACTTGAAAATCAAGGGACTGTTTTCAAGATAAGGTGCTTCTGTGAATCCAGTTAGGTATGTTAGGTAGGTTGGTTGTTATGAGGAGCAGGGTCCAGTGATGGAGGTGTTCCTGGCATCTGTGATACCGAGACTCAACAGTGAAGGGATGAACACGTGTGTCAGGGCACCACTGCCCGCATCTAGGTGTGGATTTATAGGAATACTGTACAATTTCCCAGGTTAGGAATGAGAACACACATGATGTATAATACTGCTACCTGACAAATGAATCCACAATGTACTTAAAACTCTTCTATTTTTTGCATACTTGGCCTCTTTCCTGGGGTTTACTCTGGCATTTCAAATGTAGCTGCTCAAGTATCATCTTAAATATGAAGTCTCTGTTAGCTAGGGCTGTCTGGCAAACAGGAAACTGCTTCCTGGGCATTTTAGTTAGGAATTCAGTTTGTTTGTCTTTATTAAATATTTTTTGTTAAAAAAATGTATTCATGAAGGAGAAATTCATATTAAGATTACCATAGTCCCATTTGCTATGGCACTAGATATGTGGGAGATGATAGTGCCAATTTCTTCTCTCCTTCATTCCAGCCGTTGTCTTGTGGCTTGTCAGCTGCTGTTCTCATAGAACAACCCCAGCTGAGTACAGGTAGAGAGCCACAGCACCACCTTCACAATAGGTTTGTAAATCTGAATTGCTCCATTTTTTTTCATGATTTTCTAAGTCACAAAGATTTCAGTCTTGATTTGTGGTCTTCTGAACAAAGGGAATACATTCATTAACATCACACTGCATACATCCCTTCCTTTCTTTACAAAGATGCAATAAACTAACAATAAAAGTTAAGTACATTTGAAATATCTTTAAAAAAATTCTTATAAATTGCAGTAGAACAAATTTTTAGGTACAAAAATTTAAAATAAAAATCAAATATTCTTAAACTCTATAGAATAATTTTAATACTGGTGTAACACATATGATATATAATGTATAAACTGACATCTTTTTATGATTGCAAGGCCAGGTTAAAACCAGTTTTGACAGAATTCATAGCATCAGAAGAAACTTACTTGTTTTGGATGTTATATGTCCCACTGTTTTGCATTCAATATATCACACTATTATGTGTATTAATATATAGGCATATAAGAATACAAAGGGAAGCAGAATCTATTAATGAGACTGTGATATTAATTCCCATTTCTCTATTAGATTCACATCATGCGAGTGAACATGCGTGGCTATATTTGACTGTTTTTCAGCAGAAGCATAGCAAAAGGTAAATGTACTTCTAAGCCTGGGCCTGCTTGTGTGCTGGAACTAGTAGAAAACGGCATGGAACAGCAAGGACACACTATGGCTTAATTCTGTATTCCTGCAGAGCCTTGAAATTGTTTGGCCATGATTTCTGCGTTTCGTTTTTTGCTGCTCCAAATGAGAGTGAAGAATTCCTTCCTTTAGTTAAAATATGTTTTGGATGAGCAGGTGTTGATTCAGTCAAATTTGCAAGCTGATTTAACTTCCCGGGATTTCAACTGTTGAAGCACAAGGAGAAATGTTTAAAAAGTGCTGGCAACAGTAAGCGCCTATAGATCAGTATTTCAGATTGTTGTTGTTGGAGGAAATGTGATGCAGTGTTGAAATTCCATTTTATGGTCTCAATCAGGCTCAAGGAGGTCAGTCTGTACCCAGAAGGATCTCTTCTGAAACTCTTTTGTTCTCTAACTCCATGAAAGAATATCAAAAATTAGACAGTGTCAGGAAAAAGTTGGTGTCTTGGCATAGTTCCATTAACTTAAATGAAGTGATACTGATTTACACAAGCTAAGTGTCTGCCCGTAAGTCTGTTGTTTAGAAGTCATCCAGGAGTCTTTTCATACCTTTCAAGGGGAAGTTCAGATGGGCTTTAAAACCCGTGACACTTGACTAACTGAAGTGTAAAGCTGCAAAGTAGTAACCAAGGCACTTTCTTTTTAAAAATTGCACTCTTAAGAAAAATCAAATGCTGCAAAATAGCTTTATAGCTAAAAATAGTTCTGTCTTGGTGATTTTGAAAGTTCAGGTGCTGTGAAGTTAACTGTTTGTATTCAAGCTGTGGTAGGGGTTCTGCTCATAATGACGAGAGTTTCTTTCCATGCTGATGATGCAAAATGTGTTCTTGATGCCACTTGTGATCAGGCAGCTCTAGGTAATCCACACTATTTATCATGGCAGCAAAAGAAAACCTTTTATTCTATTTCTAGATCAGCTAGAGTCTGTTTTTTTATCTAACAGCACTGAAGAGCTTCACTCTAAGAGAGAAAAGAAAGGCTGGAGTAAACAATAGGACGTCATACCTGTTTCTTTTCACTTCCCATAAATAACCTAATTTGCCATTATTAACGCATGATTTTTTTTTTATATGGGAAGTGAAAGTGTGGAAATTACCTGCAAGTCTAGAAAGCATTCTACCCTGGGAGACTTGTACAGGCAGATCTATCTGTGTCTGTATGCAGCATCTTAGGTCCATTTTGAAAAACAACTTTAAAAGCGTTCGTGTATGTTCAGAAGTGAGTAGTTTCTATGACGCTAGTAACCTTACTTCTGTCCCTAAATTAAATGTTATTCAGCTTAGTGAAGTCTGTAGTTGGAACTGCCTAGGCTTTTCCTATCACGCATTTTTGTCAAAGAAAAACATAATTTTCCATTGTCCCTCAGAAAAAAAAAATGTAAGAAATGAATGGTTTTATTTTAGTCTAGTTATTGAACCTAGTGCAAATTCATCCTTTCATTTCGGGCTGACATTAACCTATATATTAGCTATTTACCCAATACTGTTGAGATATCTCATGGTATCCCATTCTGAATACCCTTCTGCTCTGTGGAGAGGGCTCTTTGACTAGACTGGATGGCCGATCATGCTATTCTCTTGGCTGAAGTACAGTGGAGACTTGGTGAGTTGGAGTCGGTGCTGTTCCAGCATCTCCGGTTCCCCTGAGAGGGTTGGACTGCAACAAGAAACGGAACTTTGTAGATACCTTGATATGCTTCCCATGTGATCCTTCCCTTTGGAGGGTAAATAACTTTGTTCAGATAGAATTAAAAAGCAGAGTAATTATTCTAGAATAAAATATTTTTATCCTTGGAATAGAGTATCCACATGGGGGAGTTATACCAGCGTAGCATTGGCACTGTAATTATTCTGTTAAAGCGAGGCCACTCAAATTCTTCTTCTAGCTAAACCCCAATATGACCTGTTACCACAAGTGAGAAGAAAGGGATTAAAGAAGGTTCATTGGGCTCCTCATCACCTCCCACATAACACCTTCAAATAAAAACTGTAATTCTGCTGTGGATAAGAACAGCAATGAATGAAATAAAGCTTCTAGCTTTTTTTTGTACATTATTGAAATGTTCTAACAAATGAGCCAAACAAAAGATAGAATATGATGATAAGGCACAGTGCTGTGCGCCATAGAGATATCTAAGCAGTTCTGAACACCTGGACTAGTATAATCAGTAGCTTATCTTATTAATACATTGAAATGAGTTTTTAAAGACAGTATTTTGCAACTAATATCCAGAATATTTAATTTTAAAATTAAAAAGACATATGAGAGTTGAGAATAATAGATGAGATTTAAAAAAATATGTAGTTTATTTACTTTGTTAACAGAATTTGGGTGACAGAGAATAAATCAAGACTTCAGATTCGTTCATAAGGAGATTAAATACAATGCTCTCTCAAAGGTCTGAGTCATAATTCTTGGTTAGATTCTCTCTTAAAATTCACTTTTAGTAATAAGAAAGTTAAAATGCCCCTCTAATTGCAGCTTATTACAGTAACACCCCAGTCATTTGTTCGCTCAGGCTTTAACACTGCACATTATCAGTGTGTGTCATATTGTCTCCCTGCACTTTAATTTTGATGAAATCTGGTGTCTGTACAAAAGGCTGTGGTTTGTAAAGTCAGTTCCTTGGAGCAGTTGTTTCTCTTGTTAGTTTACCAAAGTTGCTTTAAGTCAATCCCTTTTTGTTTGTGATACAATACTTCTACGTAATTTGTATATTTTTACAAAGAGCTATGCTCCTTAAAACACGTCAGTTATTTGGTCGAGGTAAGGAACACTCTCAAGAGGAGAGTTTATTAAAAAGGATTTGTTGATTGGTTTATCAAAGAAAAATTTGATGTAAAAATCATGATAGGTGCAATGTAAGGGTTAACAATTCAATGTATGCCATTTGCAAGTTCCTAGAGTACAGTTTGTAAAGTCTCTTTTAAGAGTAGCTGCTCTCTATTTCTGTGAGAATGACTTCAAGCTCTTCAGGGAAGGAGCCGTTCCTTTATTCTTCTCTCTTAAGCACCTATCAGGATGTGGATGCTCTGAGATGTGAAAGTGATTAAAACAGCACTAATTAATTTGACAAAGTAAGAGATTTAAATGTGGAAAACCTCTAAGAGATCCATTAATGTTGTAAAAAATAAAAAGGGAGTGAAAAAGCCCATGCCTGTGGAGTAAAGAACATACCTCAGACAAAGTACTAATGGCAGCATACTCATTGTGGTGGGGATGCCAAGAAGTTACTGTAGCTTTGGAGGTAGGAAGTTTGCAAAACAAAAAGCAGGGGAATGAGATGGCTTCTATTTCCAAATCTCATTCATCTCAAAACTGCTTTGATGGCCTTTAGCAGTGTTGCACCTGCAGAACACATGTCCAGCTCCAAAGACTGTAGCCTCAGCTCAGGGATGACCCTGATGGAGAAGCAACGTAGCAGAAGCTTCTTTCTCCCACCCTTTTGAGGTCTTGCCAGCAGCAGCGTGCTCCCTGAGTACTGCTAGCCAGTTATTTCCAGTAACAGCAGCTGATTTTACAGTAACTGAAGGAAAAAGGTTCAAATGTTTCAGCTGATTCATTATGGGATGCATATAGGTAACAAATTCTATTCCTACCTGTCTCTCTAGCAAGAATCTCATGCTTAGGATTCTAGTGAAGGCTAGATGAGAAGTAGATTGTGTAGCCTCTAAAATTAGGAAGCATCAGCTTAGATATTCAGATCACCACTTTCCTCAGGGGGACCCTTCACAAAGTGCACAAAGTCTGGAGACACAAAGGGACAGACTCAAGTTCTCACCTTCACTATAAGCCTACTTCCCTAAGCTTTTCCTTTGTCATAAATCTCTTTCAAGAATTAGTTTTGTCCACTAGGTATCATTTGAATGTAACATGGGTTTTCAAGGTTGTTTCTTTCTTTTTTAGGGTAGCATATCTGAAACAATTGTGTTTTTTTTTAATGTAAGAATTTATTATCTTAATGAAGATAACCTCAAAACACATGGAATTTAGCAGGGCTACCTACTGCTAGACTATGTACTTCTATTTTCTAAGGTAAAAAAAAACAAACCATGTTTCATGTCTTGTTGTGGATGTGAATTTAATTGATTATGCTACATAAATGCATTATTTTAAGTAAGTCTTAAGAAATTATTCCTAAATTCAAGGCTTAGGTTCTGTTTAGAGTTATTTAGTTGTTACCTGCTCTGGTAGAACAAAGCTTAGTCCACTGCTTTCACAATGGCTGCAGTGACCTCTCAGATCAGCCACTGCATGTAATCAGCTGAAGACACAATGATAATAAAAACGTATTTTCCAAATAGTTATTCAGCAGCAACTGTACTTGACTAAATTCCCAGTGGAAAAAGGAAATGGCTTGGATTCAGCATTTTCAAATGGATGTAAATTAGTTTAATACAAACATAAACTTCACTGTGAAGTGACCACTAGTTATTAAAAAATAAATAAATCTGGAACAAACATGCTCCAATAAAAAAGATTGACATGAGAGTAGCAGTTATATTAAGAGATATTAGATTAACATCCTCTAATTTAATAAATCATGCAATTTGACAGCACATTCTATAAATATAAGAAGTTATTAATCAGATTTCCTTTTTTAGCATCACAGAAATACATTTTACAAGCCTTTACGTAAGAGTTAAGATAGAAAGTGTGTGTTAACAGAATTAGATTTACCTAGCTTTACAGAGCTATCATCAAAAAATGTTCATATGAAATTTTAATGCCTACACATGATACCAGTAATCTTTTTTTAGAGAGACAGGATGCGGGACCAGTTCTAGATAGCAATCCATTCATTTTCTTTGCTGTGGATGGGCATGGCTCCTTCTGAAATGCAACCACTGGCATGTGTTTGTATTTTGCATCTGATCAGCAGATTTGAATGTAATTATGTATTTTGCAGGTGAGGTGTTAATGCGGGTTATATGGCACATCAGCTGTGTGCTGCCACTTGAAATGGTCCACTGGAAAATCTTGAGACAAACAACATTCAATTAGGCGCACAGCCATGAGCAGCTGTGCTAAGTACCACTGGCATCGCCTCAGATGCACAATTCTCAGTGTGAGCCTACTGCAAGCCGCTTTCAAAATGTGTTTATGTTGGTGACAAAAACTTTCCATCATCAATTCTTCTTAAACCTCTGTGCCTCTTAGCTGAAAAATTACAGCTGCCTGCAAGGGGAGGGATGCTCAGTCCTGTTAATTTTCATTGGATGAAAAGGATCTTTTTGTCCCTTCAGGCTAAAGGTTTGACCTTTATGAGTTTCATGAGTAACAAAGGGCAGCCAGATTTTTATTACATGGTGTAGAGCGATGCATTTGTTCAAAATAATCAGCACTGGGCAATCTACTGCGTATCGATCCAAACCAAACATTATTACCCATGTAAACTGTTTCCTTCTCAAGTCTACATTTGGCATAGAGGAAGAAAATTTGTTCAATCATCAGTTTTCACACGCTTACCATATATGTCACTGCAGTCTGTTATAACGTTTGGGATTCATGACAGCAATACTCTTTGGGGAAATGCGTCAACAGATTTTGTAGGATTTTTTTCCCCCCTCAAAAATCCCATGTGTGAATTAGAAGCTACCTGTCTGAGTACACAAGCACTTCCACAGATAGTGCTGACTTGCTCAGCAGTCAAAAGAGGAAAGACCCAGCAACACTTTTACAACTGTATCTTTGCAGTTGTTATAAAAGTAAAAGCCATACAGGTTTTTTAGTTTGTGGAACAATGCTGGTTAATTCCTTCTCACTCGATGTGGAGGGTGTGGTTTGCCAGGCCTCCCAGTGTTGAAGAGTGGAAGTGCTATAAAGGCTTTTTGACAGAAGACAAGGAAGAGCATTTAGGTTTAGTTTTTGAAATCCTCTTTTAGTTCCAAAAGCTGAAACAGCGTTGACTCTGTCTCTTGACTTGCTACTCTACTGAGGATGAGAAAACCTTCAGCTCGGGTATAGTTACACAATCATGATGAAGGTATGATGGATGAGGTATCAGTAATCAGAAGATGACGAAAAATCTCATGAGGTCATTAGTATCACTTGAAAATGAGAATATGGCTGTGTTGAAGGGACTGATGAGAAATGCTCACAAGCTGAAGGGCAGGTTGATCATAAACAGGAGTTAGGATATAAGAACTGTATCTCTTTTTTCAGTCTATGTGTCTGATTCTGTCAGCCCTCCCAAAACTTGAGAAGGACTTCATCTGGACTTGATTTGGAACCATAGTTGCATACAAGGAGTCATATCATACATGGGAGGTGCTTGGAGCTGGAGGTAATGAGGCATACAAGGACCGCTGCCTTTGCAGGGTAAGGATAACCTATGTGTGCCACTATGTGCTTTTAACCTCTGGGTGTTAAGGAAGCCTTCCTCTTTTTTTTTATACTCCTGTGTGTGCAACTAGCATTTCTCAAAAGGATGAGAATACTTCTAAACATCTGACATACTTGAACTGTGGGGAATGCAGTATTACCCGTCAAGACTCTAGCAGTATACAAAAGAAGCCAAGTTCTGTTGATTCTTCAGTAGTGCAACAGAAGTTGTGAAAGACGAGAAATCTGCTGACTAACAGCTAGTTATTTAAAAACTACAGCAGGAAAAATTAAGACTTATGATACACAAAGTTATGGTCTTCCCCAATTATCTGTAATTTTAAAAATCAGAATTAGTCATAATTTAAAAAAAAAAATCATAATTTATGTTTCTAGGATGCCGAATAGGTATTTGGAAGCAAATGGTTCCTACTGATGAGTTAGTGAATCCAGCTAGTAAATAGAGGATTTATAGATGGAGGGATTGCTAACCTCTGGGCATTTCAGATGTATCTCGTGTAGAGTTAATGCACTAATATGTGTTTGTATTGATAGAAATAGTGTAACTGGCTGAATGAGAACTTTTAGTTGCATCTAGAAGTGGGAGCAGCCATCGTACATAAGCATAAAATTCATGTATTATTTTCATTGGTAGAAGTAGAGAACTCAGAACCAAAAATAATCTAGTAGTCATATTTTCCTTGATTTTGAAACTGAATTAAGCTATTATTTTCTACAAAACATTATTTAAAAAAAAATGTAGTACACAATGCATGATTTAGCTTTGGTGAGCCAAAGTTAAATAGAAGACTCCTTGTTCATCACTCATATTTTAACCCTCACTTACTTACACGTAAATAGTAGACCAAATAGAAAGTCAGTTGTATAGTAGGGATGCTGTATTTACCTGCATAATATAAGCTAGTTCCATAGAAAATCTTAATACTTTGTCTGTCATGGCTGGTTTGAGACATGCAGCAACATTCCTCAGGAGTTTCCTCTTGGAAGAATAAGGTACTTCATGGCCTCATATACCTCCCTCTAAGGACGATTGGAATAAAGTAGATGAGAGCTAATCTTGCCTAGTTCTGTATATTTTCTCAGAATGCCTTTCAAACACAGAATGCCTTTCTGAGTGAAAGCAGCTTTTCTGTATACTTTTAGCTAATATGGTTTTCATGTGTTTTAGAACGAGAAACAGTCTTATTTTCTTGTAGGTATATTAGTTTGTATTTCCTAATGCAAAACTTCTGTTACCATTTGATTTTTCTATTTTGCTTTGCATTAGTCTTATTTTACTGGCTCTCTGCAATATTTCAAATGTAGATTCGTCTATATATTTCATTAGTGATCTTTGCAGGTCCATGTGATCCAAGCTATTTAATCAAAAGATGAACGTAGCTTTTAGTAGTTATTCTTGGGAATTTTGTTTTCTAAATTTCCATCTGTTGGTGTGAAGAATTCCATTTCAAGCAAAGAGTTATTTTGAGCCTTTTGAAATGTGTTGAAGTCCCTGCTCCTCCTTTTCCTCCTCTTTTATTGTTAGCAGCATAAATCTATGGTATGTAACTTAATTCATACGACATTTTAGAAAATATACACAAGAATAGCAGAAAGCATCCAATGCAAAGTCAGTTGCGGTGATACAGGAGAAGTTCAGACCGTGTGCTGTGGTGCTCCTTTTGCTGCTTTCAGAACGACCCTTAAGAGAGTTAAGAAGAGCATATCCTGCATGGAGAGCTGCTTTTTCGTTTTTTTGAGATCTGGGGATTACGTTGTTTTTTGTTTGGTTTGGAGGTGCTTTTGTTACTTTGGTATCTTTGCAGTTGCTTCTACTGTTTCAAAGGATGTCATCAGGGAGAAGGATATGCCTCAAAGAGAAGTAGCAGCCAGTGTAATGCTGATCAAAGCTTCTGGATACTTGGCTGTACAATAGCAAAAGATGTCTGGCATAACTGTGTACTTCTACAAGTTCTTTTAAAACAGCTGTCATTGCACAATAACAGTATGAAGGTTTCTGTCTGATCTTGTGGCTAAAGGAGCTTATGCAAGACTGTGATGCTTAAATGGGGAGTTTTCTTGGGAATGGGGTGGGGGCTTTACCTGCCATGCATCACTGGGAGACTGCTATTACCATTTTGCACATAAGCTATTGTCCCTATTTTAAAGGTTGTTAAAAGACTGGAAGGATTGTAGAGAATAGTTACAAAATAGAAGGAAATACTGGATCAAGTGCCTTTCCATAAAAGTTTTAAACAAGTCAATCTGATTAATTTATCAAAAAGACTGAGAGATTACTTAGTTGCAGTGTATTAATGAATGTTTTGATGCTAAGACAATACTGAGTACTAAAGATTCTTTAAGGGTAACGGGAAAAGCGGTAAAAGAGAAGGGCTAAAAGATTAAACCAGACAACCTACAATTAGAAGCTGACAAATGTTTCTAAAGGAAGGGGTATTCTTTTTGACTGGAGGTGCCAGATTCTTTATCTCAGGATGTTTTCAGATCCACCTGAGATGACATTTGCTTTAAACAAACACACCTTTCAAGAAGGGTTGATACAGATTTGGCACAAGGGTTACTGGTTGAAGTTAATGATCTGCGGAGTGTAGCCAGTCACTCTTTCTTTCAGTGGTCTGTTTGCCTTTAAACTTCATGAACTTTAAACTCACTCATGAATTATTATTCATGATTTTGTCTTATTATTTGAAATTGATATTTTGCCAGGCTATATTAGGAACAAAGGTATGATTCATTCACATGCTTTTATGGTCTCTGATTTGGCTGGTTTGAAAGCAAGATGCTCGGGAATACTTTTCTCTCCTTCTTTCATATTGACTGGTATAAAATACATGTTAAAAAAACTCACTCTCCCCAAGACAGTGCTAAAGCAAACCCAGATTTGTTACCCCAAGAGATCTGAGTAATGCTATTGGAAGAAATGAGTTAGATTCTTTTCTGAAGTGTGTTATGAGACTCTCTGATCTCTACAGGACAGTATAGAAAAAAAAAAAAGAAAAAAAATTGTTGGGTTTGGCTTTCAAGAATTTTGAACAGAGCAAATACCTGCAGGACCACCTACACTTACAGTTTTATAGCTGTTGCAGATTAAAAAGACATAGAAAAAACAGTTCTAATTATCTTTCCTCTTTCAATTATGAAGGAAGAAAATTATCTTCCACTATCCATAAATTTACTGTAAGGCCTAATACAAGATAGCTGTGTTCCTGTTCAAGCCAATGGGCTGCAGTGCCAAGAGCACGCCACAATCTTGGCTGAACAGCCACCATCCGGCTTGGAAGACGATGACGCACTTGAGTGCGGTGAGAACAGGGAGATTTGCAGATGGAGGAGCGTTGGTGGGCTCTTCACAGTTTACCTGCTCAAATAAGATCTGAAACTTTTTAAAAGAGACGGGATTCTTTGGGGAGGAGAAAAATGGCATAGTAGAAAATCTTCTGAAAGTAATATAATTACTGCTGTGCATCAGGTACACATTTGTACACTTGAATTGGTTGGGAAAAGGTTGCTTCCTAATGAAAGATGAGACTGTTTTATCCCAGTAGAGATGAGAAGCAGTTAGACAACGTAGTTTACAATAGATAAGGGTGAATTTTTTTTTTCTGTCTCCCCACTCTCTACGTTGCTCTGTGTTGCTCTCACACAGGCTCTGCATCTGCTAACAAAAGTATGACTCTTACCTGCGTGATCATGGTGGGAATGCATTTGCAATAGAGATACTTTTGGTAAGAACATTTACTTCCTTAGTGCTCTATGGGAGTTATCCTTCCCTCACGCAGAAAAGCGCTTCACGATATTACCATTGGAAATTATTCCCGGGAAGACATGCCATGTAACAGAAGTAGCACAATGAAATGGCTTCTCTGCTACAGTCATTTACAAATTTATAAACTTTAAGCTATAGTAGGAAGTCTTGGTTTTGCTGTTTTTCTTAATATGATGCAGAATATCTTTAAAAAATATTAATGGAAAATGTGCTATGTCTTTTCTTTTGCTCTAATCCTCTGTATTACCTGTACAAAGAACAAGGATTTGCACACACCTCCCCCCCTTATTTTTTGCTTATCTATGCTGCAGTCCTACCGTCATTGTTTGATTCTGCTTAAATCCCTCTGTACCTAAAGGTACAGCCTTATCAATTGAAAAGCTAATGCTATATAAGAAGTGAAAAGAACACAGAAAGGTTTCCTAGCAACTACTGTGAATCCTTCTAAAGTAAGTCAGTTAAAACCATGTAGTACGTGCAATGGGTGTAAATTAGGGAGCTAAGCCGATCCAGAGATTTACAGATGCCCACTATAAAGTACAATAAAACCTGTAATAGAAGGTGAATTGCTCAAGAAGAAAATCACATCAGAGTCTTGACAGCTTTATCATTATTTAAATGATCCAGCTTAAATTCTACTATGTAATTAGTAAGACTGAGTGTCAGAGCTAGAGCAACAGTGTACGAAAGCACAGTTAATAGCATTGGTTAGTGTCGCTGCTGTGATTATGTCTTTTACTGCTCCTGCTAAAAAACAACCAGCAAATGTAAACAAACAACAAACTCCAAGGGGCAGTTGCGAGGGAGCCATTACAAAGTACAAATACACAAAATCACATCTGTGAAACGGGGTCGTTCTTGTTTTGTTCTGCTTTTGCACACTGTCAATTACAGCGGACATTTTTAGGTTAGTAAAATCTGTTCAGTAAAGTGTAGGGAAGCGAACAATTATCTGTCTCCACACACACTGCTCTCCTTCACTCTCCCATACACCGGTATTTCAGTGTAGGTTTCTTCGCTCAGCACTTTTTTTTATTGTAGATGTTTTTTTAAAGAACTCCTTGGGCTGGGAACCCCACTTTTATAAAGGGAATACCTGTGTTTCTGGAGCATGCTTACTTGACACTCGGCTTGGTTGCACGAAATTTGAGAAATTTTTACAAAAAAAAAAATGTTTGTGGCTCCTACAATTAAATTCTTTGCTATGTATTTAAGTTAATTGATGGGTTGATTTTCAGGTCAAGTAGTGCAATATGTTTTGACACAGCAAAAATATTCCTCATTTTACGCTTATTCAGAAATTACTGATAATATGAATAAGAGAAAATGTAGACCTGCAAAAGCTAACTTTAAATATTTAAAATTCTACATTACAAGTGAAATTCCCTCCTTACTCCTGAGTGATTTATAGCACTTACTTAGTTCTTCAGAATCTTTAGAAACAATAAAAAATATGGGTATGTAGTCAAGTATATTTGCAAGCGAGTGTACAGTTAAACCCATTTCCCCAAGTTTCCCCATTGTTGTCTTGTAAACAAATGTACAGGATGGGCTTCAAATGCCACCTATAGCTGCCTCCTAAGGAGACAAATTCATACCTGAAGAACGCCACGTGTTGGCAAAAGCCATTTGGGTCCAAGATTTTGTGGTGGTGGTGGTTTGTTTGTAGCTTAGGTTATCATCCCTGAAATGAGACTCACGTGAAAGCAAGACCCAAATCACAGTCCCTCTACAGGATTAAAACCTGCGTGCATGTGAATGGTCCTGTTTTTATTGTAATAGTTCTACTCTTTGGTTTCTTCCATTTTGCAGATTCTGATAAGTGAACCTGAAGAGGTCTGAAACATCCACACACTCTGGTACTTGCCCAATGCTTATCCCTCCCTGGCTTCTCTGATCTGAAAATCAGGTTGGAGCTGTCAGCAGACTGACCTTTCTCGCATTATCGTGTTATTCCTGCTTCTCCTTTTGGCTTCTCACAGAAAGTGCAAAGACACAAACATGTTGAAAAAAAAACAAAAAACAAAAAACCAAAAAAACCCTGAAATGGGAACAGCAGCGCTCCGAACACCAAGCAAGTTCGGAGTTGCTTTGAAGTTTGGCAGTCGTCTGAGCTGTCTCTTATTTTTGAGGTGCCCATTCATCCATTTTGTACTGTGGAGAGTGGACTGGCTTTCCTGACTCTTCTGGGGGACAGATGTGAAAATTATGAAGCAGCAGTTTTTGCCACATACTTCTTCCTTACCCTCTCCAGGCCTACTCAGGACTCACTGTGCTTTCAGAAGTACTATGGTACAAGTATGAATTCACTTGGTAGATTTTAACCTTCGTTTACACAAGCAGGTCATGAATCTATTAGGCGCACTGGGATTCTGATGTCTAGCCAGCATCTCCAAGTATTTGCGGGATCCTTATTGCAGGCGTGGTGGGAGCTTCCTGCCCCGCGCTCGGTGTCAGTGCTCTCTGTTCACGTTCAAAGGTACAGCTGTACCTGCAGCCTTCTCCTGAGGAAGTAAGGGAAGTTCCTGTAGTAAATGTAAAATTTGAAGCAGATGTTCCCTAATGCTAAGTGTATGTGTGTATTATTTGTTTTGTTCCATTCTTTTTTCCCACCTGTGAAGGGGAAGACTTGAGGCAGTTTGTTGCCCCGCAGCCTGCCTTCGCTCTGAGCCCTGAAGGAAGGCTGGAGACTTCCAGTATCACGCACTCAGATACTATCTCTGGCAACTGGACGTAAGCTTGCCTCATATGTTGAAGGGTATGTGTTTTAGAAGTTGAAAGAATAAACTCCAGAAACGCCTTTGTACAACTCTGAAGGAGAGGCCTAGAACCTGGCTAATATCCATCTCCGGTATAAACTTGCAGTCAGTGCATGCACGTAGTAATGCGTTCTTGCTAGCAGCCTGGCTGCAGAGTAGCTTTGGAAAGACTGACTAAGTCACCATCTTTACCTGCGGCAGCTGAAGCTGTGTGCAGTTACACCTGGCACAGGCTGATTGTTAACCGTCTGCAAAACTAGATACACGTTAGCTGCGAAACATATCAGAGGCTGTCCCTTTTACAGGTAAGCAGCACAGTAGGTGCTGCTTAGGGACAGTCGCTTGCTTTCATCTTCATGGCATAAGAAATAGTCTCACCAAGTGCCATCTTCCTACCAAGATTCTTCAGTATAGTACTGGAGAGGAGGCCTTCCAGTCGTTGGTGGAGTTTAAGTTTTACTCTCTATGTAATGAAATTGCCACTCTGACGATTTGTGCGAAGCATAGGGGAATAATTTAGACACACGATGTAATAATGCTTCCAGATGGTAAATTCACTAGTCTGTTTTCTGGTGGTATAATTAATTATTCCAGTCTTTCATAACATTTGAACCATCATTATCTACCACAGTGTCCTAAACCTGAGCCAAAGTCTGGATACTTGCTCCTTATGTTTCTTGGTTGTATTCTAGTCTTATTCTTGCCCAAATCAAGGAATTATTGTCAAGCAAAACCGATAAATAACTGTGAAAGTCACAGAGTGTAAAAATCTGTTTACTGCTACCCACTATGGAAATTGTTAGTATGCCACTGGGTTTTTGGGTACATTATCAGGATCTGACTTTCTGATAGTCTTTCTGATAGTCTGATACCAGCAGCAACATTGTAGTCATAAGAATAAATTAACTTACTTTATCTTTACCTTCTGGCTTTTGTGAAATGGGCTGAAATAAATTATGCTGTAGGTACTTTCTGCTACTAGTTTCTCTGTATGCATGATTTTGTGTTTTCATACTGCATGATTTGCAAAAATTCATCTTAAAAAATACATAAGTGCAGTATCTGTAAATCTATAATTGACATGGGACGTTTATTTCAGTTTATCTAAAATTTATATATGAATGCGAATAAACATTGCTTATCTACTCTGCAGGTGTGTGTATGCACATACATAGCATTTTGATTTCACTGTTTACCAGGTCATTTACTTAGCTTTAGCAGTTGATATTTCTTAGGATAGGATGCATCTAGACTTTCATCAAATTACTTTCTCTCACTAAGTCTCTTAAATATTGAGATGTCCTGAACAGTTTCTTGATCACATCCCTCACTGTCAACTTCTGAAACCTGTTTTCATCAAGGTCTTGTGCCCATAATTATTAATATGTCCAAGAATCTTGGAATGAGTACAAGACATTTCATTGATATCTAAATATTCACAGGGAAGAAAAACTATAGAACTTAACAGCTGATTAAACAGAAAGCTATATATGTAATGACATTGCTCATCTGGACTTGAAACTTTTTGCCTTACGTTTATGGGAATAAATTCTGACACTTTACTTAAAATTCATTTCACCAGGTTTCCTCTTGTATCAGTCTGGAGTGTGGTGTTTGGATATCATTCAGGGCCAAGAAATTTGGAAAAAAGCTTGCTTGGTCTTGAGAATTCTCCCCAGTCAGTGCTGTGGAACAGAAGCCCCTACACAACACAGCAGTTGATTTTCACAGAATCACAGAATTAATCACAGAACGGTAAGCATTGAAAGGGACCTCTGTGGGTCATCTAGTCCAACCCCCCTGCCAAAGCAGGGTCACCTACAGCAGGCTGCACAGGACCTTGTCCAGGCGGGTCTTGAATATTTCCAGAGAAGGAGACTCCACAACCTCCC